>LNAP01000948.1_pt1 | contig 74465 bp, 75 predicted proteins | sample 602601 | NCBI WGS metagenome assembly LNAP01 (sample SAMN02440304, study PRJNA202911) | soil metagenome | biome: Subtropical and temperate rainforests or woodlands; isolation source: soil samples (1 kg each in a 20% v/v slurry with milli Q water) were... ...
GTTCAGACGACGGGTCATGCCCATGAAGCCCAGTGCATAGAGCGGCATGAACGCGACGAAGAAGCCCGAGATCCAGAACCAGAATGCAGCCTTGCCCCAGCCCTCGTGCAGCTTGAAGCCGAACGCTTTCGGGAAGTAGAAGGCGAAGCCGGCGATGTAGCCGAATACAGCGCCGCCGATGATCACGTTATGGAAATGCGCGATCACGAACAGGCTGTTGTGCAGCACGAAGTCCGCACCCGGGATGGCCAGCAGTACGCCGGTCATGCCGCCGATGGCAAAGGTCACCATGAAGCCCAGGGTCCACAGCACGTGGCTGGTGAAACGCAGACGGCCCTGGTAGATGGTGAACAGCCAGTTGAACAGCTTCACACCCGTCGGGATAGAAATCAGCATCGTCGCCAGACCGAAGAAGGCGTTGACGCTGGCACCCGAACCCATGGTGAAGAAGTGGTGCAGCCAGACCATGAAACCCAGCACCGAGATCGCGCCGCTGGCGTAGATCATCGAGTGGTGGCCGAACAGCTTCTTGCCGGAGAACGTCGAGATGACTTCGGAGAAAATCCCGAACGCCGGCAGAATCAGGATGTACACCTCGGGGTGACCCCAGGCCCAGAACAGGTTGACGTACATCATCGGATTTCCACCCAGTTCATTGGTGAAAATGTGGAAATCCATGTAGCGGTCAAGCGTCAGCAAAGCGAGGGTAGCGGTCAGGATCGGGAACGAAGCGACGATCAGGACGTTGGCCCAGGTGCAGGTCCAGGTGAAGATCGGCATGTCCATCAGCTTCATGCCCGGGGTACGCATCTTCAGCACGGTGGCCAGGAAGTTGACCCCCGTTAGCGTTGTCCCAAGTCCCGATAGCTGTAGCGCCCAGATGTAGTAATCCATCCCCACGCCCGGACTGTATTGCAGTCCCGACAACGGTGGATAGGCAACCCAACCGGTCTTGGCAAACTCGCCAACGCCCAGGGACAGGTTGATCAGTACCACACCGGAAACCAGCAGCCAGAAGCTCAAGGAGTTCAGGAACGGATAGGCCACGTCACGCGCGCCGATCTGCAGCGGCACTGCAAGGTTCATCAGGCCGGTGAAGAATGGCATCGCCATGAAGATGATCATGATCACGCCGTGGGCGGTGAAGATCTGGTCATAGTGTTCAGGCGGAAGGTAGCCAGGCGAACCCTCGGTGGCCATGGCCAACTGGGTACGCATCATGATGGCGTCGGCAAAACCGCGCAGCAGCATGATCATGGCGACGATGATGTACATCACGCCGATTTTCTTGTGGTCGACCGACGTCAGCCACTCGGTCCACAGGTAGGTCCACTTCTTGAAGTAGGTAATCCCCGCGAACAACGCCAGACCACCGAGCGCGATGATGGCGAGGGTCACCATGACAATCGGCTCGTGGAACGGGATCGCTTCCCAACTTAATTTACCAAACATCGTTTACTCCTCTGCCCCGGCAGCTGAATGCGAACTCATGTCCATCCCTTCCATGTTGTGGGCCACTTCCTTTTCGTTCTTCTCGTGGTGCATCGGCTTGCCCGGGTTCATCCCTTCATACTTGTCGATGATGGTCTGGAACAGGTTCGGCGTGACCGAAGAGTAGAGCTCGACTGGGTTGTTCTGGCTCGGTTTGGAAAGGGCTTCGTATTCAGCTTTTTCAAGCTGTTTAGGTGCCTTCTTCACATCGTTGACCCAGGCGTCGAATTCTTCCTGGGTCGTGGCGATTGCTTTGAACTTCATGCCGGTGAAACCCGCGCCGCTGTAGTTGGCGGAGATACCGTCGAGTTCGGCGTTCTGGTTGGCGATCAGGTGCAACTTGGTCTGCATGCCCGCCATCGCGTAGATCTGGCCGCCCAGGCCCGGGATGAAGAACGAGTTCATCACGGTGTCGGAGGTGACTTTGAAATTGATCGGCGTGTGGGCCGGGAACACGATCTTGTTGACCGTGGCGATGCCTTGTTCCGGATAGATGAACAGCCACTTCCAGTCCATCGAGACCACTTCAATGGTGATCGGCTTGACGTCGGAGTCCAGCGGACGATACGGGTCAAGGGCATGGGTGGACTTGTAGGTAATGTAACCCAGGGCAATGATGATCAGTACCGGAATAGTCCACACCGCCACTTCGATTTTGGTCGAGTGCGACCACTTGGGCGTGTACGTGGCACTGGTGTTGGACGCGCGGTATTTCCAGGCGAACAGGAAGGTCATGACGATAACCGGCACGACGACCAGCAACATCAACAGCGTAGCGGTGATGATCAGATTACGTTCATCCAGGCCGACCTGACCCTTGGGATCGAGCAAGGTCATGTTGCAGCCTCCCAGCAACAACGTGCCGAGCAAAGGCAACAAGCCTAGTAATCGGGGGTACCTGTTTTTACTCATCTCACGACCTCTAAAGCAGCTTGCGCAATGCAGTTGGGTTTTGATCGCCAACACTTCACCCTGCCAAGGGTTGGCATTAAGGGCTGACCGTCGCAGCGTCAGACGCTGTTCGACACATCCCGGGCCAGCAGTGAGTTCTTATTCGAATTCGTAGGTCAAAGGCCTTGTTACAGCCCAATTCCATTTGGTGCGGGTAGTTGGAAGGCACCGACACCTGGGGTCGCATGGGGCCTTGAGCCCTTCGACCACCTCACGGGCTCAAGCTTGAGCCGGGTCGGAAATTCGGTGCGGGCGATTGTAGTGAGCTGAGGCGCCGGAGACCATGTCTTATCCTGAAATAATTTTCATCAAATCGAGCAACAATCTTTCGCAGAATTCGAAACAAGCCGGCATCTTATCGAAATTCATTCTCAACAAGAACCCCAGAAAACGTAGGTCTACTACGCCCGATTTAGACAGCTTGCGCTGATTAAAGAGGCTTTTTACGCCCGTAGAGCCCCCGTCATTCGGGGGCTGAGCGGCAAGACGCCCGATTGTTAGAAATGCCTGCTCCGGGGGGAGCCAGTTAGCCGGATGGAGCCTGCAACGGCTGATTTTTCATTGCAGAACGAGGTGCTTATTCGCGCAGCAAGTGGCCGAATGACAGCAAATGTGTGACAACGTGTCGCACGCTGTCGCGGCTCATTATTGTCTCGGATCAAGGCTGGCACACAGTAAGACTGAAACGCAAAACGCCCCGGCTTCCTACAGAAAACCGGGGCGTCTGATTGAGGCGCTTTAGGGCAGTTGTTTGCGATTGCGCGACACCAGCAACGGCACCAGGATCGCCGTGAGGACGAACGCCACCAGTGCCCATTGTGCCAGGGACAAGCCCAGGATCGGCGGATACGGGGTGGAGCAAAAGCCGTCGACCTGGAAGCCCAACGGGAAGATCTTCGCCAGCGGGAGGTCATCGACAATCGGTTGCAGCACGTCGACGCCACAGCTGACCGCCGGGAAGAACTGGGTGTACACGTGATGCCCCGCTACCGCCGCACCGGCCAGGGCACTGAGCACCACCAGGCCTTCGAAAACCGTCAGGCTGCGACGGGTGCGCATGGCCGCGCCAATGAAGGCGAAAATGGCGATCAGCAACAATGCATACCGCTGCAGGATGCATAGCGGGCACGGCGCCTCGCCGAGCGCCACCTGCATGTACAGCGCACCGCCGATCAGCGCCAGACAGATCAGCCCCAACAGCACCAGATAGCGCCGTTCACGGCCTAAGCGCAGCATTTGCTCATTCATTGCGTTTCCCTTTGTATGCATTGGATCGACGCGCAGCCTGGAGAAACCCGGCGCACTGTCGGATGGCCAAAGTCTACACGCTGACCATGACAGAGAACGAGCGGCTGCCGCCCACATTGAGGGGAATAAACAGGAGGGAGGTTAAGTACGGATTAATTTTGCTTGGAGAAGTCAGGCGGGATGGGGTGAACATGGCGCCGCTATCGCGAGCAGGCTCGCTCCCACAGTTGTCTTTGCGTTGATCACCCAATCGTGCCCGCCGCAAATCCATTGTGGGAGCGAGCCTGCTCGCGATGCAGACGAACCGGATCACCCCGGCTCGCCCCGCCGTTACTCCAGCGCCGCCGCCGGGCCGAAGAATTCGTAGCGGCTTTGCCCGTCCGGCACGCCCAGTGCCTTGAGGTGGCGCTTGACGGCGGCCATGAAGCCCTTGGGCCCAAGGAAGTAGGCATCCAGGTCACGCTGCTGCGGCAACCATTGCGCCAGTTGTTCCTGGCTCAACAAGCCGACCTTGTCAGCCGCCGGGCTCAAGCCGTCATCTTCGTCGTAGCAATAGAAGCGCTTGAGTTGTGGATGCCGCTGGGCCAGGTCATCGATCCAGTCACGGAACGCGTGCGCGCCGCCGTTACGTGCACAGTGGATAAAATGCACCGGCCGCTCGGTTTGCAGTGCGGCCTGCAACATCGCCAGGGTCGGGGTGATGCCGACGCCGCCGCTGATCAGCACCAGCGGTTTATCGCTCTGGGTCAGGAAGAAGTCCCCTGACGGTGGAAACAACTGGATGCTGCTGCCGATCGGGAAATGATGGTGCAGGTGGTTGGACACGCGCCCGCCCGGCTCGCGCTTGACGCTGATGCGATACTGACCGTTGTCCGCCAGGGCCGACAGCGAATAATTGCGGCGCACCTCCTCGCCATCCAACACCAGTTTCATGCCGATGTACTGGCCTGGTTCGGCCACCAGGATCGCGCCCTTGTCCGCCGGCTCGAAGTAGAACGAAGTGATTTCCGAGCTCTCCTGCACCCTGGCTGCCAGGATGAACTCACGCTCGCCCCGCCAGCCGCCCGGCGCTGCGGCTTTCTGCTCGTACATGCCGGTTTCGGCACCGATCAGGATATCGGCCAACTGGTTATAGGCAGCGCCCCACGCGGCAATCACTTGCGGCGTGGCGATCTCTTCACCCAGCACCTCGGCGATCGCCCGCAACAGGCAGGCCCCCACAATGGGGTAATGTTCCGGCAGGATTTGCAGGGCGACGTGCTTGTTGACGATTTTGGCCACCAGGTCGCCCAACTGATCGAGCTGGTCAATGTGCCGGGCGTACATCAATACGCCGTTGGCCAGGGCACGGGGCTGATCACCGCTGGCCTGGTGAGCCTGGTTGAACAACGGGCGCACTTGCGGGTATTCGGACAGCATCATGCGATAGAAGTGAGTAATGAGCGCTTCACCACCGCTTTCAAGCAAGGGCACGGTGGAGCGGATGATGGCGCGTTCTTCTCGGCTGAGCATAAGGTGACTCCTGGCGTATTACGAAAAACTGATACCTATGCCTATCAGGTTTCATGCCATAAAATTTATTAAACATTTTCAATTGCTTACGAATTAAGTAGTCATAAAGACATATGGCATCTTATAGTCATTAGGACCATATGGAGTCATTATGACCGCAACCTCCCTACTGACCTCGCTGCTTCCGCTGGTGGCCGACCTCTCCCGCGAGTTGCCGGAAGGCGAGCGCTACCGACGCCTGCTTGGCGCGCTGCGAGCCCTGTTGCCCTGCGACGCCGCCGCGCTGTTACGCCTGGACGGAGACTGTCTGGTGCCGCTGGCGGTGGATGGCTTGAGTACCGATACCCTGGGCAGACGCTTCCGGATCAGTGAACACCCCCGCTTCCAGGCACTGCTGGCCAGCCCGCAGCCCACTCGCTTTGCCGCCGACAGTGAGCTGCCCGACCCGTACGACGGATTGGTCGAAGGTCTGGAGGAGCACTTGGAGGTCCACGACTGCATGGGCTGCCCACTGTTCGTCGACGAGCAACCGTGGGGCCTGCTGACCCTCGATGCGCTGAACCCCGAACGCTTCGAGCCCATCGACCTGAGCGCCTTGCAGGCCTTTGCCAGCCTGGCCGCCGCCACGGTCAGCGCGGCCGAACGCATTGATCGGCTGGCCTTGAAAGCCGAAGACGAACATCGCCGCGCCGAGGTCTACCGCCAGGCCAGCGGCCAGCAACCTCGCGACATGGTCGGCCAGAGCAAGGCCCACAAGCGATTAGTGGAAGAAATCAACCTGGTGGGGGGCAGCGACCTGACGGTGCTGATCACTGGCGAAACCGGGGTTGGCAAGGAGCTGGTCGCCCAAGCCATACACGCGGCCTCCAAGCGCGCCGAGCAGCCGCTTATCAGCCTAAATTGCGCCGCACTGCCGGATACCCTGGTGGAAAGCGAACTCTTCGGCCATGTACGCGGCGCCTTCACAGGGGCCACGAACGACCGGCGCGGCAAATTCGAACTGGCCGATGGCGGCACGTTGTTCCTCGATGAAGTGGGCGAGTTGTCCTTGACCGTGCAGGCCAAGCTACTGCGAGTGTTGCAGAGCGGCCAGTTGCAACGGCTGGGCTCGGACAAGGAACATCGGGTCGATGTACGCCTGATTGCGGCCACCAATCGCGATCTGGCTGAAGAAGTGCGCAACGGGCGATATCGGGCCGACTTCTATCATCGCCTGAGCGTGTACCCGTTGCTGGTGCCGGCACTACGGGATCGTGGGCGCGATGTGCTGCTGCTCAGCGGTTTTTTCCTGGAGCAGAACCGTTCGCGCATGGGCCTGGGCAGCCTGCGCCTGACCAGTGACGCCCAGGCCGCATTGCTGGCGTATGACTGGCCGGGGAACGTGCGTGAACTGGAGCACCTGATCGGCCGAAGCGCCTTGAAAGCCTTGGGCCGGTGTCCGGTGCGGCCAAAGATCCTCAGCCTCAGCGCCCAGGACCTGGACTTGCCCCGCAGCCCGGAAGAACACCCGCTACCTTCATCCGCCAGCCCCGCACCTGCCATGGAGGGGGTCACGGGGGACTTGCGTGAAGCCATGGACGATTTTCAACGCAAGCTGATCATCGCCTGCCTGGAACGGCATCAGCACAACTGGGCCAGCGCCGCCCGGGAACTGGGTCTGGATCGGGCAAACCTGGGGCGGATGGCCAAGCGGTTGGGACTCAAATAAACCTTCTGTACCACCGACGCCCCATGCGGCGAGGGCATTTATCGCCTGACCATAGCGTATGCATTCCCAGGCCACTGAGCTGAAATCGATTGTCTGTGGGTTTCGCCCTAAAGCCAGCCCCCATCGGGTCGATAACCCAATATCAAAAGCTGTTTTGGCGTTCTTCACGCTCGCCCCACCTTTTTCCACAGAAGGTTTTTATGTCTTCCAACAAAGCCCGCGCAGACTCACTTTCGCTTCTGCTGTTTACCTTGCGCAGCGGCAAGCTGATGGCAATCAACCTGCTCAAAGTCAGCGAAATCATTCCCTGCCCGCCGTTGACCAAACTGCCGGAGTCGCACCCGCACGTCAAAGGCATCGCCACCCTGCGCGGGGCCTCGTTGTCGGTGATCGACCTGAGCCGCGCCATCGGCGAACGGCCCCTGGAAGATCCGGATGGCGGCTGCCTGATCGTCACCGATGTCAGTCGATCCAAACAGGGTCTGCATGTGCAGGCGGTGAGCAAGATCGTGCATTGCCTGACCACCGACATCAAACCCCCGCCTTTCGGCTCAGGCGGCGTACGCGCCTTCATCACTGGCGTGACGTCGGTGGATGGCACACTGGTGCAGGTGCTGGACATCGAAAAAGTCATCCACGGTATCGCCCCGGCGCAAATTGAAACGGCGCCCACCGAGCTGAGCATGGAAGACGCCGAAGTCCTGGGCAACGCGCGGATCCTGGTGGTCGATGACAGTCAGGTGGCGTTGCAGCAATCGGTACACACCTTGCGCAACCTCGGCCTGCAATGCCACACCGCTCGCAGCGCCAAGGAAGCCATCGAATGCCTGCTGGACCTGCAAGGCACCGCACAGCAGATCAACCTGATCGTTTCCGACATCGAAATGTCGGAAATGGACGGCTACGCCCTTACCCGGACCCTGCGGGAAACGCCGGACTTCGCCCACCTCTATGTGTTGCTGCACACCTCGCTGGACAGCGCCATGAACAGCGAGAAGGCCCGGCTATCCGGGGCCAATGGCGTGCTCACCAAGTTCTCCTCACCGGAGCTGACCAAGTGCCTGATCACGGCCGCCAAGGCGGTTGCCGAGCAAGGCCACTGAGTCATGCCTGATGATCATTCCCATGCGTATAGGGGAATGATCATCCCGGCACCTCAGGCATACTCCTGTCCTGGCTTCCCAGAACAAGGATCTTGCTGATGAAAATCCACGCACTCATGTTTTTGGGCTTCACGGCCCTCGCCGCCCAGGCCCACGCCTCCAGCCCAGAAGCCTGGGCCACCCATGACAAAACCGTGCTTGCCAGTTGCATCAAGGCCAGCGGCTTAAAGAACGCCGAGCCTGTGGGCACTGCCGCGCAGTTCGATGACCGGGTGGGTTATACCGCGCTGTTGCTGCAAGGCCAGTATCCGCAGAAACACATGAAAGGCGCGACGGGCACCGAGCTGTGCCTTTACCGCAAGAAATCCAAGACCGCCTACGTGACCGAGTGGGACTCCATCCGCCCCGCCGACAGCCGGTGATGGCGCACAACTTGCTTCGCATCGGTTAATCGCGGCGTTTTTCTGTCGCCGCCTTCCAGCTTTTGACCGGGCGCTCAATGAACACAACGTTTTCCTGCGTAGGCTGTGGCAAATGCTGCACCGATCACCATGTCCCCCTGACCCTTGACGAAGCCCGGATGTGGGCTGACGACGGCGGCCAGGTGATTGTCCTGGTGGAAGCCTTCCTGCCCAACGGCCTCGGCCTGCCGGCGGCGCAACGCGAACACGCTGAGCGCCGTTCGGCGCGGGTCCACAGCGGCACCACCGAGGCCTTGGTGGCAATCACCTTCGCCGCCTATAACGCCGGGCGCTGCCGCAATCTTGACGAAGAAAACCTGTGCCGCATCTACGAGCGCCGCCCCTTGGTGTGCCGTATCTATCCGATGGAAATCAACCCGCACATCCCGCTCAACATTGCCGTAAAGGAATGCCCGCCAGAGTCGTGGGAGACCGGACCGCAACTGATACTCGGCGGTGAACTGGTCGACAAGGAACTGGCGCAGTTGATCGAACGCTCACGTCAGGCCGATCGCGAGGAAATCCGGATCAAGGAGCGCATCTGCGCTTCGCTGGGCATCCTCACCACCGCGCTGAAGGGCGACGGGTTTACCGCGTACCTGCCGGACATGAGCGCATTCGCCGCAGTCATTGATCAGGTCCGTTTGCAGCCACTGGAGCAAGCGGCCAGTGAATGGCAGTTCCATTTGTCCGGTGATGACGTGGCCTGCCAGGTCCTGGCCAGTGGAGCACAGGTCGCCACTGAGGCACCGGTCAACTACGCGTTTATTTCGCTGCGGGCGGCGTAAACACCCCAGGGATGAAATAGAAATCCCTTGTGGGAGCGAGCCTGCTCGCGATAGCGGTGGATCAGTTTGCAGTGATGGTGGATGTGCCGCCGTCATCGCGAGCAGGCTCGCTCCCACATCCAACATAGATGCTCTCCCATAGGTACTGCCCATAAGTACTCCATTCCTGCCACTGACTCGCCTCAATCGACGCTCCCCTCTCGCCTAACCCACATCCAGAATGTTAGCGTGCTTGGTATTCCTTGCCTGATGAGCCTTCTGCGATGAAAAAAACCGTACTTGCCTTCAGCCGTGTCACACCCAAGATGGTCGAACGACTGCAACAGGATTTCGACGTGATCGTGCCCAATCCGTCGAACGGCGACATCAATGCACAGTTCAACGAAGCCTTGCCCCACGTGCATGGCCTGATCGGTGTCGGACGCAAGCTCGGCCGCGAACAACTGCAGAGCGCCGCGAATCTGCAAGTGGTGTCCAGCGTGTCGGTGGGTTACGACAACTATGACCTGGCCTACTTCAATGAGCGTGGAATCATGCTCACCAACACCCCTGACGTGCTCACCGAAAGCACCGCTGACCTGGCCTTCGCCCTGCTGATGAGCAGCGCCCGGCGCGTCGCTGAACTGGACGCCTGGACCAAGGCCGGCCAATGGCAGGCGACGGTCGGCCCGCAGCTGTTCGGCACTGACGTGCACGGCAAGACCCTGGGGATTGTCGGCATGGGCAACATCGGCGCCGCCATTGCCCGGCGTGGCCGGCTGGGGTTCAACATGCCGATTCTCTACAGCGGCAACAGCCGCAAGACCGAACTGGAAGATCAGTTGGGCGCACAATTTCGCGAGCTGGATCAGTTGCTCGCCGAAGCAGACTTTGTTTGCCTCGTGGTGCCATTGAGTGAGAAGACCCGCCACCTGATTGGCCAGCGCGAACTGGCCCTGATGAAACCGAGTGCCATTCTGGTCAATATTTCCCGCGGTCCGGTGGTGGATGAGCCGGCGCTGATCGAAGCCTTGCAGAACAACCGCATCCGCGGCGCCGGGCTGGACGTTTACGAGAAAGAACCGTTGGCCGAGTCGCCGCTGTTCCAGCTGAAAAACGCCGTAACCCTGCCCCATATCGGCTCGGCCACCCACGAAACCCGTGAAGCCATGGCCAATCTTGCCGTGGAAAACTTGCGCAGCGCTTTGCTGGGCGAGCGACCGAAGAACCTGGTCAACCCGCAAGTCTGGAAGTAAACCATCGGGCAGGCGCCGGGTTCGGGCCTGCCATCCCCTGGCTCAGCGTGCGCCCAGGGCGGCTTGCGTCGCCACGGGCCGGGGTTTGCGAAACACCAGCACGTTCCCCAACATCACCAGTACCAGCCCAAGCAGTGCCGGCGCCGTCCATTGGTAGCCCTCGACCAACGCCGAGACGTTCAACGCCACCACCGGAAACAGCACCGTGCAATACGCCGCCCGCTCCGGGCCCATGCGCCCCACGAGCGTCAGGTAGGCGGTGAAGCCGATCACTGAACCTGGGATCACCAGGTACAACAGCGAGCCGACATAGCGCGCGTTCCATTCCATATCGAACGGGATGTCTTTGAAGAGGCACCACACCGCCAGCATCGCCGCCCCATAAGCCATGCCCCAGGCGTTGGTGGTCAACGGTTTGAGACCGGCCTTCTGCTGCAAACTCGAGAGCATGTTGCCCGCCGAAAAGCACAAGGTTCCCAGCAACGCCAAGGCCAACCCGAGCAGCGTTTGCGGGCTCGCGCTATGACCCGCCAGCTCCGGCCAGAACAGCAGCGCCAGCCCCAGCAACCCCAAGGCGCCGCCGAGCATGACGTTGCGGGCGATCCTTTGACCGAAGAACACGCGGGCATTGAGGGCATTCCAGAGCGTGGCAGTAGAGAACACCACCGCGACCAACCCACTGGGAATCCATTGGCTGGCAGTGAGGAAACACATGAAGTTGATGCAGAACAGGCACAGGCCCTGGGCCACGCAAATCAAATGACCGCGCCGGTTCATTGCTTGCAGACGTCGGCTGAGCAAGAGCATCACAAACAGAATCAGCGCCGCCAGGCCGAAGCGATAGACAATCGACACGGGGATGGCGACCACGCCCAACTGCAATTTCAGCGCAATCCAGGTAGTGCCCCAGATGAGCACGGTAAGCAGATACAACGAGAGGTTCATGACGGCAACTCCTGACAATGACCGCCAGTGTTGCGCCGCCCACCACCAGGCGCTTGCGTAAACTTGCGGTTTTGTCGGTTTGCAGGCTGGCATGAGCCGATCGACGGAGTAGGATGCAAGGCGTTGGAGAGACCCGATCATGCCCACACTGCAAACCCTGCAAGTCTTTCAAGCCCTCAACAGTTCGCCCAATGCTCGCCTTGAGCACAGTGCCGAGCTTGGAGATGGCATGGCGGCCGCTTTGTGGAGCAACCATCACGACGCCCAAGACTACGAGGCGCCGACTCACCACACGCTGTCGTGCTATATCGCCGGTGGTACCGGCACGTTTCGCCGCGAACGCCCCGACACCACCGGGGCACCCGGCAAACTCTGCGTCCTGCCGGCCGGGCATGAATCGGCCTGGGTCATCAATGGCGACATTCGCCTCGCGCACCTGTACTTCAGCCCTGAACAATTCGCCCTCGGTTGCGTCACGCTACTGGATCGCGAGCCGCGGCAAGTGCAACTGCGCGAAGCCACCTTTCTCGACGACCCGCAACAGGCACAGCGCTTTCGCCAGTTGATCGCCCTGAACTGGGATGAGCCCGGTGAACGCCTTCTGACCACCAGCCTGGCCCATGACTTGCTCAACCATCTGCTATTGAGCCAGGTCGGCCAGCGCCAGGGGCTTCGCCTCAAGGGCGGGCTGGCCGCTCACCAGCGGCGAATGCTGGTGGACTACATCGACAGCCATCTGGCCGACGCCATCAGCCTCGGCCAACTGGCGGCGCTGTGTGCGCTGTCCGAATACCACTTTGCCCGGATGTTCCGCGAAAGCTTCGGCCTGCCGCCCCATCAATACGTACTGGCACGACGTCTGGCCCACGCGCGGCACTGGCTGCGCAGCACGTCAAAACCGCTGGGTGAGGTCGCGTTGGCCTGCGGGTTCGCCAGCGCCAGCCATTTTACGAATCGTTTCCGGCAGGCCCTCGGCGCGACACCCGGCGAGTATCGACAGGCGTTTTTGCGCTAGGCATCAGCGTGCCCCGGTCAAATGAAACAAGCAGGTACTGATCCCGATTGCCGTAGCCACCGCCGCGCCCCTACAATGCGAACAATTCTTGTTCTCTAGCACAGCTCATCGCTGTCGGGATGCTCCTCGTTGCCGCCTGCACACACCGTCGAAGTGCTCTACAACGCCCATCACAGTTGGCTTAACGGCTGGTTGCGAAGAAAACTCGGCTGCCCCGACAGTGCCGCCGACCTGGCCCAGGACACGTTCATGCGCGTACTGACTGCGCGCGACCCGCAGCCTGTCCTGGAACCCCGGGCGTTTCTTACGACTATTGCCAAGCGCGTACTGTTCAACCACTACCGACGCCAGGACCTTGAGCGCGCCTACCTCGATACCCTCGCCCAACTGCCGGAGCAGGTGGTGCCGTCGGAGGAAGAACGGGCAATCATCCTGCAAAGCCTGATGGAACTGGACCAACTGCTCGATGGTTTGCCGCGAGCGGTCAAGCAGGCGTTTCTGCTGGCCCAGGTCGATAGCCTGACCTACAACGAAATAGCCCGTGAACTGGGAATTTCATTGGCGACGGTCAAGCGTCATTTGAACAAGGCAGCGATGCGCTGCTACTTCGCCTTATGACCCCTGCGATGAACAGCGCACCAGATGTCAGTGCGAAAGTGGCCGAACAGGCCGTGCACTGGCTTATGGAAATGCAGCAAGGCCCACTCGATACTCGCCGGCAGAAAGCCTGGGAGCAATGGCTCAATGCTCACAACGAACATCGCCGCGCCTGGGAGCATATCCAGCGGGTCAATCAGCGGCTGCGCAGCGTGCCCTCTCCGTTGGCCCATGCGGCCCTCAATGCACCGAAGTCCGCTGCGCGGCGTCGAGCGCTCAAAATGTTGTTGGTGCTTGGGGCCGGTTCAGCGTTGACCTGGAGCCTGCGTGAACGCCAACTGCTACCCCCATTGATGGCCGATTTTCGCAGCCCGGTAGGCGAACGGCGTCGTCTGACGCTGGATGACGGCAGTCAGTTGCAGCTCAACAGCGGCAGTGCGGTAGACGTTCGCTTCGACGCTCAACGCCGCTTGATCCACCTGCTGGAGGGGGAACTGTTATTGACCGCTGCCCGCGACCCAAGGCCCCTGCAAGTGCTGACCGCCCATGGCCTGCTGGAAAGCCGCAACGCCCGGTTCAACGTACGCGAGTATCCGGACCACACCCAGGTGGCGGTGTTTGAAGGCCAGGTGGACATTCGTAGCCGACACGGCCCGGCGTTGTTGCTGGCGACGTCACGGCAACTGAGCCTTGGCATCAACGGCGCCGGGCCCGCCACGGCCCTGGATGCCAACAGCGGCGCCTGGACAGAGGGCATGCTGGTAGCGGCGCACATGCGCCTGGCGGACTTTCTCGACGAGCTAGGCCGCTACCGACGTGGCCAATTGCACTGCGACGAGGCGGTCGCCAACCTTCTGATCTCCGGAACCTATCCGCTGGACGACAGCGAGCGAATCCTCGATCTGCTGGAAGTCAGCCTGCCGGTAAAAGTGCGTCGTTTCACCCGCTATTGGATCTCGGTCGAAGCTCGAGCCTGAACCACGGCCACCCCAGCTGAAAAAAAGTGATGCACCAGTGAGCCGTTTTCCACACCTGGGGTGACAGAGAAGGAAAGCACTTCGATACAACCTTCTCGGGATTCTCATCCATGCCGCAACGACCCACCCGTCTCACCCCGCTCGCCCGTACCGTGCGTCAATTGCTCCTGGGGGCCAGCTTGAGTTTCGTCGTACTGCCTTGCGTACAGGCTGCAGATGCCAAGCCCTATCACATCGCGCCGTCGTCACTGGAAAATGCCCTCAATCAATTCGGACGCGAGGCTGGGGTGTTGATTTCCTTCAGCTCACAGACGACCGCAGGCCTGCAGAGTCGTGGCCTGGAAGGCAGCTACAGCCCAGAGCAAGGGCTGAGCGCGCTGCTCGAAGGCACAGGCCTGCAAGCCCGCCCTGAGGCAGACAACGCCTTCAGCCTGCAACCGGCCGCCAGCACCGCGCTGGACATCGGCACCACCACCGTGGTCGGTGACTGGCTCGGCGATGCCGCGCCGACCAATGTCTTCGAACACGCCGGTGCCCGAGACGTCATCCGTCGTGAGGCGTTCGAACGCCAGGGCGCGACCCAGGCCCGGGATGTGCTCAATCGCATTCCTGGCGTCAACGCACCGGAAAACAACGGCACCGGCAGCCATGACATGGCGCTGAACTTTGGTATCCGCGGGCTCAATCCTCGCCTGGCCTCACGTTCCACGGTGCTGATGGACGGCATCCCGGTGCCTTTCGCACCCTACGGCCAACCGCAGCTATCGTTCGCGCCGGTCAGCATGGGCAACATGGACGCGGTGGATGTCGTGCGCGGAGGCGGCGCGGTGCGCTACGGTCCGCAAAACGTCGGTGGCGTGGTCAACTTCGTGACGCGGGCGATTCCCGAGGCGCCGACGGTAAAGGGCGGCTTCCAGACCGAGACCAGCCCGGCTTCCAGCCACGACGGCTTCAAGACATCCGCCAACCTGCTGGCCGGCGGCACCGCCGACAACGGCCTTGGCGGTGCCCTGTTGTACTCCGGCACTCGCGGCGGCGACTGGCGCGAACACAGCGACACACAAATCGACGACTTGATCCTCAAGGGCAACTACCAACTGGACGAGGCCAACAGTTTTAATGCCATGGCCCAATACTACGAAGGCGAGGCCGACATGCCCGGCGGCCTGAATGTGGCCGACTACGACGCCAACCCGTATCAGTCCACCCGTCAGAATGACCGCTTCTGGGGCCGTCGCACCCTGGTCAACTTCGGCTACCGCTACCAGCAGGATCGACGCGAATTTACCGCCAGCACGTTTTTCACCAAGACTTTGCGCAGCGGCTACCTGGACCAGGGCACCTTCCTGTCCCTGTCGCCTCGCGAATATTGGGTACGCGGCCTGGAAACCCGTTTTGCCCAAGGTTTCGACCTCGGGCCGACCAGCCACGAGGTCGGCGTCGGCTATCGCTACATCAACGAGGCCGGCCATGAACTGCGTTATCGCACGCCGATCGCCAGCAACGAATTGCCGACAACCTCCAGCCGAAACGACCGCGATACACGGGGTGGAACCGAAGCCAATGCAATTTTCATCGATGATCGGATCGATATTGGCAAATGGACGATCACGCCCGGTATTCGTTACGAAATGATCGAATCGCAGCAGACAAACAATTTGACCAACGTGAAATACAAGGGCGACTACAACACCGCCCTGCCAGCGCTGAATGTGCTGTACCACCTGACCGACGAATGGAATCTGTATGCCAATACCGAAGGTTCATTCGGCAGTGTGCAGTACAGCCAGATGCCCAACCGTGTGAGCAGCGGTGAAGTGAAACCGGAGAAAGCCCGCACCTGGGAACTTGGAACCCGCTATGACAATGGCAACCTGCGGGCGGAGATCGGTGCGTTCCTGATCAACTTCGACAACCAATACGAAAGCAACCAAACCAACGATTCGGTGATTGCCCGTGGCGAAACCCGCCACCAGGGCATCGAAACCAGCATCAACTACGCCCTCGACGGCCTGAGTCCGGCGCTGGCCGGTTTTGACGTATATGCCACGTATGCCTTCGTCGATGCCACCATTCGGGAAGACGGACCGAACAAAGGCAACCGCGTGCCATTTTCTTCCAAGCACAAAGGCACACTGGGCGTGGGTTACACGGACGGGCCGTGGAAATTGAACCTGGACAGCACCTATCAGAGCGCGCAGTTTGCCGACAACGCCAATACCCGCGCCGAAAGCGCCGACGGCAGTACCGGCAATATCCCTGGCTATATGCTGTTCAGCAGCCGCGCCGCCTATGATTTCGGCCCGCAACTGTCGGACCTGAACGTGGCGGTGGGTGTGAAGAACATCTTCAATACCCAGTATTTCACCCGCTCGTTCGACGATAACAACCGGGGCAAATACGTAGGGGAACCGCGCACGCTGTATGTGCAGACGTCCGTGGCGTTCTGATCAGGGGCTGCGATGGATCGCTGAAACAAGACGGGCCTGCGATTGCAGGCCCGTCTGTTCGGTGGGTAATTTTAAATGATCGGGCTCAGCCGTTGAGTGCAGCCCGTTCGTTCTCCAGGAATTCTTCTTCCAGCATCGCATCGGCCAAGGCCACCGACTCGGTCGGCTTCTCAGCGGTGGCGCGTTTGACGCGCAGTTTGCCGAACAGATGCTCCAGGGCATGTTCAAGCTTGGTGGCCGCCCCTTCGATGGCCAATTCCAGCGTATCGGCCTTGTGTGTCACCGAGACCGGTTGCAGACCCTTTGGCCGTGCTTCCAGCTGACAACGCAAGTCATGGGGACCGGGCTTGTCGCCGTTCTCGTCCCGCAAATGGACCTCGACCCGTGTCAGGTCTTCTTCATAACGTTCGAGCGTGCTTTCGATGGTAGTACGTACCCACTCCTCCAGTCGGATGCTGCTTTGAATATGGTTATCGCTGTTGACTTGGATTTGCATAGTTCATCCCTTATTTCGGCTAGCTCGCCAGGGGCCAATCGACGGTAGCGCGACGACCCCTTGAATACAGAGTCGGGCTGGCGGCAGAACAATTCAACCCCTTCGAAAAGATAAATATTCATACGCAAATAAAGCCGGACAACGGACAAAAGCGCTGTTAATGTCGGGAGTTGCCTCGCCTTGCTTACCCCACGAAAATTCTGCGGTCACCCTGCACCGTCAGCGACCATTCGCCCATTCCTGCACAGAAACGGGCAGCCTCCCAGGCCGCATGCCAAGGCCTTCAGCGCCTATGCGCCGTGATCATTGTCCGACAGTTTTTCCGGCATGCCCCTTGCTACCTCTCTGCTGGAGCGGTCGCAGGTTGGGATCTTTCGATCCAGCCTCTGCCTGGCTCTGGATGAAGCACGATCATGGAATGGCCGGTGGTCCGGTATCGCGAACTAATCCCGATCACGGCCGGTCAACAACTGCACGTTCAATCAGGCGGTGACGCATCATGGACAACCCTTTTCAGCTCATTACCGACGCTTTTGCGCCGCAGTATCAAATCAATCTGAGCATCCAGGGCCTGGACGGCAGCATTATGCTGACCCTCTCCAAGGCCGGGCGCATCGTCGCCAAGCGCATGATCAGCGCCCAGCAACGCAATGACCCGGAACGCCTGCGGCGCCTGGTCCAGAGCATTCAGTTCGGCATCGCCATCGAGCAGGGCCACAGCGCTGTGGCGATCCTCGAAGCCATGACCGGCGGTGACAACGTCAAGCTGCCACCACCGCAGACGCAGGGCGCGACATCCGCCCCCGCCGGTTTCTAGATCTCGCCCTTCTCCACTTCGGCGTGCTCGCTGGAACCCGCGCCAACCTTGCGGTGCGGGTGCTCGATTTTCACCGAAGGGAACTGCGAGGAAGCGTAACGCACCACCAGGATCGCGAACGCCAGCAGCAAGATGCCGCCGCACAGGTAGATGATGCCCAGGTCAGGCGGACTGTGGTGGGAGACGTTGGAAATCAACAAGCGCGTCAGCGCCGTGATCGCCACGTAGATCAGGAACCGCACCGGCATGTGGTTGGTCTTGAAGTAGATCCCGACCATCGCTCCCAATTCCAGATAGATGAACAGCAGCAGGATGTCATCGATCTTGATGTGCCCCTGCTCGAGCATCTGCAAAAACTCCATCACCGCCGCCCAGGCGGTCACCGCTCCGATGGCAAACAGTGCCAGGTAATGGAACGTCTCGACGAACAGATTGCCCAGGGATTCGGCCAACTGATGTACGTTCTGGCGCAGGTTCTCGGCCCAGTTGATTTTCACGATGTAGTTTCCTTAGGTCGACTCGACCGGATGATGCGGGTTGGACGTGACGGTTGTTCTGCATGCAGAAAAAAGGCCAGCGGCTGAGGGTGAGATGGCGATGGGCCGCAGCCCGACACTTTTGCGATGTTGATGCCGCCCTGTCGTGAGCAGGCTGGCTCCCACACCAGCGCTCGCGACAAATGTGCAAATACGTCTACATTAAAAAGCCACTATCCAAAGGGAAGGGTTTCGCTTATCCTTTTGGCTGTATATAAATACAGTAGTCACAAAGATAACCAATGTGAAGGCATGTGAGGTGGTGAATGGCCGTCGAAGTGGTATACCGCAGCAGCCGAGATCTGGAGCGCTTGTTCATGGATAAAGCCGAAGCTGTGGAACTCGCCGAATTGCTGGCCGAAGTGTTGCAAAAAGCCGTTCCCTCGCTGAGCGAGAAACAGGTTGAGGAAGCCGGCATCTACATGGCGAAAAATCGCGATGTGTTCGCCAAGGCGTTCAAGAGTCAACCGGACGCCTTGTCCGAACTGCTCAATGCCCCTGCTGAATAAGCCTTGAAAAGATCGCAGCCTTCGGCAGCTCCATGGAATCCACCAAGGAGCTGCCGAAAGCTGCGATCTTTTTTATCGGTACAACAAACGCTCTGCCAATTCATCGGCCACCCTGGCCGGTGAGCGTTTTTCTGCCTGGGCGTGGGCAAAGACTTCCGTAAGCCGGGCGCCGATCTTCGACAAATGCGCGGTGATCGTCGACAGCTCTTCGCCGCGATGCTTCAAGGCGACATAGATCAGGCCTCCGGAGTTGATCACATAATCCGGCGCATAGAGGATCCCACGCCGTTCCAACTGATCGGCCACCTGCAGGTTGCTCAACTGGTTATGGGCCGACCCGGCAACCGCCGAGCAGCGTAGTTGCGCCACGCTCTGGCTGTTGAGCACCCCGCCCAGGCCGCAGGGGGCGAGGATGTCGCACGGGGTACTGAGCAGGGCGTCGTTGGCGATCGGATGCGCGCCCAGTTGCTCCATCGCCAGTTGAACCTTGCCAGGGTCAATGTCGCTGACCAACAGTTCGGCGCCTGCGGCGTGCAACTGTTCGGCCAGGGCGAAACCGACATTACCCAGGCCCTGGATCGCTACCCGCAGGCTTTCCAGGTTATCGCTGCCCAGGCGGGCCATGGCCGTGGCACGGATGCCGGCGAATACCCCCATCGCCGCGTGAGGCGCTGGGTCTCCCGAAGCCGTGGTGCTGGTCACATGACGGGTCTGTTGGGCGATGCAGTCCATGTCCGCCACCGAGGTGCCGCTGTCGATGGCGGTGATATAGCGGCCATCCAATTGCTCGATGCAGCGCCCAAATGCCTCAAACAACGCAGCCCGGCTTTCGACATGGGCCGGACGCATGATCACGGCCACGCCGCCGCCCACCGGCAAGCCGGCCAGTGCGGCCTTGTAGCTCATGCCCTGGGCCAGGCGCACGGCGTCGACCACGGCACTTTCATCGTCGGGGTAGGACAGATAACGACATCCACCCAGAGCAGGCCCAGGACGGCTGCAATGAATGGCAATCACCGCCTTCAACCCGGTGGCCGGGTCTACGCTCAGGTGCAGCGATTCAAGGCGGGAGCTTTGCATGAGAGCAAACATCGACAGGCTCCCGAATCACTTTTGTTTGTTCCGCCAGTATAGGCGTGCGCTCAAAATTTGCTGGAGCGCGCCGGAATAAGTCGACCGGACGGCCAGTCTTTTGGGCATAACCTGATTCCTTCCCCGGACGAGACTGGACGAAAGCCCGCAGCAGAGCTAAAAACGAGGCATAGCCCGGAGACTGTGATGACACCGCGCCAAGCCTTTTTTGATTGCCTGCACCGCTCCCCACCGGCGCTGTTCGAAGCAGCGTTGTGGATTGCTGCCGAACATGATCGCGAAGTGGACGTACCGGCGTTGCTGAACGATTTCAAGGATCTGCAACAGCGTGTCAGCCATGACCTGCCGATGCTGCCCGTCAGCGAACTGGGCCAACCCTTGCTGCGCCGCCTCAATGACCTTGGATTCGCCCAGGATGATTTCACGCCCCTGCGCCCACGGGCCGCGTTGCTCGACAAGGTGCTGACGCGTAAACGTGGACAGCCCCTGGCCCTCGGCCTGATCGCCCTGGAGCTGGCTCGTGGCCTGGAGATTCCGATGGTCGGTGTCAATTTCCCCGGTCACTTCCTGTTGCGGGTCCCCGGTGCCGATCATCTGCTCGACCCGTGTGGCGGACGCCGGTTGTACCCCAACGACTGTCGGGAACTGCTGCAACGCCAATACGGCGCCAACATGCCCCTCAAAGCCGAGCACCTGGTCAGTGCCGAGCCCATGCAGATGCTCCAGCGCCTGTCGCGCAATCTTCGCCAATTGCATCTGACTAACGACGACTACATTGCTGCACTGATCGACGCCGAACGGGTGCTTGAACTGGGCAACGCCAGCGCCGCCGATTACCTGGCCCGCGCCAGCCTGTACCAACGGCTCGACTGTCCCAACGCCGAACGATTCGACTTGGAGCACGCGCTGATGCTCAGCGAAGACCCGATCCAGCGAATCCGGCTGACGGAACGGCTGGGGCATCTGCCGCCCAATTCAATTGTGCATTGAGCGGGTGTGAGGCCTGCGCACCTTCGTCGACTGTTAGATAGCCTTCGCGAGCAAGCTCGCTCCCACAGTTAATCTGCGTACGCCCGAATCAATGTGGGAGCGGGCTTGCTCGCGAAGACGGTAGGTCGGCCAACATCAATGTCCAGCTGGTGTATCAGGCTGATTTGCCGGATGCGCCTGTTGAAACGCTGGATGCGCAGCCGCCAACGCCGCAACGCGACGGATCCGTGGATACGCCTCCAGGGAGACATTGAACCGTTCTGCCGCGTACACCTGCGGGATCAGATACACGTCCGCGACCCCGGGTGCTGCACCGAAGCAGTAGCCGTCATCCCCAATCAACTGTTCCACCGCCGCCAGTCCCTGGCTGATCCAATGCCCGATCCACTGCGCCACCTGCGTTTCATCGTGGCCCCACTGCCGCAGCTGGTTGAGTACGCTGACGTTGTGCAGCGGATGAATATCGCAACCGATCAATGCCGCGACGCCTCGCTCATGAGCCCGAACCGTCAGGTCGGCGCTGAGCAACGGCACCTGTGGATAACGCTCCTCCAGGTACTCGATGATGGCGGGTGACTGCACCAGCAACGCGCCTTCGTCGGTACGCAGCGCCGGAACCCGGCCCTGAGGGTTGATCGCCAGATAGGCCGGCTGACGATGTTCGCCCCCAGGCGCAGCGATCAGGTTGACCGGCAAGGCCTGGTAATCCAGGCCCTTGAGCGCCAGGGCAATGCGCACCCGGTAGGACGAAGTGGAGCGGTAGTAGGTGTAGAGTTCCATGCCCTGTCCCTCACCGCGCCGGCAGGATCTTGCCCCGGCATTCGCCAAAGCCGATGGACGCAACACCTTCGCGGCTGCAACGGGCACGCAGGATGATCTCGTCACCGTCCTCAAGGAATTTGCGCACTTCGCCAGAGGCCAGCTCGATTGGCTTTTTACCGCCCTCGGTAATCTCCAGCAGGCTGCCGAACTGACCGCCCTCAGGCCCCGACAAAGTGCCCGAACCGAACAGGTCACCGGCCTGCAACTGGCAACCATTGACGCTGTGGTGGACGACCATCTGCGCCACGGTCCAGTACATGTACTGGGTGTTGCTCAACGTCAGGCGATGGGCCGGCAGGTTCTGCTCGCGCATGGCTTCGGTCAGCAGCAGGACTTCCAGTTCAATGTCGAAGGCCCCACCGGCCTGGTCACGCTTGTCCAGCAGATATGGCAACGGCTGCGGATCGCCTGCCGGACGCGCCGGTTGTGGGCGACGGAACGGTTCGAGGGCTTCGGCCGTCACCACCCATGGCGAGATACTGGTCAGGAAGCTTTTGGACAGAAAGGGCCCCAGCGGCTGGTATTCCCAGGCCTGGATATCCCGGGCCGACCAGTCGTTGAGCAGGCAGAAACCGCCAATGTGCTCGGCAGCATCACCGATGGCGATGGGTTCGCCCAAGGCGTTGCCCTGGCCGATCCAGATGCCCAGTTCCAGCTCATAGTCCAGTCGCGCGCACGGGCCGAAGGTCGGCTCGGTCTGGCCGGCGGGCAGGGTCTGGCCCTTGGGACGACGCACATCGGTGCCGGACGGGCGAATGGTCGAGGCACGCCCGTGATAACCGATGGGCACGTACTTGTAGTTGGGCAACAGCGGATTGTCGGGACGGAACAACTTGCCGACGTTTTGCGCGTGTTCGATACCGACGTAGAAGTCGGTGTAGTCATTGATCCTGGCCGGCAAATGCATCTGGCAGTCCGCTGCGCGGACCAGCAGTTTCGCGCCCTGGGCTTCGATCTTGCCCCGCAGCGAGCTGTCTTCGCGCAGCAGCTCCAGCAAGCGTTCACGCAGGGCCACCCGGGCGCTGCGGCCGAGGTCGAAGAATGCATTCAACTGGCCGTCCTTCATGGCTTCGACGGCTTCGCGCGCCGCGCCGTCAAACAAGCCCGCCTGCAACGCGGCCTGCAAATCGAAAATCTGCTCACCAATCGCCACGCCGCTACGGGGAGCACCGTCATCGATACTGAAGATGCCCAGCGGCAGGTTCTGCAGCGGGAAGTCGGCATGGCCATTGGCGGAGGCGACCCAGCTACGGGCAGGGGAAAGTTGAGTCATGGGTTATCTCCGGGTCGGGTCGAAAGTGACCGGCAGCGAGGCCCAGCAGGCGTCGTAGTCAGTTTGCAATTGTGGGCAGTCCAGGGCGAAACGGCTCGGGCGCAGGACCTGGCTGGTTTCGAACATGAAGGCCATGGTGTTGTCGATTTTCGCAGGCGTCAGCTCGGCGTTGATCGCCTTGGTGCAGGTCTCGCCGTCCGGGCCATGGGCACTCATGCAACTGTGCAAGGAGGCGCCGCCGGGCAGGAAACCTTCGGCCTTGGCATCGTAGGCGCCCTGGATCAGGCCCATGAATTCATTCATCAGGTTGCGATGGAACCACGGCGGACGGAAGGTGTTTTCAGCCACCATCCAGCGCGGCGGGAAGATCACGAAATCGAGATTGGCCAGGCCGTGGACGCTGGTGGGTGAGGTCAATACGGTGAAGATCGACGGGTCCGGGTGGTCGAAGCTGACCGTACCGATGGTGTTGAAACGGCGCAGGTCATATTTGTAAGGCACGTTGTTGCCATGCCAGGCCACCACATCGAAGGGCGAATGATCCAGCCCGCAACCCCACATCTCACCGAGGAATTTCTGCACCAGCGCAGTCGGTCGGGCGAGGTTTTCGTAATGAGCGACCGGCGCCAGGAAATCCCGCGGGTTGGCCAGACCGTTGCTGCCGATCGGCCCAAGGTCCGGCAGGCGCAACGGCGCGCCATGGTTTTCGGCGATATAGCCGCGGGCTTGTGGATCAATCAGCTCGACGCGAAATTTCAGGCCCCGGGGGATCACGGCAATTTCCAGCGGCGCCAGTTCCAGCACGCCCAGCTCGGTGGCAATCCGCAGCCGTCCCAGCTGCGGCACGATCAGCCATTCCCCGTCAGCGTTGAAGAACACGCGTTCCATGGAACGGTTGGCGCAGTAATGGTAGACGCTGATACCGGCCGGTTTGTCCGAGCCGGCATTGGCCGCCATGCGCACCAGTCCATCGATGAAATCGGTTGGCTCGGCAGGAATATCCAACGGGTTCCAGCGCAGGCGATTGGGCGTGACCTCACCCAGAGGACCGCCCGCTATCTGATGTTCAAGCTTGACGAAGGCCGGATGATTGGCCGACGGCCGGATGCGATACATCCAGGTCCGCCGCGCTTCGCTGCGAACCATGGTGAAGGCAGTGCCGGAGAATAATTCGGCATAGAGACCGTAAGGGGCTTTTTGCGGGGAGTTCTGGCCAACGGGCAAGGCGCCGGGCAGCGCCTCGCTGGCAAATTCATTGCCAAAGCCTGACTGATAGGCCAGGTCCGACACTGTGGAATCGAGGGTCATGGAGCCTCCTGAACACAGGACTGGGTACGACCTCGTCGTTCCACGAAGAAACGTCAGGCGCACAGGTTATTTTTATCGTAATTCAATTACGCATAACGTAATTTGCTCGACAGCGACCGTCAAGCTATAAAGACGCCCATTCGCCTCTGGACTCAGCGCCTCCATGGAAACCCCGCTCAGCAACGGTAAACAGAAAGTCCGCTCGGCCGAAGTCGGCACCGACATCCTCAAGGCCCTGGCCGAACTGTCGCCCTCCACGTCGCTGTCGCGTCTGGCCGAACACGTGCAAATGCCGGCGAGCAAGGTTCATCGATACCTGCAGGCCTTGATCGCCAGCGGTTTCGCTGAACAGAACACGTCCACCAACCACTACGGCCTCGGGCGCGAAGCCTTGCGCGTGGGCCTGGCGGCGTTGAACGGCATGGACGTGTTGCAAGTGGCCGCCCTGCCCTTGGCCGAACTGCGCGATGACTTGAACGAAACCTGTTTCCTGGCGGTGTGGGGCAATCACGGCGCCACCGTCGTTCGGATCGAACCCGCCATACGGGCAGTGACCGTGGTGACGCAACTGGGGTCGGTATTGCCGCTGCTCAGCTCGTCCACGGGGCTGGTGTTCAGCGCCTACCTGCCGACGCGCGAAACGATCGGCTTGCGCGAACAGGAAGTGAGCGCTTCCACCGCCCACGCCCTGGCCGACGACCAGGCCTATGCCACCCTGTGCCAGCAAATACGCAGTCGCGGCCTGCACCATGTGCATGGCTTGCTGATGCCCGGCGTGGATGCCCTGTCAGCCCCGGTATTCAATGCTGTCGGCCAAGTGACGGCGGTGATGACCATTGTCGGCCCGACTTCCCTGTTCCATGCCGATGAAAACGGCCCGGCGGCGCAACGACTGTTGGCCGCGACCCGGGCCGTGAGCTGGCGGATGGGGTATGAGGCAGGCGCAGGATCGGATCAGCCAACGGGCCAATCCTGATCACACCATTGATGTGAGCGGTGATACGTAGCGGCGGCAGGTAATCGTCTTGCCCTTGGGAATTCTTTATCTCATCACGCCCATGACTTTGGCCTTGGCGACCGCCTGCGTGCGCCGCTGAACGCCTAACTTGCTGTGTATCCGCCGCGAATGGGTTTTTACCGTGTGCAAGGATATGAACAAACGTTCGGCAATCTGCTGATTTGAATAGCCCTGCGCAATGAGCTCCAGCACTTCCAATTCCCGATGACTCAACAACGTGTCTTCGACTACCTCCGCCGGCTGCTCGATGTGCTCAGTCGATTGCGCCCAGCCCAACAGATCGGGCTGACGCGCGCGTAACTCGCACAAGGCTTGCTGGGCGCGCCAACAGGCAACTCGCTTGAGGCCCTCTTGCACAAGCGATCGTGCCTGGGAACGATCAGCGGACAGCCAGACGACTTCAGCCAGCGCCAGATACAGTTCGGTCTCCAGGCCATGCATTTCACAGTGCTGTGCCCGGTCGATCATTGCCTTGAGTTGCGCTTGCGGGTCTTGCGCCCGATGCAGATAAACCTCGGTCAGCACCAGCAGGTACTCAAGCCGAGGAATCAACTCCAGGGTCGCAGGTGGGGCATGCTTGGCCTGCGGCCCGCGAAAATGACGCAAGACTCGGGTCAGGGCCTCGAGGGCCAGTTCCGGGCGTCCCTGTTGCAGCCAGAACTGGCAACTGGTTTGCAACAGCACGCCACGGTACACCGTGTCGGGGATGTGCCGCTGTTGCATGATCCGCTCGGCATCGCGCAGTTGCAGGAAAGCCTCGCCATAGTCGCCACCATTGGCCGCCAGGGTGGCCTTGCCGAGAAAACCATAAAGCACTTGTTTGTCCTGGCAATGCAGGCCCGTTTCCAGGCCCGCCTGGAACTGCTCGGCAGCCTGCTCGGCCAACCCCATGCGCAAAGCCAGACGGCCACGGCGCAAGGCAATACGTCCCAGCAAGGCAGAAAAGTCCTGGCCAGGCTTATCGAGCAACCCCTGAACTGCGCTCAACAGATGATCGGCCCGGTGAGGAGCACCGCGTTGCTCCAGGACTTGGGCGTGATCCAGTTCCAGCAAGCCCTCGAAGACCAGTGAGCCTTGGGCGCGCGCCAGGCACAGGGCCTGGCGGTTGATCCATTGCGCAGTGGCCAGTTCCCCCTTGAGCAGTGCCTGCTGTGTCAGCCCCAACTGGCACAACAGGTGCAAGGCCCAGGCCTCTGGGTCGAGGCTCGCCTGGGCCTGGAGCAAGTGCTCGCGGGACTGCTCGCCATCCCCCGAAAGGTGCAGCAGCCAGCCCAGCAGAACCTGCCACCGGGCCAGCAGTTGCCGCTGCAGGCAGGCCGAAGGTTGCGGCATGAACCTGGCCAGTTGGTCGATGCACACCGATGCCTGATCGAAGCGTCCGGCGAACAGCAACGCAGCCGTGACCAACCCCACCGATTGCGGTGTACCGAGTGTCAGCGCTTCACCTTGTTGATCATGCAGCTTCAGCAACAGCGTCACGTTGCTGCGCTGCAGTACATGTTCAAAATTCAGATGCTGCAGGAAACTGACGGCAGCCTCGAACTCTTGCGCATGCATGGCCTGCTCGAATGCCATTTGCCAATCCTGCTCGGCGGCAAACCACTGGCAAGCCCGGCGATGCCAGGAGCGTCCCTGCGGCCAGGGCTCATCACGCACCAGTCGGGCCAGCGCCGGGAAAATCTGCAACCAGTCCGAAGACTGCTCCCACGGTTCGATAAAACAGCCCAGGTCCAACAACAAGGGCAGGCATTCGGCGCCCACCGTGTCACCAAACAGATGCTCGCAGAGCCGGGCATTGAAGCGCGGCAGATGCGCCAGCACTCGCCAGGCTTGTGCCAGGTCCGGGGTCAGCGTACTGAACAGCTCATATTCAAGGTAGTCATGCAGGGTCCCGGGCCGCCCCGGCGACGCGTGGCTGCGCGCCCATTCACAACGTTCAAGCAGGGCGATACGCACCCCGGCGCACCAACCGCCACTGCGCTGTATCACCTCGCGCGCGGTGCGAGCGCCCTGGGGACCGGGCAAATGTTTGAGCAACTGCTGGACATCGTCATGGGTGAAGACCAGCGCCTGGGCATCGAATTCATGCAGTTCGTCATCAAGTAGCAGGCGCGGCCAGTTACAGTGAGGACGACGGCGACCATTCAACCAAAGGTGAAGCGCCGGACTGCTCATGCTCAACAGACGATCGAGAAACTGATCCAGCTCGGGGTTGGGTACCCGACAGTAATCATCCAGGAACAGCCAGGTCGGTGCTTGCAAGCCCGCCAGGTGAGCCAGCAGCCCCCCTTCATCCAGAAACGGCAGCCCGAGGGTCTGCGCCAGACGCTCGCACATTTGCGCTGCGTCCAGCGTTGCGCCCCCAAGCGGCAACCAATGCAACCGGCAAGCGGCGGGGGCCTGCAGGAAACACTCAGCGAACAACGCACTCTTGCCACTGCCCGCCGGTGCGCAAAGCAGTTTTACCCGCGCCTCGGAGGCCAGCAAGGGCTCGCTCAAGGACCTGCGCGGCACATGGGTCGAAGACAGGCGGGGCAGCAATCCAGGACGGTCCGGACACGGGGTCATGGCGGTCATGTGCGAAGTCCAGTTTATTATTGTTTCATCACCCTAGTCCTGTGGCGCTCACCTTTGGAGAAGTATTCAGCGCGCTGATTGGCGCCCATAAAAAAAGACCGGCAAATCGATTGCCGGTCCTCACGATTATCTAACGTCAGCCATAGTCAGCTTCAAACCGCCGGGTCTCAACGAACCCCCGTCGAGCGCAGCGCCGCTGGCGTGAAGTCCGCAGCCCTGGCTTCGAAACCGTACTCGTAGCTGCGCTTCTCTTCGTTCTTCATCCCCAGCGCAATGTAGCGGCCGGCGATGATGTCGTAGAGCGCCTCAAGGGTGTAGCCCGGGTTCTGGTTGGCGTAGTAGAACTGGGCATGACCTTCGGCCACCCGCCACAGCTGACCGCGACCGTCGTAGTGATCCACCAGCGCCGCCTGCCAGCTGTCCTCATCGAAATACATGTGGCGCTTGGCGTAGATGTGACGTTCGTTTGGCTTGACCGTACCGACCACTTCCCAGACCCGATGCAGTTCATAGCGGGTCAGATCCTGATTGATGTGGCCGGCCTTGATCACGTCGTCATACTTGAGGCTGGGGGAATCCAGTTTGTAGCTGTTGTAGGGGATGTACATTTCCTTCTTCCCCACCAACTTCCAGTCGTAGCGGTCCGGCGCGCCGGAGAACAGGTCGAAGTTATCGGAGGTACGCAACCCGTCAGCGGCGGTGCCCGGGCCGTCGTAGGCCACTTGCGGGGCGCGACGCACACGGCGCTGGCCGGCGTTGTAGATCCAGGCCAGGCGCGGCTCCTTCACCTGGTCAAGCGTTTCATGCACCAGCAGCACGTTACCGGCCAGACGCGCTGGCGCGGTGACCGACTGTTTGAAGTAGGTCAGCACGTTGCTGGCCTTTTCCGGATCGGCGTCTTTGATCAGAAACGGCACGGCGATCTCTTCTTCGAAGCGGATCGGGGTGAAGCTGCCGTTGGTTTGTGGGGTGGCCTGGGTGATGATGCGCCGCACGTTGCCGCCGTGATAGCGGGTGACGTGGTTCCACAGCACTTCCACGCCGTTCTTGGGGATCGGGAATGCGTAGTAACGGTTACCGGTGAAATTGGCCAGGCCGTTACCGTCATTGATGGTGGTGACGTTGAGGGCGCTGCGCTTGGCCGACTCGTAGATCTCGGGCGGTAGCGAGACGCTGCGATGGGTCGGATAGACCGGAATCTTGTAGGTTTGCGGATAGCGCTTGAACATCGCTATCTGGCCTTCGGAAAGCTTGTCCTTGTACTTGTCCACGGTCTCGGCGGTGATGGTGAACAGCGGTTTTTCCCCGGCAAAGGGATCGGCCAGAAAGCCTTTGCTGTCCACCGCCCCGGCGTTTTTGGCGATGCCACCGGTCCAGGCCGGAATCGAGCCATCGGCATTGCCTGCCTTTTCCGCGCCCAGCGGCGTAAGGCTGCTGCCCAATTTGTTTGCTTCATCCGGCGAAACTGCCGCCATCACGTTCGCGGCCAGCAGGCTCAGGGCCAGGGCGCCGCATTGCAGAATCATCTTGCGCATTGGTTTTTCCTTGTCAGCCAGATCAGAAGTTCACGCCAAAGCTCAACGCGAGGAAGTCGCGGTCTTCGAGGACGTTGTAGTCGCCGCCGAAAAAGTCGGTGTAACTCAGGCTGGCGGTATAGGTGTTGCGGTAGTCGGCATCGACACCCAAGCTGATGGCCTTGGCGCCTTCGTTGAACAAGCCGTTGGGGCCGTAGCCGGCCACGTCATGGGACCAGGAGACGTTGGGCTTGAAGTTGATACCGGCAACGACGTTGGAGTAGTCAAGAATTGCCCGGGCGCGATAGCCCCACGAGGTCGAGGTGACGAAACCGTCGGTGTCACCGCCAAACCCGTACTGGCCGTAGACCGAGTCACGGCCATAACGCAGCTTGTCCTTGGATTCCAGGCCACCGACGTGCACCACCGCCGCCTCGCCCACCACGGTCAGGCGATCAGCGCCCAGCACCTGGTCGAAGAAGTGTGTCAGGGTGCTCTGGATCTGGGTCAATTCCTTACGACGATAACCGGTGTTATCGGCCCCGGGCGAGGTCGCGATGGGCGAAGCTGCACCGCCTGCGATCGGGTTGAGCAAGGCCAGGGTCAGATCGTTGGTGTTGAGCTGCACAGGTGCGTTGGGGCGGTAGCTGATTTCCCCGGTCCACGCGGTGCCGGTAGGCAGCGTGGTGGCGAAGCTGGCACCGTACAGACGGATGTCCTCGGGGTATTCAAGGTAATACTGACCGCGCCCCAGCATCACGCTTTGCGCCAGCCCCGAACCGCTGCCAGGGGCAAGCCCTTCTGCAATCGCGACCATTCCCGGCAATGCCGACAATGTAGACAGGCCGGCGGTGGTGGTGCCCACGGTTGGCGTGCGGCTGTGGTAGTTCATGAAGTACAGGCCGTACTCGGTGTCGTCACCGAGCCAGCGCAACGCCGTGCCCCACTGGCCGGAATCACGGGCGTCACGGTCACCGCTGCGAGCAATGACAACGCCTTCGTCATTCACCTGGATGCCTTGGCCAAAGGCCTGAGTCAATGGTACGAATGGCGCAATCGCCGGGCTGCCCACGGTGTAGCCGCTGGTGCAGCCATCGGCTACCACGTCGTTGCCAAAGAAAGTGCCGCAGTTATCGACGACCGTCTGATCCCATTCCAGTTGGTAGAAACCTTCGATGGTGAGCTTGTCGGTCAAGCCCTGGGAGGCGAACAGCATGTTCACCGGGATCAGGCCTTCCTTGATCTCGGCACCCGGCCGGCGGAACGCGGAGACGTCCACCGGGTTGATGCTGTTGATGGAGTTGCCGATGAAGGTACTTTCACCCCAACTGACCACCTGCTTGCCCGCACGCACCGTACCCGGCAAGTCGGCGATGGAGTAATTGTGATAGACAAACGCATCGAGAAGCTGCGCCCCTGACGACTTGGAGCCTTCCTTGCGGTTGCTGTCGCTGATGTCCTTGAACGGGCGGCTTTCGTCCTTGAGTTCGAAGTCATACCAATACTTGCCGCGCACGAACACGCCAGTATCACCGTACTTGAGTTCGAGATCGTGCAGGCCTTTGAATATCTTGGAAAAGGTCTCGCCCTTCTTGAAGTTCAGCCGCCCATCGTCACCGGTGGACGACTGCCCCGTACCGCCGTTGACGCTGCCGACCAAGTCCCGGTCGGCGTCGCGCATGCCCCAGCTCGCGCCCACGGACAACGAGGAGTCGAACTGCCCCTCGATCTCGCCAATGTTGAATGAAACGGCCTGCGCCTGGGCAGAGCAACCCAAGGCCACCGCGACGGCCAGCGCCTGCGGTTTGAAGATGGCGCGCATTGTTATTGTTGTCATGCGTCTTCCCCGGTGAGTGACAGAGCCTTCACCCTACTGCCGCACGACATGGGCGATAAGCGCACCAAGGAGGTATTCGCGCTGTACCCCGAAAGGATTACAGGTCATGGAATACGGGGCTTTGCGCCGCGCATGGACGCACTGGATGATGGGTCATCAGCGCCGCGCATATTCATCGGGCCTGTTAACTGTTGCGCGCCCTGCAACGGTGCATGTCTGGATCCGGGCTGTTTCCGACGATGGCCAATCCCTATGCTGGCCGGGCTTTCAGGGCAACGGGCCTGCAGGCACAAGCCGCCATCGCGTCCCTCGCGACCGGCGCACCGTCATTCGGATGGATTGGCGCATCGGTCCATCACCTCCCGTGTTCACTGACGTTGGTTTTCTGCTCCTTTGCAACGTCATTTTCAGGCCGCTGCTTTTTGCAGCGGCCTTTTTTTATGTGGGTTGATTTCCTGCGTGAAACTTCTCGATTCCTACAACATGGTCGGAATCTCTCACCTGCCCAGCCAATGCAATCGAACTTATAGTCTTTTTCGCCGCCTTGATGGTGACGAATAAATGAACAGGCACGGCTGCATACAGTGAGTACTGGCAGGGACATTTGAAATGCACGTATCGAAAAGGAAATCAACACACCACAAACAATACATAAACCTGGACAGTGAGATTTACAACATCAATAACATCAACGCAATGATGTCTAAGCGACACATCAAAAACTACCGAAAACGCGACACTGATTAAATCGAGAAAGCGATATGTATCTTCTCTACCCTAGCGATCCGTTTGATAAGAAACGCCCCGATGAACAGTACATGGAAGAGTACGACGCAGTAGTGACCACCGGACTACGGACCGCGCTGTTCTCTTTTGAAGATTTCGAAGCAGGGACTTTCAAGACTTCTGTACCCCTCACGCCCGGCGACTGCATTTTGTACCGGGGGTGGATGCTGACGCCTGACGCTTATGCTGCGTTGGTTATGCACATGCGCGACAAAGGTGCCATTGAGGTGACCAACGCCACGCAATACCAAAATTGTCATCACTTGCCGCAGTGGTATCCGTTGCTGGCTGCCTGTACGAGCGAAACCGTGGTACTGGCCAGTGATGCAAACTTCAATCAGGCCCTCCAAGGGTTGCAATGGCCGGGCTACTTCATCAAGGACTACGTAAAGTCACTTAACACCAGTGGAGGCAGCCTGGTGGACACTCCCGAAGACATAGCGCCGCTGGTTGGGATCATGCGTCAGTATCGCGGGCAGATTGAAGGCGGTATATGTGTCAGACGACGAGAGGAATACCTCAAAGAAACCGAGCGTCGCTACTTTGTGCTCCACGGCCAGGCTTATAGCGCCACCGATGAGGTGCCCGAGTTAGTGACCGAATGCGCACAGCTGATCGACAGTCCTTTTTTCTCGATCGACATAGCGCTCAGGTCAGACGGTGTAATGCGGGTGATCGAACTGGGCGATGGCCAAGTGTCAGACCGCAAGGAGTGGTCCGCCGAGCGCTTTGCCTGGATGTTGAGTTGCGCGAGATAGACGGGAAGAATCATTTAATCAGCGAAAACAGCGCCACACTTAAACTGCTACCTTTTAATATTTAGGCTCACCCTCAACTAAAGCTTCTCGATTCCTACAATACTGCCAGAGCCCGCCATAAGAAATAGCGAACAAACCCTACTCCCATTAACGATCAATTCCCGGACATCCCAACGCCTGTTCCTACAACAAAGCAAGAAACCCACTACGGCCATATCAAAAACTCACTGTTAGGCTGAATGTCAGTCACAGCATTCTGTTTTGACTTTAAACCTCAGTGAGTTTTTATGACACTTATCAACTACAACAGCTATCGCTCGGTAAAAGGCTTCAACAATAGAATTCGTTTTCTAGTCTTTCATTACACCGCCGCGAACTTTTCATCCTCCATCAACGCACTGACCGGTTCCTCTGTCAGCGCCCACTACCTCATCCCGGACTTCAGCGACCCGAGTTACTTGAAAGCAGGCTTCCAGGAACCGCAGATTTTCAATCTGGTCGACGAGAACCAACGTGCCTGGCACGCGGGGGTGAGCAGTTGGGGTGGTCGCACGAATCTGAACGACACCTCGATCGGTGTTGAAATCGTCAACCTGGCCACCGATAACCACGGGCAATTCACTTTCCCGCCTTATCAACCTCAGCAAGTCGAGGCGATCGAATACCTGGCGTTGAACATCCTCAAGCGCTATCCGGACATCAGCCCGGTCAATGTGGTGGGGCACTCGGATATTGCCGCTGGCAGGAAAAGCGATCCCGGCCCGATGTTCCCTTGGCATACGCTGTATCTGAAGGGCATCGGCGCATGGTTCGATGAACCCACGCAGAAAGCTTACACCCGCGCCTACCAATGCAACGGCCTGCCGACTCGCGAGCAACTGCTCGGCTTGTTCCGCAAATATGGGTATGACACGTCGGCAGCCGCCACAAGTGCGGGTTTTCAGCGTTTGGTGCGAGCCTTTCAGCTGCACTTTCGTCCAGCGAAATACGACGGTGTGATGGACATCGAGACTGCCGCGAATCTGGCGGCGCTGGTGAAGAAATACGTCCCCTGACCACCGTTGCCGCGCGTGACGGCAACGGGTCGAGGCCGCAAGGTCAAACGGTGTAGCGCTGCAAGTTCGCCATCATTTCCTTCAACGCTTCAAGGTTGTCATTGGGGTGTACCGCACCCTCGAAATCACAGATTTGCTGCCAGTGGGCCGCGACGTCTTCGGGCGAGAAACCTTTGTTTGGATCGAAGCCGGCACCCAGGCTGCGCTCCCAACGCACCTTGCCCATCCAGCCGCCGCCCACTTCGAACAACCCGGAGGTTTCCTGGCAGGTCTCGCTGGCCAGGTACACCACCAACGGGCTGACGAGTTCAGGCTTGAGCTGTTCGAACACCTGCGGCGGGATCAGGCCTTCGGTCATGCGGGTGCCACCGGTGGGCGCGATGGCATTGACCAGAATATTGTTCTTGCGACCTTCGATGGCCAGAGTGCGCGTCAGGCCATAAAGGCCGAGCTTGGCCATGCCGTAGTTGGATTGACCGAAGTTGCCGTAGATGCCGGACGTGGAGGCTGTAAAGATCACCCGCCCGTAATTCTGCTCACGCAGGTGTGGCCAGGCGGCGCGGGTGACTTTGTAGGCGCCCTCGACATGGACGCGGTAGACCAGGTCCCAGTCGGCGTCCTCCATTTTGTGGAAGGTCTTGTCCCGCAGGATCCCGGCGTTGTTGACCACTACATCGACCCGGCCAAACACGTCGAGCGCGTTTTGAACAAGCTTGTCGCCATCGGTGACGGAGTCGTGGTTCGCTTCGGCAATGCCGCCGGCTTGGCGAATTTCAGCGACCACCCGATCCGCCGCCGAGGCGTTGGCCCCTTCTCCCTGGGCAGAGCCGCCGAGGTCGTTGACCAGCACTTTGGCCCCCTGCCTGGCGAACAACAGGGCATGGGCTCGCCCCAGGCCACCGCCAGCTCCCGTGACGATCACGACTTTATCTTCGAAGCGCACAGATTCACTCATGGGCAGAACTCCAGCAGGCAATAGGACAATGCCCCGAGTGTCGGGCACAGGGCGGTTGGTCACAATCAACAGGGTTGCAAGTGAATGGTGGCCAATAAGGTGAGGGGATGATACGAGCCGGATCTGCTGTGGGCTCCGTGACCCTCACCAGAGGCGGGACCGAGTCGCTGCCATCGCGAGCAGGCTCGCTCCCACACAGGCCTGCGTAGACTCGCCTCTCTGTGGGAGCGAGCCTGCTCGCGATAGTGCTCCAACCTTCAGCAGTTATGAGCAGACCACCTGCCTGACCGGTGCGGCCATGTTTTCGCGAAACTCCAGGTAATGCTTGAGTACCTGCACCGGGGCTTCGGTGTGCGGGTAGTGGCCGATGTCGGGCAGCAGTACGGTGTCAGGGTTGGGGATCAGCGCCTCGTAGCGCGCCACCATGTGTTCACCTGAAATCGGATCGACCGCGCCGTCGATCACCCGCAGCGCCACCTCGCCGCGCTGCATGGCCTGCACCCAGCGGTCACGCTGCACACGCCGTTCGGGAATGTAGGCAATGAGTTTGTGCATGATCCGCGGTCCGTTATGGGTTTCGACCAGGCTCCAGTAATCGTCCAGCTCGCTTTCGGTCGGGCCAGTCCTGGGGCCGAATATCTGGCGAAAACTCTTGACCAGGCCTTCTCGGGAAAAAGCTCGGCCCAGTAGCCAGCCCAAGGGGCTGAGCAACAGTTTTTGCATCAGCACCGGACGATGGGTTTCGGGAAACAGACCGCCGTTGAGAAAGACACAACTGGCGAGTTCGGTGCGCGCCTCGTAGTGACGGGCGATCAGTTCCTGGGCCACGCTGTCACCATAATCATGGGCCAGTACATGCACGGCTTGCTTCACATTCAAATGTGCCAGCAAAGCCTGCTGCAGGTCAGCCTGCTCCAACAGGCTGTAGGCATGATCCGTCGGCTTGGCCGAGTCGCCAAAACCGAGCATGTCGCAGGCGATCACCCGATAACGCTGTGCCAGCGGCTGCCACAGGTAATGCCAGTCCCAACTGGCGGTGGGGAAACCATGGATCAGCAACAACGGCTCGCCGTGCCCCGCCACCCAATACCGGATAGCGTGGCCACGGAACATCAATGTCTGGCCGCGCTGGCGCCAAATACGCAGGGGAATCTGGACCAGAGGCATCAGCATCTATAACCCGAATCTTGTTGATCCAGCTTGCGCAGCAACGCCGGCCATGCCAGCGCGCCTCCCATGCCTTGGGCGCTTTTGGTCACCCCGGCAATCATCGCCCGGGCGCCGGCCAGTATCTGCGGCTCGATGGCGATCAGTTCAGCCCCACCGTTGAGCGCCAGGACCTGGATGTCACAGGCTCGCTGGAAGGTGAACATCATCAGGAAGGTGTCGGCAATGGTGCCGCCGCAGGTCAGCAGACCGTGATTGTGCAGCATCAGGAAATTATTGGCGCCCAGATCCGCCTGCAGGCGGGCCTTCTCTTCGTGATTGAGGGCCACGCCTTCATAGGCGTGATACGCCAGACTCGACAATACGAACAACGATTGCTGGCTGATAGGCAACACACCCTGCTTCTGTGCCGACACAGCAACGCCGGCCGCCGTGTGGGTATGCAGCACACACACCACATCGTGCCGCACCTCATGCACCGCACTGTGGATGGTATAACCGGCCGGATTGATCTCGTAGGGGCTGTCCATCAGCTTGTTGCCGGCCTGATCGACCTTGACCAGGCTCGAGGCGGTGACCTCATGAAACATCAACCCGAACGGGTTGATCAAAAAATCATCGGTCCCGGGCACCTTGGCGGATATATGCGTGAAAATCAGGTCATCCCAGCCATACAGGGCGACTAGCCGGTAACAGGCGGCCAGATCGACGCGAGTTTGCCATTCGGCGGCACTGACCTGATCCTTGATGCTGAGTGTCGATGGGACGGGCGCTACGCTCACGGCTCTGACCTCTGCTTTCTAGTTATAGGTGCTTGTTCTGAAACAGTCATGAACAAGCTAACCAGTCTAGTCAGCTCCCGCGAGGTCGGTAGTTGCATTGGCAGCCAGCTTACTGGCCGAGCGAGTCATCCGGGGGTGGCCGTTCACCTCACATTACGTTAGCGACGCAGCGCGTCGATCAACGCCTCCAGCCAAGGTTCGGCATCGGTTTCCGGGGTGACGCTTTCGCTGGCATCCAGACGCAACATGGGCAATACCTCGCGCACGCCCAGCTCGGCGAACAACTCGCGCATCTGCTCGCCACCGCCGCAGAAGGTATCGCCATAACTGGCGTCGCCCAGGCCTATCACGGCACCCGGCAGGTCACGAAAAGAGGCTGGCAATTGGTCGCGAATCGTCGAATATAAGGGCATCAAGTTGTCCGGCAACTCTCCCATGCCCGTCGTGGAAGTCACGGCCAGCAAGGCCGCCGGGCCAAACGCCTGAATGTCCGCAAGGCTTGCGCGCGGGTTGTGCAGCGTTTCAAAACCCGCTTCACCGAGCAGTTTGGCGGCGTGCCGAGCGACTTCTTCGGCGGTCCCGTAGACGGAACCCGAAAGGATGGCGACTTTCATCAATCTGATCCTGAACCTGAATAAAAAGAGCGGCGATAGTAGCAGGCTCAGACGCAACGCTGCGATTGACTCTCAACATCCAATAATGGCCAGTAGACATCGCGGTAGGTTCTTCTAAAATGCAGCGCACACAGGGATGTTCAAGGGATGTCGCCCATGATTAATGCTCAACTGATGCAACTGGTCATCAACGCCTCGAACGACGGCATTGTCATCGCTGAAAAAGAAGGCGATGAAGACAATATCCTGATCTATGTAAACCCGGCTTTCGAACGGCTGACCGGCTACAGCAGTGAAGAGATTCTTTATCAGGATTGCCGATTCCTGCAGTCAGGTGATCGCGACCAGCCGGCCCTGGAGCAGATTCGCACGGCCCTCAAGCAGAACGGTGCCTGCCGGGAAATTCTGCGCAACTACCGCAAGGACGGCAGCCCTTTCTGGAATGAGTTGTCTCTGTCGACGGTGAAAAACGAGGCTGACGGACGCACTTATTTCGTGGGCGTGCAAAAAGACGTGACCGCTCAGGTCAAGGCTCAGCAACGCGTCGCCCAGCTGGAAAAGGAGCTGGCCGAAGCACGAGCAACCATTGCCCGACTCGAAGCGACGAACGGCGCAAACAAACCGGCGAATTAGCGGTCAGTCACTACAATCACCAGTGAAAGTGTAAATCCTCTTTTCGAGCACATCATGCAGCGCGACGCCCTACTGACGCAGGATGAATTGGATTTCATCCGGACCATGCAGCACAACCCGCAACTCAACGAGCGGGATGTAACGTCGAGCTTGCTGGTAAACGGCGGGTCGCAGATTCGTGACTTGCTGACGCGTCTGGCGGCCAACGAACAGGTGACGCTGCAAGCCAACTTCGAAAACCAGCAAATGACTTTTCCGTTGCACCTGGTGGAAGACGAATTCCACGCAATGCACCTGCGTCTGGGTGTGCCCAGCATCTACGAAGATGGGCCGAAAATTCGGCCATGGCGCCTCACGCTTGACGAGCCGGTGGCGCTGGAAAATGCCAAAGGCCTGCCCGGGCCGCTCTGGGCCCATGAGGTGTCCTGCAAAGGAATCCTGTTGCAAAACCGCAGTCGGACCAAGCCGCCAAAGCAATTTGCCTTGTGGTTCAGCCCGTCAGGTTATGAAAGGATTTCCTTGCGCGGCACACTGGAACGGGAAACCGATCAGGGCTTATACGCCTACCACCTGAGCCAGAATGACGAGGATGAGACCGAACGCCTGCGTCAATACATCCTTCAGCAACACCGCCTGACCCATCCGGCCATGCACATCTGATGCACGGCTTGACCTGCCGGTTATCAGGTATCCAAAGTACCTGCCAATAGTTGTCGCAACCGCTGGTGCATCAAGGTCCCTTCACTGCCCAGGCAACCTATCGACGACCCCGCGAGGCTGTCCTGAAGCAGATCGGACGCATCACCGGCCAGCATCAGCGGGCAGTCCAGGCCCATCGCCAACTTGTTCAGGCGCTTAGGTAACTCGGCAGGCGGTGCATGGTTGGAAACCAGCACCAACGCCAACGGCTGGACCTTTTGGCACACCAGGGTCAGTTCGTCGAATGGCAGCCCAATGGTCAACACCCTGACGCCGACTTCCGCCTTGGAGACGAACAGCGCCGTGACCAGCAACTCCAGCTCTCGACATTGACCGACAATGCCCACGACCAACACCCGTCGCGACTGGGCTTCGCGCTTGAGCAGGAGTCGCTGGATAATGCGTGAGCGCAGGAACCCATCGAAAAACACCCATTCGCTGGTTTGTCCGAACTCCTGCTGGCGTTGCTGCAACTGCCGCCAGACCGGCATCAGGATGTCCTGAAATACGATCGGCACGGCGTAGGTGGAAAATATCTGCCCGTAGAGACGGTCCAGCTCTATGTCGTCAAAGTTGCCAACCGCCCCAGCCACCTGTTGTTGCCACTGGGCATAATCGGCTCTCACCAGATCCGAGGAAATAAGCGCGGAAACCGGTTGCACCGATTCGGTCTTGGTCAGGATCTTTCCCACTTTGCTCACGGCCACCCCGCGCTCAATCCAGGCGAGGATGCTGCGCACCTTTTCGATATCGCCGACGGAGTACAAGCGATGCCCGCTTTCGGTGCGCGTGGGCTGAATCAGACCGTAGCGACGCTCCCACGCGCGCAAGGTCACGGGGTTCACGCCGGTCAACCGCGCTACTTCGCGGATGGGGAACAGTTCCTCCTGCCTCAAGGCAGTGGTTGCCTGGAAAACGAAGTTATCCTCAGTGATTACGCTCATTTTGGCAGACAATTCCGGCTGGCAAATTGGATCCCAGTGTACTCCCTCTGAGTCATAGGATGACAAGAACAAACGCCACTGATGCGCGATTTTGTTGCTTTTCACTCAAGAAGGAATAAACCTTGCGTGCTTTTTGGCGAACGGACGCGCCCCACCACCCTGGGGCGTTCCCGCGAATCTCCTACCCGGAGTACCGCACCTGTTTTACGGAGATACATAATGTCTACCTCACCCGTCACCTTGATGGTGGCCCGTCGTGTCGCCAATGGGCGCTATCAGGACCTGATCGTCTGGTTGCGCGAAGGCGAACAATTGGCCACCGACTTTCCCGGCTACCTGGGTTCCGGTGTACTCGCGCCACCGCCTCAGAGCGATGAATTCCAGATTATTTTCCGCTTTGCCGACGAGCAGACCCTGCATGCCTGGGAGCACTCGGCCTCGCGCACGGCGTGGCTGGCGCGAGGCAGCGAGCTGTTTGCCCACCCTTCGGAACACAGGGTGCGCGGTATCGACGGTTGGTTTGGCGCCGGCGATCAACGTCCACCGCGCTGGAAACAGGCCGTGGCCATCTGGCTCGCGTTCTTTCCGGTGTCGCTGCTGTTCAACTTTCTGCTGGGGCCATTGCTCAGTGAGCTGGGAATGATGAGCCGCGTGCTGATCAGCACACTCATTCTGACGCCATTGATGGTCTATCTGTTTATTCCGATGTCGACTCACCTGCTGGCGGGTTGGTTGAACGGTGCAGCGCCCAAAGCACTGCCAGCCAAGCCGGCTACGCAGAATCAGTGATGCCGGGCCGTTCTCGTCGGCCGCAGCGTTCGCGTTCAACAAGGGTCACTGTGGGAGCGGGCTTGCTCCCACAGAGTCGTCGCCACCTTGCGTCGCTGTTATAGTTTTGCGATTGCCGTGAACCGAGCCTTCCTATGTCCAGCGCCACCGCTCCGATCCTGATCACTGGCGCAGCCCAGCGCGTCGGTTTGCACTGCGCCCGTCGATTGCTCGAAGACGGTCATCCGGTAATCGCCACTTTCCGCACCGAGCGCCCGGGCGTGCAGGCGTTGCGGGATCTGGGGGCGATCGTGCTGTTCGCTGACTTTTCCAATGAAACCGGGATTTCGGCCTTCATTGATCAGCTCAAGCAGCACACCGACCGATTGCGCGCCATTGTCCACAACGCCTCGGCATGGCTGACCGAGACGCCCGGCCACGAAGCCGCTGCGTTCAACGCCATGTTCGCCGTGCATATGCTCGCCCCCTACCTGATCAACCTGCAGTGTGCCGAGCTGCTGCAACGCTCAACCCCGGCGGATATCGTGCACATCAGCGATGACGTCACGCGCAAGGGCAGCAGCCGGCATATCGCCTATTGCGCCACCAAGGCCGGGCTCGAAAGCCTGACCCTGTCGTTCGCGGCGAAATACGCGCCACACATCAAGGTCAACGCAATTGCCCCGGCCCTGCTACTGTTCAATCCCGAAGACGACGCGGCCTACCGTGCCAAGGCCCTGGCCAAGTCCGCGCTGGGCATCGAGCCCGGCAGTGAAGTGATCTATCAGAGCCTGCGTTATCTGCTGGACAACCCCTACGTCACCGGCACGACCCTGACCGTCAACGGCGGCCGGCACGTCAAATAGCCTTGCTTCGAGGATGCACCATGGCGCTATCGCCCCAGAACTATCGCGAGATCCTCATCGGCCTGGGTGAAGACCCGGAACGCGAAGGCCTGCTGGATACTCCGGTGCGCGCGGCCAAGGCCATGCAGTACCTTTGTCACGGCTATGAACAAAGCGTCGAACAGATCGTCAACGGCGCCCTGTTCGCCTCCGACAGCGATGAAATGGTGATCGTCGCCGACATCGAACTCTATTCCCTGTGCGAACATCATCTGCTGCCCTTCATTGGCAAGGCTCATGTGGCTTATATTCCTACGGGCAAGGTCCTGGGGCTGTCGAAGATCGCCCGGCTGGTGGACATGTTCGCCCGCCGCCTGCAAATCCAGGAAAACCTCACCCGGCAAATTGCCGACGCGGTGCAGCAGGTCACCCAGGCCGCCGGCGTTGCCGTGGTGATCGAAGCCCAGCACATGTGCATGATGATGCGCGGTGTCGAAAAACAGAACTCGACCATGAACACCTCGGTGATGCTCGGCGTCTTTCGCGAATCCAGCACCACCCGCCAGGAGTTCCTGCAATTGATTCGACGGAGCAAGTAAATGCCACAACTTCAACCCGCCATGGCGCGCATCAAGGTCAAGGACTTGCGCTTGCGCACGTTCATTGGCATCAACGAGGACGAAATCCTCAACAAACAGGATGTGTTGATCAACCTGACCATCCTCTACGCGGCCCAGGATGCGGTGCGCGACAACGACATCGACCACGCTCTGAACTACCGCACCATCACCAAGGCGATCATCGCCCACGTGGAAGGCAACCGTTTCGCCCTGCTCGAACGCCTGACCCAGGAACTGCTCGATCTGGTCATGGCCAACGAATCGGTGCTGTATGCCGAAGTCGAAGTCGACAAGCCCCACGCCTTGCGATTTGCCGAGTCGGTGTCGATTACTTTAGCTGCAAGCCGCTAGCTACAAGCTGCAAGTTGAAGCGACTCGGCTTTTACTTGCGGCTTGAAGCCTGAAGCTTGAAGCTATCCCCACCCTTACATTCGCAGTGAATACTATGTCCCCTCAACAACGCCTCGAACTTGAAGCCGCCGCTTTCCGTCGGCTGGTTGCCCACCTGGACAGCCGCAAGGATGTGCAGAATATCGACCTGATGAACCTCGCCGGCTTCTGCCGTAACTGCCTGTCCAAGTGGTACAAGGCAGCTGCCGATGAACGCCAGATCGAGGTCAGCCTCGATGACGCCCGCGAAGTGGTTTACGGCATGCCCTACGCCGAGTGGAAAGCCCAATACCAGCAAGAAGCCAGCGCCGAACAGCAAGCGGCGTTCGCCAAAGGAAAACCCGATGCCTGACCTGAACACCCTGCGCGCCAGCCTCAAGAGCGGCGAACACATTTTTGCCGACACCCTGGCGTTTATCGCCAATGGCTACGACTACCAGCCTCAGCCTTTTAAAAACGGTGACGTCGACAACGCCGCCGGGCAGAATGAAGGTTCCTGCAAGACCCTGGGCCTGGCCCTGCTCGAAGGCTTGAGCGATGAAGAAGCGCTGCTGGCGTTCGGCGAACATTACCGCTCGGTACTGGCCACGCCTGAGGGCAGCGACCACGGCAATATCCGGGCGCTGATGGCCCATGGCTTGGCGGGTGTGAAGTTCGAGACTCAGCCGTTGCGGCGGCGCTGACCCAACGCGCCTCCCCTCTGTGCCGAGGTCCGCTTTTCTGTGGCGAGGGAGCTTGCTCCCTCGCCACAGAAACAGTTCTCGCCAGACTCACTGATCTCACATCCCGACTTTTAAGATTGACCCGGCAACTTTATTTCGTTTGCCGGCCACCTCTGCTCGCGGCTTAGATAAAGGGAATCTTTCCTTCCTCCGAGCCGTCATCCATGAGCAGTGAAACCATCAGCCAATCGATTTCCACCGTGCACCCTGTCAGCCTCAGCCACGGCAAAAATGCCGAGGTCTGGGACACCGACGGCAAACGCTACATCGACTTCGTGGGCGGCATCGGCGTGTTGAACCTTGGCCACTGCCATCCCCGTGTCGTCGAAGCCATCCGCGAACAGGCAACCCGGCTGACGCACTACGCCTTCAACGCCGCCCCGCACGCACCCTACATCGAATTGATGGAGCGTCTGGCAGCATTTATCCCGGTGGATTACCCGGTCAGCGGCATGCTCACCAACAGCGGCGCCGAAGCCGCGGAAAACGCCTTGAAGATCGTGCGCGGCGCCACGGGGCGCACGGCCGTCATCGCCTTTGATGGCGGCTTCCACGGCAGAACCCTGGCCACTCTCAATCTCAACGGCAAGGTCGCGCCCTACAAACAGAAAGTCGGCGTACTGCCCGGACCGGTCTATCACCTGCCCTACCCCAGCAAGGACAACGGCGTCACCTGCGAAGAGGCGTTGAAGGCCATGGAGCGGTTGTTCAGCGTCGAGATCGACGTAAATGACGTGGCGTGTTTCATCGTCGAACCGGTGCAGGGCGAAGCCGGTTTCCTGCCGATGGATATTGCCTTCGCCCAGGCCCTGCGGCAGTTCTGCGACGAGAAAGGTATCGTGCTGATCATCGATGAAATCCAGTCCGGCTTCGGTCGCACCGGCCAGCGCTTTGCGTTCTCGCGACTGGGCATCGAGCCGGACCTGATCCTGCTGGGTAAAAGCATTGCCGGCGGCGTCCCCCTGGGCGCCGTGGTGGGGCGCAAGGCACTGCTGGACAATCTGCCCAAAGGTGGTTTGGGCGGCACTTACTCAGGCAATCCCATCGCCTGCGCCGCCGCATTGGCGACCCTGGAGGAAATGACCGACGCAAACCTGCAAGCCTGGGGCACGCAACAGGAAGAGGCGATAGTCAGCCGCTACGCGTCATGGCGCAGTCGCGGGCTGTCCCCTTACCTGGGCCGCCTGACTGGCGTCGGGGCAATGCGCGGCATCGAACTGGCCCATGCCGACGGCAGCCCGGCTTCGGCACAATTGACACAACTGCTGGCCCTGGCGCGCGAGTCTGGTTTGCTGCTGATGCCCAGCGGTAAATCGCGGCACATCATTCGGCTGCTGGCGCCGTTGACGACCGAGGCGGCAGTGTTGGAGGAAGGGTTGGATATTCTGGAGGCGTGCTTGGCGAAGTTGGCCTGAAATGCGCTGTTTCTGACCACACAAAAAACCTGTGGGAGCGAGCTTGCTCGCGATGACGGTGTATCAATCACCATCAATGTCGACTGACCTGACGCCATCGCGAGCAAGCTCGCTCCCACAGGGGTTCGCCGGCAGATATCCAGGCATAAAAAAACCGGCCGAAGCCGGTTTTTTCATGCGCGACGGATCAGAACGAAGCGTTCTGCAGACCATCCAGGTAACGCTCGGTGTCCAGGGCTGCCATGCAACCGGCACCCGCCGAGGTAATCGCCTGACGGTAGACGTGGTCTGCCACGTCGCCGGCCGCGAAGATACCTTCGACGCTGGTGGCGGTGGCGTTGCCGTCGCGGCCGCCCTTGACCACCAGGTAGCCGTCCTTGAGTTCCAGTTGGCCTTCGAACAACGAGGTGTTCGGGGTGTGGCCGATGGCGATGAATACGCCGTCGACTTTGATCTCGTCAAAGCTGCCGTCGTTGTTCTTCAGACGGGCACCGGTTACGCCCATGTTGTCGCCCAGCACTTCATCCAGGGTGGCGTTGAGCTTGAGGATGATCTTGCCTTCAGCCACACGGGCATTGAGCTTGTCGATCAGGATCTTCTCGGCGCGGAAGGTTTCGCGACGGTGGATCAGGGTGACCGTGCTGGCGATGTTGGCCAGGTACAGGGCTTCCTCGACGGCGGTGTTACCGCCACCCACCACAGCCACTGGCTTGTTGCGGTAGAAGAAGCCGTCGCAAGTGGCGCAGGCGGAAACGCCTTTGCCCATGAAGGCTTCTTCCGATGGCAGGCCCAGGTAACGAGCGCTGGCGCCGGTTGCAATGATCAGGGCATCGCAGGTGTAGGTCGCGCTGTCACCGGTCAGGGTGTACGGCTTGGCGGCGAAATCCACGGCATTGATGTGGTCGAAAACGATCTCGGTCTCGAAGCGCTCGGCGTGCTCTTTCATACGCTCCATCAACACCGGGCCGGTCAGACCGTGGACGTCGCCCGGCCAGTTGTCGACTTCGGTGGTGGTAGTCAATTGACCGCCGGCTTGCATGCCGGTAATCAGCAGCGGCTTGAGGTTGGCACGGGCGGCATACACCGCAGCGCTGTAACCGGCAGGGCCGGAACCGAGAATAATCACTCGCGAATGACGCACTTCAGACATGACCTGCTCCTGTTGACCGGCCCTTGCGGGCCGGAACGCCGGGTGAGCGGCGCGAATAAAAGGGACTGTTGACGCACTTGGGGAAGGCTTGGGTTCGACAGTCCTGAAAAGAATGGGTGCAGCGTATCGAGGGAGCGAAGATTAAGGAAATACGGTTTAACAATCCAGCTCATAGGTGAGCTCTATCCAGATCAGTCAGTTCAATAAACTCGGCAAACGTTGTTACACGCCATGTCGATGCTTTCCCGAGCCCGGCAAAGCCGGTATGGTCGGCGCGTTCATCTTCGCTCGGAGCCTCTTATGCCCGCCCCCGTCCTGTCCGGCCCGCAATATTTGCGAGAAGGACTCAAACTGGTCTTAAGCCCGGGTCTGCGCTTGTTTGTGCTGTTGCCATTGGTGATCAACCTGGTGCTGTTCGTCGGATTGATCTACCTGGCCGGCCATCAGTTCAGCCTATGGGTCGACACGCTGATGCCGTCGTTACCGGATTGGCTGAGCTTTCTCAACTATGTCCTGTGGCCGCTGTTCGTGGTGCTTGTGGTGCTGATGGTGTTTTTCACCTTCACTATGCTCGCCAATGTCATCGCCGCGCCGTTCAACGGTTTTCTCGCGGAGAAAGTCGAAGTGGTGATCCGTGGCACCGACGACTTCCCGGCCTTCAGCTGGGGCGAGTTGATCGCCATGATCCCTCGCACCTTGGCCCGGGAGGCACGCAAGCTCGGCTACTTCCTGCCCCGCGCCCTGGGCCTGCTGGTGCTGTCCTTCATTCCGGTGATCAATATCGTCGCCGCGCCGTTATGGCTGCTGTTCGGGGTGTGGATGATGGCGATCCAGTACATCGACTACCCGGCGGACAACCACAAGCTGGGCTGGAACGAAATGCTCGCCTGGCTGCGGGAAAAACGCTGGCAGAGCCTGGGTTTTGGCGGCAGCGTGTACCTGGTGCTGCTGATCCCGGTGGTCAACATCCTGATGATGCCGGCAGCGGTGGCCGGCGCGACCTTGTTCTGGGTGCGCGAGCAAGGCGCCGAGACCGCGTTGGCCCGCCAGGGCTGACCGGTCACAAATCCATCATTCAAGCGTCACAATGGCGAAATGGCCCCGGTCGACACTGGGGTCATGAGCACACACCTGCATATCACCCTCATCACCGAAACCTTCCCGCCGGAAATCAATGGCGTGGCCAATACCCTGGGCCGCCTGTGCGACGGCTTGCGCGCTCGCGGGCATCAGGTGGAATTGATACGGCCCCGTCAGGCTGGCGACCAACGCCAGGCCAGCGACGAGCAGTTGTTGCTGTGCCGAGGCTGGCCGCTACCGGGGTATCCGGGCTTGCAGTGGGGCCAGGCTTCGATGCACAAGCTGCTGCGGCGCTGGAAACGTCATCGCCCGGACGTGCTGTATATCGCCACGGAAGGGCCGCTGGGTTTATCGGCATTGCGGGCGGCCCGGCGCCTGGGCATCTCGGTGGTCAGTGGCTTCCACACCAATTTCCAGCAATACACCCAGCAGTATGGCCTCGGGTTGTTGAGTCGTGCCCTCACCCATTACCTGCGCTGGTTCCACAACAGCTCCAGCCTGACCCTGGTGCCGAGCCTCAGCCAGCGCATGGAGCTGGAGCGCCGGCATTTCGAGCGTGTGGCGCTGTTGTCCCGCGGTGTGGACAGCCAACTGTTCCATCCGATCAAACGCTCGACAACCCTGCGTGAGGCCTGGGGCTTGGGCGATGACGATATTGCGCTGATCCACGTCGGGCGTCTGGCGTCGGAGAAGAACCTGGGTCTGCTCAAACGCAGTTTCAACACACTGTGCAGCGCTTTCCCGGAGCGGCGGCTGAAACTGGTGGTAGTAGGCGACGGTCCACAACGGGCCGCGCTGCAACAGGAACTGCCCGACGCGATCTTTTGTGGGGCCCAGCGTGGCGAATCGCTGGCCTGCCACTATGCGTCCGGAGATGTATTCGTCTTTCCGAGCCTGACCGAAACCTTCGGCAATGTCGTGCTGGAGGCACTGGCGTCCGGGTTGGGTGTGGTGGCCTATGATCAGGCCGCAGCGGCGCAACACATCCGTCACGGTCACAACGGCGTGCTGGCCATGCCGGGGGATGAAGAGGCATTCTGCGACGCGGCCCGGTGGCTGCTGGAAGAGCGTGAAACCTTGCGTTGTGTGCGGCTCAATGCGCGCCAGCATGCCAGTCGCCAGGGCTGGCCATCGGTGATCGAGCAGTTCGAGACGCAGTTGCGCGGGGTTTGTGTCGGTGAACAGGTGATGCCGGCTGCGCCGACGGTGCGCTGATTTTTTCAGTGATGCTGGGGCCGCCATCGCGAGCAGGCTCGCTCCCACAGGGTGTTATGTTGATCACACGTTCGGTGAACAACCCAAATCCGGTGTGGGAGCGAGCCTGCTCGCGATGGCAGGCGCCGCTTAAACCAGTGTCATCAACGCCTCACGGCTGAACGGCAAGATCTCCTGCTCCCGGCCTTCACGCACTTTTTGCGCCCAATCCGGGTCTACCAGCAGGGCTCGCCCCACCGCCACCAGGTCGAACTCATCATTGTTCAGGCGCTCCAGCAGTTTCTCCAGGCTGGCCGGCTGCGCGACTTTGTCGGTGTTGACCATAAACTGCAGGAACTCGCCATCCAGGCCAACGCTGCCGACGGTGATGGTTGGCTTGCCGGTCAGCTTGCGGGTCCAGCCCGCCAGATTCAGCTCGGAGCCTTCGAATTCAGGCTCCCAGAAGCGACGTGTCGAGCAATGGAAAATATCCACACCGGCCTCTGCCAAAGGCTTGAGGAACTCGCCCAAGGCCTCTGGCGTTTGCACCAGACGCGCGCTGTAGTCCTGCTGCTTCCATTGGGAGAAACGGAAGATGATCGGGAACCCTTCACCTACCGCAGCACGCACGGCGCGGATCAGTTCGATGGCGAAGCGCGATCGGTTGGCCAGACTTCCACCATAACCGTCGGTGCGCTGGTTGCTGCCCTCCCAGAAGAACTGGTCCACCAGGTAACCATGGGCGCCGTGGATCTCCACGCCGTCCATGCCGATGCTCTGGGCGTCTTTCGCCGCCTGGGCGAACGCTGCGATGACTTCGTCGATATCCGCCTGGGTCATGCCGTGAACCACGACCTGGCCGTCCTTGAGTTTTTCCGAAGGACCATAGCCCGGCACGCTCGCGTCCGGCTCGGTCCCCAAGCGCCGCACGTTACCTACGTGCCAGAGCTGCGGAACGATCTTGCCGCCTTCGGCATGCACGGCATCAACCACTTGTTTCCAGCCGGCCAGCGCGGCCTCGCCGTAAAAATGCGGCACGTTCGGATAACCGTTGGAGGCCTTGTGCCCGACGGTCGTGCCTTCGGTAATGATCAGACCGACGCCGGCCGCCGCGCGACGGCGGTAATATTCCACGACCTTGGTGTTCGGCACGCCGCCTGGGGAAAAGGAGCGAGTCATCGGCGCCATCACTACCCGGGTCGGCAGCTCCAGCGCACCGAGATGGAAGGGTTTGAACAAGGCTTTTACAGGCATGGGACACTCCACGGAAACACGGTCGCAGGTCGAATATGACAGCGATAATATGGACCGTGGAAAGCAATGGGTAGCACTATTGATTTGAATGATTGTGAATCAAAAGGAAGCCGAGAGGAGTGTGCCCGCACACAACAGGGTGATGGTTGCTCCAGAGGTTCAGCTCAAGGCTTTTTCGATAGCCTGGATCACGGCCGGATCATCCGGCGCCGTGCGCGGTGAGAAACGCGCCAGCACCCGACCGTCCTTGCCCAGCAGGAACTTCTCGAAGTTCCAGGTGATGTCCCCCGGAAACTCGGCCCCCTCGCCTGCCAGCAGACGGTACAACTGATGACGGTCGTGCCCGTTCACTTCCAGTTTGCTGGACAACGGGAACGTCACACCATAATTGAGGCTGCAGAAATCCTGGATTTCCTGTTCCGTCCCCGGCTCTTGTCCGGCGAACTGGTTGCAAGGCAGGCCCAGCACACAGAACCCCTTGGCCTTGTATTGCTGATAGAGGTTTTCCAACGCAGCGTACTGAGGTGTCAGGCCACATTTGGAGGCGACGTTGACCACCAGCACGACTTGCCCCTTGAACGGCGCCAGATCAAGTTCCTGACCATCCAGGGCTTTAAGTTTAAGGTCGTGGAAAGCACTCATGACGAACTCCAGGTTTGCGGATCTTTTCGAACAGCCATGGACGATGCTAACAGCAACAGACTAAAAAGGCGCCGTAAGGCGCCTTTCCAGTTCACTTGAGCGTAGCGCACAAATCAGTGGTGATGGCCACCTTCGCCATGGACGTGACCATGGGCGATTTCTTCCTGGCTGGCATCACGAATGTCGACGATCTTGACCTGGAAGTTCAAGCGCTGACCGGCCAACGGGTGATTGCCGTCAACGGTGACGTCATCGCCTTCCAGGTCGCGGATGGTGACGATCTGCATCTGGCCATCGGGGGCCGAAGCGTGGAACTGCATGCCTACTTCCAGCTCATCCACGCCCTCGAACATGCTGCGGCTCAGGGTGCTGACCAGCTCGGCGGAGTATTCGCCATAAGCATCTTCCGGCTCAACGGTAACGTTCAGCTCGTCACCGGAAGTTTTACCTTCCAGGGCTTTTTCCAGACCCTGGATGATGTTGCCTGCGCCATGCAGGTAGACCAGCGGAGCGCCGCCGGCAGAGCTGTCGATGACCTCACCAGCGTCGTTGGTCAGGGTATAGTCGTTGGCGGCGATCAGCATGGGGCGAGACCTTTTGCATAAGAATGAAGAACGGACAAGTCTAAACAAGGATTTGCCCGAAAGCGAACGGAACCCGGACAAACGGGCTTGTTCGAACAGACCGACGGTCACCGGTTTTCATCAGGATGAGGACGGGCACTGGGTGGCCGAGCTGTCCTGTGGGCACACCCAGCATCTGCGCCACCTGCCGCCGTGGCAGTCCCGGGCCTGGGTGCTGGACCCGGCGCAACGTATTGAAAAAATAGGCCAGTCCTTTGACTGCGGCTGGTGCGCACAGGCCCCGGTTAGCGATAACCTTGGCGCCTGAATTGACGGTAGACGGCAGTTATAGCCTCGCCTTTGCCATGCACCTTTAGAGAATCCGCATGCAAACTTTTTTTATCGCGCCCACCGATTTTGGTGTGGGTCTGACCTCCATCAGCCTCGGGCTGGTGCGCACACTCGAACGGGCCGGGCTGAAAGTCGGTTTTTTCAAACCTATCGCCCAGCCCCATCCCGGCGATACCGGACCGGAACGCTCCACCGAACTGGTGGCCCGCACCCACGGCCTCAAACCGCCGCAGCCGCTGGGCCTGGCGCACGTCGAACGCATGCTCGGCGACGGCCAGCTCGATGAGTTGCTGGAAGAAATCATCACCCTCTACCAGCAGGCTGCCATCGGCAAGGACGTGCTGGTCGTCGAGGGTATGGTCCCGACCCGCAACGCCAGCTATGCCGCGCGGGTCAACCTGCACCTGGCCAAGAGCCTGGACGCCGAGGTCATCCTGGTGTCGGCGCCTGAGAACGAAGTGCTGACCGAGCTTTCCGGTCGCGTCGAGCTGCAGGCGCAGTTGTTCGGCGGGCCCAAAGACCCGAAAGTCCTCGGCGTGATCCTGAACAAAGTCCATACCGAGGAAAGCATGGAGGCCTTCTCCGCGCGGCTCAAGGAGCACTCGCCGCTGTTGCGCAGCGGCGATTTCCGCCTGCTGGGCTGCATCCCGTTCCGCCCCGAACTCAACGCCCCACGCACCCGTGACGTGGCCGACCTGATGGGCGCGCAGGTGCTCAATGCCGGCGATTACGAAACCCGGCGCATGAGCAACATCATTATTTGCGCCCGCACCATGCGCAACACCGTGGAGCTGCTCAAGCCCGGCGTGCTGGTGGTGACCCCGGGTGATCGCGACGACATCATCCTGGCCGTGAGCCTGGCAGCGCTCAACGGCGTACCGTTGGCCGGCCTGCTGCTGACCAGCGACACCCTGCCCGACCCGCGCATCATGGACCTGTGTCGAGGCGCCTTGCAGGCGGGGCTTCCGGTGCTGTCGGTCAGTACCGGGTCTTACGACACCGCCAACCTGCTCAATGGCTTGAACAAGGAAATTCCGATCGACGACCGCGAACGTGCGGAGATCATCACCGATTTTGTCGCCAGCCACCTGGATGCCAAATGGCTGCATCAGCGTTGCGGTACGCCAAGGGAAATGCGCTTGTCGCCGGCCGTGTTCCGCTACCAGCTGATTCAGCGCGCCCAGGCTGCCGACAAACGCATTGTGCTGCCTGAGGGCAGTGAACCGCTGACTGTCCAGGCCGCTGCCATTTGCCAGGCCCGTGGCATCGCTCGCTGCGTGCTGCTGGCCAAACCGGCGGACGTCGAGGCAGTGGCTCGTGCCCAGGGCATCGAACTGCCGCCGGGGCTGGAGATTCTCGACCCGGATTCGATTCGTGAGCGTTACGTCGAACCGATGGTGCGGCTGCGCAAGAGCAAAAGCCTGAACGCGCCGATGGCCGAACAGCAACTGGAAGACACCGTGGTGATCGGCACCATGATGCTGGCGCTCGATGAAGTCGACGGGCTGGTGTCCGGAGTTATCCACTCCACCGCCAACACCATCCGCCCGGCCTTGCAACTGATCAAGACCGCCCCGGGATGTTCGCTGGTGTCTTCGGTGTTTTTCATGCTGTTCCCCGAAGAAGTGCTGGTCTATGGCGACTGCGTGATGAACCCGCATCCCAGCGCCGCGGAGCTGGCGGAGATTGCCCTGCAAAGCGCCGACTCGGCTGCCGCGTTCGGCATCACGCCACGGGTGGCAATGCTCAGCTATTCCAGCGGCGAGTCGGCCAGCGGTGAAGAGGTGGAGAAAGTCCGCGAAGCCACCCTGCTGGCCCACGAGGCGCAACACGGCTTGCTGATCGACGGGCCGCTGCAATACGACGCCGCCGCCAACGAAACTGTGGCCCGACAACTGGCGCCCAATAGCCAGGTGGCCGGCCGGGCGACGGTGTTCATCTTCCCGGACCTGAACACCGGCAACACCACCCACAAGGCCGTGCAACGCAGCGCCGATTGCGTCAGCCTCGGGCCAATGCTGCAAGGCCTGCGCAAACCCGTAAACGACTTGCCCCGCGGCGCTCAGGTCGACGACATCGTGTACACCATCGCCCTGACCGCGATCCAGGCCGCCAACCGACCCATGGATATTTAAATGCTGGATTTCCTGCCTGCTCCTGTGCGCGGCGTCATTGCCTCGCTGCTGTTGGCGTTGAACACCATCGCCTGCTGCACCCCGCTGTTCATCGTGGCAATCTTCAAGCTGTTGCTGCCCTTCCCCGCCGCCCAGCGTTTCACCGACTGGCTGATGGGCCACATTCATGAAGCCTGGATCAGCAACAACAAGGCCTGGATGAACCTGCTGCGCCGCACCCGCTGGCACCTCAGCGGCCTGGAAGGCCTGGACTACCAGCACTCGTACCTGATCACCAGCAACCACCAGAGTTGGGTCGATATCATGGTGTTGCAGTACGTGCTGAACCGGCGCATTCGCCCATTGAAGTTCTTTCTCAAGCAGGAACTGATCTGGGTACCGGTGATCGGCCTGGCCTGGTGGGCCCTGGGGTTCCCGTTCATGAAGCGCTACTCCAAGGCTTACCTGGAGAAGTACCCGGAAAAGAAAGGCAAGGACCTGGAAACCACCCGCAAGACCTGCGCGAAATTTCGCAACAACCCCGTGGGCATCTTCAACTTCGTCGAAGGCACACGCTTCACCGAAGGCAAGCATGCCCAGCAACAGTCACCGTTTCGCTACCTGCTCAAACCCAAGGCCGGTGGGATTGCGTTTGTGCTCGATGCCATGGGCGAACAGCTGGAGTCGATCATCAACGTGACCATCCACTATCCCGGCGGCCGACCGGGGTACTGGGATTTGCTCTGCGGAAAAGTTGACGAAGTGGTGGTGCATTTCCAGGAACTGAAGATTCCGCCGCAGTTCATCGGCAGGAACTACGACCAGGACGGCGCCTATCGCCTGGAGTTCCAGGGCTGGATCAATCAGTTGTGGCAGGACAAGGATGCGTTGCTGGAACAGATGCATCGGGAGTATCCCTGCAAGTCTTGAGGCGCCTGTACTGGCCTCATCGCGAGCAAGCTCGCTCCCACAGGGTATGTGTGAACACCACGAATCTACTGTGGGAGCGAGCTTGCTCGCGATGACGTCCCTCCAGACAACAAAAAGCCCGCAGATGATCACTCATCCGCGGGCTTTTACTTGCCGCTTGAAGCTTGTAACTGCTTCCCTTAGATCGCCCCACGCTTGCGCAGCAGATCCAGCACTTGCTTGACGCTCTCTTCCAACGACAGCGACTGGGTGTCGATCACCAGATCGGCGTCCAGCGGCACGTCATACGGGAAGGACTCACCGGGGATGTTGTCGCCGGCAGCAGCGTACAAACCTTGCGGATCACGCTGGGCGCAGACGATTGGCGAGGCCTGAACATAGACCGTCAGCAGACGTTCCTTGCCGATCAGGTCTTTGGCCTGCTCGCGCCCTTCTGCATTCGGCGCGACGAACGCGGCGAGGGTCAGCAGCCCGGCTTCGTTGAACTGGCGGGCGACATGAGCTGCACGTCGCCAGTTCTCGGTACGTCCGGCACGGTCCTGTGGCAAGCCCTTGTTCAAGTCATGACGCAGGTTCTGGCCATCGAGCACGAAGACCGCACGGCCCATGTCGAACAGCTTGCGTTCCACCGCATAAGCCAGCGTGCTTTTGCCAGCGCCCGACAGGCCGCTGAACAGCACCGTGGCCGGTTGCTGGCCGAAGCGCTGGACGCGCTCTTCCACCGACACATGGGCCAGTTTGCCATGGTGCGTGCTGGTGCCGTGAGCCAGCGGCTGGGCGACGATCATGCCCGCGCCGACAGTGCCATTGGTCAGGCGATCGATGACGATGAACGCGCCAGTGGTGCGGTTGCTCTCGTAACCGTCCAGGGCGATCGGCGCATCCAGGGCGATCTTCACCTTGCCGATTTCGTTGAGCTGCAACGCGCTGGCCGGTCCCTCTTCCAAGGTGTTCACGTCGACCTTGTTGACGATGCTGGCAATCGAGCCCGGCACATAACTGGTGGCGCGCTTGATGTCGTATTTCTTGCCCGGCAGCATCGGCTCTTCGGCCATCCACACCAACATCGCTTCGAAGCTGTCGGTGACCGGCGGTACGCTGTCGGCATGCACCAGCAGGTCGCCACGGGAGATGTCGATCTCATCTTCCATGGTCAGCGTCACTGCCTGGCCAGGGCCGGCGTGTTCCAGCTCGCCTTCGAAAGTGACGATGGATTTCACGCGGCTGCTCTTGCCCGAAGGCAGCACCACCACTTCGTCGCCCTTGTGCACGATGCCGCTGGCCAGGGTGCCGGCGAAACCGCGGAAGTTCAGGTTCGGACGGTTGACGTACTGCACCGGGAAACGCAGGTCGGTGAAGTTGCGGTCACCCGCCACTTCCACGGTCTCGAGAATTTCCATCAGCGACTGGCCGGTGTACCACGGCGAGCGCTCGGACTTGTTCACCACGTTGTCGCCCTTGAGGGCCGACATCGGCACGAAGTGCATGCTGATCTTCAAGCCTTCGGCGAACTTCAGGTAGTCGGCCTTGATCGACTCGAACACGCCCTGATCGAAGTCCTTGAGGTCCATCTTGTTGATGGCCACGACGATATGCTTGATGCCCAGCAACGAGGCGATAAAGCTGTGGCGACGGGTCTGGGTCTGCACGCCGTAGCGGGCATCCACCAGAATGATCGCCAGGTCACAGGTGGAGGCACCGGTGGCCATGTTGCGGGTGTACTGCTCATGGCCCGGGGTGTCGGCGATGATGAATTTGCGCTTGGCCGTGGAGAAATAGCGGTACGCGACATCGATGGTGATGCCTTGCTCGCGCTCGGCCTGCAAGCCATCGACCAGCAACGCCAGGTCGATGTCGTCACCGGTGGTGCCGACTTTCTTCGAATCGCGGGTAATGGCTTCCAGATGATCTTCGTAGATCATCTTGGAGTCGTGCAGCAGGCGCCCGATCAGGGTGCTCTTGCCGTCGTCGACGTTACCGCAGGTCAAAAAACGCAGCAGCTCTTTGCGCTCGTGCTGGCCCAGGTAAGCGAGGATGTCCTCGCTGATCAAATCAGATTGGTGGCTCATTGTATTCAAGCTCCGAGCTGTAAGCTTCAAGCGGCAAGCTTGTAGGTATACAGCTAGTCAGAAATTTTGTTGATCAAGCCGCAGAGCATTTTTGAGAGCTCGCGAGTTTCTGCAATCCAGTTATCAGCCAGCGGCTGGGCGATGTAAGCAATGTCGCTGCCGATGAGGATCTGTGTTCGTAACTCTCCACAAGAAGCCTTCGCGATCCAAAGAAAACGTACCTTTTCTTTGGCGCTGCGACGCTCCATTCCCTCAGCAATATTGGAGGGCACCGAAAGTGCTGAGCGGGTGACTTGGTCTTTGAAACCAAGATCCCTGCATTGGGCAAACTCCCGGTAGATTTCCACCGCCAGACACTTGCTTCTCTGCCAAACAACCAACTTCTCGAAATCCATTACGAGTCACTCAATCGCGGCTCGCAACAACCGGCTGCAAGCACCAAGCTGCAAAATTACGCATACCGCCTTTAACTTGCAGCTTGCTGCTTGTAACTCGAAGCTTAAAAGTACCCTTGACGTTTCTTATCTTCCATCGAGCCTGCGCCATCGTGATCGATGACCCGGCCCTGGCGCTCGGAAGTTCGCGTCAGGAGCATTTCCTGAATGATGTCCGTCAGGCTTTCGGCCTCGGACTCCACCGCGCCCGTCAACGGGTAGCAGCCAAGGGTTTCTTTTTGACGATACGGGCTTTGTCTTCATCGGACAGGTGCTCGAGGATGCGCTCGTCGTCGATCATGATCAGCGTGCCGTTCTTCTCGATCACTTCGCGCTCGGCGGCGAAGTACAGCGGCACGATCGGGATACCTTCGAGGTAGATGTACTGCCAGATGTCCAGCTCGGTCCAGTTCGACAGCGGGAATACGCGGATCGACTCGCCTTTGTTGACCTTGCCGTTGTAGACGTTCCACAGCTCCGGGCGCTGGTTCTTCGGATCCCAGCGATGCTTGCTGTCGCGGAACGAGTACACGCGCTCCTTGGCGCGGGACTTCTCTTCATCGCGGCGGGCACCACCAAAAGCGGCGTCGAAACCATACTTGTCCAGAGCCTGTTTCAGGCCTTCGGTCTTCATGATGTCGGTGTGCTTGGCGCTACCGTGAGTAAACGGGTTGATGCCTTGCGCCACGCCGTCCGGGTTCACGTGAGTGATCAGGTCCAGGCCCAGCTCTTCAACCATGCGGTCGCGGAACTTGTACATTTCCTGGAATTTCCAGCGGGTGTCGACATGCATCACCGGAAACGGCAGCTTGCCGGGGAAAAACGCCTTGCGTGCCAGGTGCAGCATCACGGCGGAGTCTTTACCGATGGAGTACAGCATCACCGGGTTATCGAACTCGGCGGCCACCTCGCGGATGATGTGGATGCTTTCCGCCTCCTCAGTTTGTCGACCATGGCTACTCACGAAAACTTTCTTATGAACGGCCAGCGGGCCGTGTTCGAGCGGGGAATCCTAGCACAGCGACCTCTTCTAATCAGGGCGCCAACTAGATCGAAACAGCATATGGATATGCCTGCCGGTTCGGGCGTTGCAACAGACTTTTGTGGGAGCGAGCTTGCTCGCGATAGCAGTGTATCAGTCGGCATTGAAGTTGACTGACCCTCCGCTATCGCGAGCAAGCTCGCTCCCACAGGGGATTACACGTGATCAAATGGGATTCGGGCAATCGATAAAGATATGCTCCAAAGCAAAGCGCCGCGCCAGGTAATCGCCCAATGCCTGCACACCATAGCGCTCGGTCGCATGGTGCCCGGCGGCGATGAAGCTGATGCCGTTTTCCCGGGCGCTGTGAAAGGTCTGCTCGGATGCCTCGCCACTGAGAAACAGATCAACCCCGGCCAGCACGGCCTGATCGATGTAGCCCTGGCCTCCGCCCGTGCACCAGCCGACCCGGCGGATCATCTGCTCGCCTTCGATCAACAAAGGCTCGCGGCCCATGACTTCCTGCACTTTACGGGCGAAGTCCCGGGGCGTCATCGGTTCGGACAAGGAGCCCACCAGGCCGACGACCTTGGGGTTGTCCGGGTCCAGCGGCCCTTCGACGGTAATGTCCAACTGGCGAGCCAATTGCACGTTATTGCCCACCTCGGCATGCAGATCCAGCGGCAAGTGGTAGGCCAGCAGACTGATATCGTGCTTGAGCAAGGTTTTGAGGCGACGTTGCTTCATGCCGGTGACGCAGGGATTTTCGCCTTTCCAGAAATACCCGTGATGCACCAGCACCAGATCAGCGTCAGCCTCCACTGCAGCATCGAGCAATGCCTGGCTGGCGGTGACACCGCTGACAATGCGCGTCACCTGAGGGGCGCCTTCGACCTGCAAACCGTTGGGGCAGTAATCGGCAATCCTGGCGGCGGCCAGGTAACGATCCGCTTCTTCTACCAGGGTGTTCAGGGCTACGGCCATGAAAAGACTCCTAAATATCCCGTTCAGAGGCGCGCGCGGCCTCGTATAATGCGCGACATTATGGGCGGTCTCACACCGCCTGCAACCTTTGTAGGACGTGCTTAATGCTCAAGGCGCTGCGTTTTTCCGGCTGGCCTCTGTTGGCCGGCGTGCTTGTCGCTCTACTGATTATCCAGCGTTATCCGGAGTGGGTCGGCCTGCCGAGCCTCGACGTCAACCTGCAGCAGGCGCCGCAGACCAAGGCACTGCAACAAGGGCCGGTGTCCTATGCCGATGCCGTGACGATCGCGGCACCGGCCGTGGTCAACCTGTACACCACCAAGGTCGTCAACAAATCCAGCCATCCCCTGTTCGAAGACCCGCAGTTCCGGCGTTTTTTTGGCGACAACTCACCCAAGCAGAAACGCATGGAGTCGAGCCTGGGTTCGGGCGTGATCATGAGCCCTGAAGGTTATATCCTGACCAACAACCACGTCACCAGCGGCGCCGACCAGATTGTGGTGGCGCTCAAGGATGGTCGCGAAACCCTGGCCCGGGTGATCGGCAGCGACCCGGAAACCGACCTCGCGGTGCTGAAGATCGACCTGAAGAACCTGCCGGCCATCACCATTGGGCGTTCGGATAGCATTCGCATCGGCGATGTCACCCTGGCCATCGGCAACCCCTTCGGCGTCGGCCAGACCGTGACCATGGGTATCATCAGCGCCACTGGGCGCAATCAGTTGGGCCTGAACAATTACGAAGACTTCATCCAGACCGATGCCGCGATCAACCCCGGAAACTCCGGCGGCGCGCTAGTGGATGCCAACGGCAATCTGACCGGGATCAACACGGCGATCTTCTCCAAGTCCGGCGGCAGCCAGGGCATCGGTTTTGCGATTCCGGTGAAGCTGGCCATGGAAGTGATGAAGTCCATCATCGAACACGGCCAGGTGATTCGCGGCTGGCTGGGTATTGAAGTGCAGCCGCTGTCCCAGGAGTTGGCGGAGTCCTTCGGCCTGTCCGGGCGTCCCGGGATCGTGGTAGCAGGCATTTTCCGCGATGGCCCGGCCCAGAAGGCCGGCCTGCAACTGGGCGACGTGATCCTGAGCATCGACGGCGAACCCGCCGGTGACGGCCGTCGCTCGATGAACCAGGTGGCGCGGATCAAACCCACCGACAAGGTCGCCATCCAGGTGATGCGCAACGGCAAGGAGCTCAAGCTCACCGCAGAAATCGGTTTGCGCCCACCGCCGGCACCGGTGGTGGTGAAGGAAGAAGAGTAACTGCGCGATAGCAACGGCCTTGCTGGCCAAGAGTCCCTTGTGGTGAGGGAGCTTGCTCCCTCGCCACAAAAACCGTGTTCGCCTCGGTTATTTTAGTCGGCCAGGAATAGCATAAATTCTCATTAGTAGTGTTATATTGTTTCAATACTAAAAATTGGAACAAGATAACATGTCATCTTTAAAACGGATTTCCCTCGCCAGCCTGGCCTTGGGTCTGCTGGGTGACCCGGTGATCGCCGAGGAAATCCAGCCGATGGAACTGGACGCCATCAACGTCTCTGCCGACTACGAATCCCCTACCGGGCCGGTGACGGGCTATCGCGCCACTCGCTCCGCCAGCGCCACCAAAACCGACACCGCCCTGCGGGACATCCCGCAATCGATCAGTGTGATCCCCGCCAGCGTCCTCAATGATCTGGGCAGCACCAACGTCGAACGGGCCCTGGAATATGCCGGCGGCGTGTCAAAGCAAAACAACTTCGGCGGCCTGACACTCTACGAATACAGCGTGCGTGGCTTTACCACTTCGGAGTTCTACAAGGACGGCTTCAGCGCCAACCGCGGTTATCCGAGTACGCCGGATGCGGCCAACATTGAACGCATCGAGGTGCTTAAAGGACCGGCGGCCAGCCTGTACGGGCGCGGCGACCCCGGCGGTACGGTGAACATCGTCACCAAGAAGCCCCAGCCCGAAGCCTTCACCACCCTGCAAACCAGCGCCGGCAGTTGGGATCGCTACCGCACCGCGCTGGACGTCAACACACCACTGGACGCTGAGCGCAATGTGCTGTCGCGGGTCAACCTGGCGGTCGAGGACAATCACAGCTTTCGCGATCACGTCCAGAGCAAGCGCGTCTTCGTCGCCCCCTCCCTCAGTTGGCAACTGAGCCCCGATACGCGCCTGCTGGTGGAAAGCGAAATCGTGCGTCACAGTTCAACGTTCGATCGCGGCATCGTGGCGCCGAACAACCGTTGGAGCGGTGTTTCCCGCTCGACCTTTTTGGGCGAACCCAACGACGGCGACATCGACAACCACAACAACATGCTCCAGGCGGCCCTCGAACATCAGCTCAACGACGCCTGGCAACTGCGCCTGGCCAGCCATTACAAACAGGGCGAACTCTGGGGCTTCGCCTCCGAAGCGCGGCCGCTGAACGCCGACGGTCGTACGGTGAACCGCCGCTACCGCGAGCGCGACAACAATTGGCACGACAGCATTACCCAGCTTGAATTACGCGGACTGTATGACCTTGGGCCCTGGCAGCACGAATTGCTGATCGGCACCGAATACGAGGACTATCGCAAGAACGAGCGCGTGACCACGATCAACGGTGGCACTTACCCCATCGACATCTATCAACCGGTCTATGGCCAGCCGAAACCTGATGGTCAACGTACCGGCACCGATTTTTTCGAGCGTGTGAAAAGCCGTGCGCTGAATCTTCAGGACCAGATCGTCTTCACCGACAAACTGCGGGGCATGCTCGGCGTGCGTTATGAGCATTTCGAGCAGAGCATTGACGACCACACCACGCAGCTCACCAGCCGCCAGCGTCATGACACCTTCACGCAACGGGCCGGCCTGCTGTACCAACTGACGCCCGAGGTCGGACTGTTCGCCAACGCCTCCACCTCGTTCAAGCCCAACAATGGCCTGGATGCCGGGGGCAAAACCTTCGATCCGGAGGAAGGCGTTGGCTATGAAGTGGGGATCAAGAGCGAACTGTTCGATGATCGCCTGAGCACCACCCTGGCGGCGTTCCATATCGAAAAGGAAAACGTCCTGGCGCGGGACCCGGCCACAGACTCCAACCGCGCCATGGGCAAGGCCCGCAGCCAGGGACTCGACCTGCAGGTCACCGGGCAGGTAACTGACGCCATCCGGGTGATCGGCGCCTTCGCCTACATCGATGCCGAAGTGACCAAGGGTGACGAAATCATTCCCACCGGCAGCCGGATTCTTGGCGTCGCCAAGCGCAGCGGCAGCCTGCTCGGCGTCTACGAATTCCAGGACGGCCACCTGCGCGGCTCCGACGTGGGTGCGGCATTCACATACGTCGGGGATCGCTCCGGCGAAGCCGGCAAGGACTTCGAACTGCCGGCCTACCACACCGTGGATCTGCTGGCCCATTACAAGGCCAGCGACAACGTCACCGTGGGCCTGAATCTGAACAACGTCTTCGACGAAAAATACTACGAGCGCTCGTACAGCAACTACTGGGTCAACCCCGGCGAGCCACGCAACTTTACCGTCAGCCTCACCCTTGATCTGTAAAAAAGGAAAATCAATGAAATACCCCAAGACCTTCGCCCTTCTCAGCCTGTTCCTGGCCACACAAGCCTCGGCCCATGGCCTGTGGACCGAACAACGGCGCGGCAACATCGAAGTGATCTACGGCCACGGCGCCGAGGACAATGCCTTTAAGGCGCAGAAAATCAGCGGTGCGTGGGCCTATGACCTGGGCGGCAAGATGATCCCGGTCACCGTCGAACGCTTGCCCGACCATGCTCGCCTGCAACCCCTCAAGCCACCCGCCGTGATGGCCGTGGAACTGGACAACGGCATGTGGTCCCAGACCGCTGACAAGAAATGGATCAACGAAGGCCGCAGCAAGGTGCCCGGGGCGATTGAATCGACCCACACCTTCAAGTACAGCCTGGCGATCTACGAGCCGGGAGCGAAGTTGCCAAAGCTCGATCAGGTCAAGTTCCTGATCCTGCCGGAAGTCGACCCGCTGACCGTAGGCCCGGGCCAGCCACTGCCGGTACGGGTGCTGCTGGACGGTAAACCGGCGGCCGGGGTGAAGCTGGTGGGTGATTACCGCAGCGCACCGGACACCGTATCAGCAGAAACCGACGCCGAAGGCCGGGCCAAGGTGTTGGTGCGTAACGAAGGGTTGAATGTGATCGCCGCGCAGATGGAAATTGCGCTCAAGGACAACAAGGACGTGGCCACGCGTGGGGTGTTCACCTCGCTGACCTTCCTGGGTGAAGAGCATCACGAGTAAGGCCCAACAACTGTGGGAGCGAGTCTGCTCGCGATGGCGGTGGATCAGCCAGATGGGTGTTGACTGACACTACGCCATCGCGAGCAGGCTCGCTCCCACAGGGTGCCTCTGCTGGTTACAAAATTTGTATTCGCAACGACTCTACTGTGGGAACGAGCCTGCTCGCGATAAGGCCATCAGCCCCCTTCCTTAACTTTAGAGTTCACCCAGGGCTTCGATCAGCGCCTGGTTCTGCTCCGGCGTGCCGATGCTGATCCGCAGGAATTGGGCAATCCGCTCCTGCTTGAAGTGCCGCACGATCACGCCTTGTTCGCGCAATTTCGCCGCCAGCCCTGCCGCATCGTGCCGGGGGTGACGGGCGAAGATGAAGTTGGCCGCCGAAGGCAACACGTCAAAGCCCTTGGCCTGCAACTGCGCCACCACCCATTCACGGTGCTCGATGACCAACCGGCAGGTCTGCTCGAAATACTCCCGATCGTCGAACGCCGCCGCGCCCCCGACATTCGCCAGGCGATCCAGCGGGTAGGAGTTGAAGCTGTTCTTGATCCGCTCCAGCGCTTCGATCAGGTCCGGATGGCCCACCGCCAGGCCCACCCGCAATCCTGCCAATGAGCGGGACTTGGACAGGGTCTGGGTCACCAGCAGGTTCGGATAGCGGTCCACCAGACTGATGGCGGTCTCGCCGCCGAAGTCGATATAGGCTTCATCAACCACCACCACCGAGTCCGGACTGGCCTTGAGGATCTGCTCGACCGCTTCCAGGGCCAGCAGGCAACCGGTGGGAGCGTTCGGGTTGGGGAAGATGATCCCGCCGTTTGGTCTGGCATAGTCCGCCGGGTCGATCTGGAACTGCGCGTCCAGCGGCACCGCGTCGAACTGGATGCCGTACAGCCCGCAATACACCGGATAAAAGCTGTAACTGATGTCCGGGAACAACAGCGGCTGATCGTGCTGCAGCAGCCCGTGGAAAATGTGCGCCAGCACTTCGTCCGAACCGTTGCCCAGGAACACCTGGTTGCTCTGCACACCGTAATAGCGGGCCACGGCGCTTTTCAGCAGATCGCTGTTGGGGTCCGGGTACAGGCGCAGGTTGTCGTTCAGCTCGGTTTGCATCGCCGCCAGGGCCTTGGGCGACGGGCCGTAGGGGTTCTCGTTGGTGTTGAGCTTGACCAGGCGGGTCAGCTTCGGCTGTTCGCCCGGCACGTAAGGCACCAGGTTCTTGACGAACGGGCTCCAGAATTTACTCATTTCAGTTTCCCCTGCCCTTCAATGGAGCGCTCATCAAGGATGCGGTATTCGGCACTGCGGGCGTGGGCGCTCAGCGACTCGCCACGGGCCAGCACCGAAGCGGTCTTGCCCAGTTCGGACGCACCTTGCTCGGAGCAGAAGATGATCGACGAACGTTTCTGGAAGTCATACACCCCCAGCGGCGACGAGAAACGCGCCGTACCGGAAGTCGGCAAGACGTGGTTGGGACCTGCGCAATAGTCACCCAGGGCTTCGCTGGTGTGGCGGCCCATGAAGATCGCACCGGCGTGACGGATCTGCGGCAGCCAGGCCTGCGGGTCAGCGACCGACAACTCCAGGTGCTCCGGCGCGATGCGGTTGGCGACCTCGATGGCCTGTTCCATGCTCTCGACCTTGATCAGCGCGCCACGGCCGTTGATCGAGGTGTTGATGATCTCGGCGCGGTCCATGGTCGGCAGCAGCTTGTCGATGCTGGCAGCCACTTTGTCGAGGAACTCGGCGTCCGGGCTGACCAGGATCGCCTGGGCATCTTCGTCGTGCTCGGCCTGGGAAAACAGGTCCATGGCGATCCAGTCCGGGTCGGTCTGGCCGTCGCACACCACCAGGATCTCCGACGGGCCGGCGATCATATCGATACCGACCTGACCGAACACATGACGCTTGGCGGTGGCGACATAGATGTTGCCAGGCCCCACCACCTTGTCGACCCGCGGCACGCTCTCGGTGCCATAGGCCAGCGCAGCCACGGCCTGGGCGCCACCAATGGTGAACACCCGGTCCACCCCGGCGATGCAGGCAGCGGCCAGCACCAGTTCATTGATTTCGCCGCGCGGGGTCGGCACCACCATGACCACTTCGGTCACGCCGGCGACCTTGGCTGGGATCGCGTTCATCAACACCGAGGATGGATACGACGCCTTGCCACCCGGCACGTACAGACCGGCGCGGTCCAGCGGCGTGACCTTTTGACCCAGCACCGTACCGTCGGCTTCGGTGTAGCTCCAGGAGTCCTGTTTCTGCCTCTCGTGATAGTCGCGCACCCGCGATGCGGCTTTTTCCAGGGCTTCGCGCTGCGGCACCGTGATCCGGGTCAGGGCCAGTTCCAGGCGCTCGCGCGGCAGAATCAGATCAGCCATGGACGCCACTTGCAGGCCATCGAATTTCTGGGTGAATTCCACCAAAGCTGCATCGCCACGCTCGCGCACAGCCTTGATGATGTCCAGCACCCGCTGATTGACCGAGTCGTCAGACACACTTTCCCAGCTCAGCAGATGATCCAGATGATGTGCGAAATCCATTGAGTCGGCGAATCGAAGTGGGAGCGGTCATAGCGAGGGCCTCATTAATGGCAAATGCTCAGGCGCCCTAAGCTACCAGTCCATTCGCGTGGGCACCTGAGAAAATTGGCTATGACACGGATAGACGGGCGCGACTCAAGGTCGCGCAGGTGAATCAGCCGCGGTGTCGCGATTCCACTGCCTTGCGCAGGGTATCGATCAGAGCCTGGATACGGGCGTGCTGCATTTTCATCGAAGCCTTGTTGACGATCAGCCGGGAGGTGATGTCGGCAATGAAATCCTGGGGCTCCAGGCCATTGGCCCGCAGGGTGTTGCCGGTGTCGACCACATCGATGATCTTGTCCGCCAGGCCGATCAGCGGCGCCAGCTCCATCGAACCGTACAACTTGATGATATCGACCTGACGGCCCTGCTCGGCGTAATAACGCTTGGCAATGTTGACGAACTTGGTCGCCACCCGCAAACGGCCCTTGGGCTCTGGCGCGCCGACTTTGCCGGCGGTCATCAGCTTGCAGCGGGCGATCCGCAGGTCCAGGGGCTCGTACAGGCCCTGGCCGCCGTATTCCATCAACACGTCCTTACCGGCGACGCCCAGGTCGGCGGCGCCATGTTCAACGTAAGTCGGAACATCGGTGGCGCGCACGATCAGCAAGCGTACATCGGCTTGAGTCGTGGGGATGATCAGCTTGCGGCTCTTGTCCGGATTCTCGGTCGGCACGATGCCCGCTTCAGCCAGAAGCGGCAAGGTGTCATCAAGGATGCGGCCCTTGGACAGTGCAATGGTCAACATGGGAAACGTCAGTCCTTATCAAGGTACTCATGCCCGGTCGCAAGCGGCGCCGGACACACATCGAGGGTGTTACCACCCTCGACCTGAAACGAAATCAACAGGCGCGTCCCTGCGCCCATGCAGCCGGACCTAACCCGGTACGCGACGGATCTTGGCGCCGAGCATCTGCAGTTTCTCTTCGATGCACTCGTAACCACGGTCGATGTGGTAGATACGGTCGATCAGGGTGTCGCCTTCGGCAACCAGGGCCGAAATCACCAGGCTGGCCGAAGCCCGCAGGTCGGTGGCCATCACTGGCGCGCCCTTGAGTTTCTCGGTACCGGTCACGATGGCGGTGTTGCCTTCGACCTGGATCTTGGCGCCCATGCGGTGCAGTTCGTAGACGTGCATGAAACGGTTTTCGAAGATCGTCTCGATCACCGCACCGGTGCCTTCGGCAATGGCGTTGAGGGAGATGAACTGCGCCTGCATGTCGGTCGGGAACGCCGGGTACGGGGCGGTCCGCACGTTGACGGCTTTAGGCCGCTTGCCGTGCATGTTCACTTCGATCCAGTCTTCGCCGCAGGTGACTTCGGCACCGGCTTCCTTGAGTTTCTCCAGGACGGCTTCAAGAATGGTCGGATCGGTGTCCTTGACCTTGACGCGGCCACCGGTGACAGCAGCAGCCACCAGGTAGGTGCCGGTTTCGATCCGGTCCGGCATCACTTTGTAAGTGGCCGAATGCAGGCGCTCAACACCATCGATGGTGATGGTATCGGTGCCGGCGCCGCTGATCTTGGCGCCCATGGCGATCAGGAAGTTGGCGAGGTCCACCACTTCAGGCTCACGGGCGGCGTTTTGCAAAACGCTGCGGCCGCGGGCCAGTGCGGCCGCCATCATGATGTTCTCGGTACCGGTCACACTGACGGTATCGAAGAAGAAGTGAGCGCCACGCAGGCCGCCTTCAGGCGCCTTGGCCTTGATGTAGCCACCCTCGACGTCGATCACCGCACCCATGGCTTCCAGGCCGCGGATATGCAGGTCCACCGGACGCGAGCCGATGGCGCAACCACCCGGCAAGGCAACTTCGGCTTCACCGAAACGGGCGACCATCGGTCCCAGTACCAGGATCGACGCACGCATGGTCTTCACCAGTTCGTACGGGGCGATCAGGGTCTTGATGGTGCGCGGGTCGATCTCGACGCTGAGCTTTTCGTCGATCACCGGTTCAATGCCCATGCGACCGAACAGCTCGATCATGGTGGTGATGTCGTGCAGGTGCGGCAGGTTCGCCACCGTCACCGGGCCATCGCACAGCAACGTCGCGGCCAGGATCGGCAGGGCGGAGTTCTTTGCCCCGGAGATGCGGATTTCGCCATCAAGACGAACGCCGCCGGTAATAATCAGTTTATCCATAAGAATCTCGACGCCCTTGGGCTCAGGTGCGCTCGGCCCAGGCCGCGCGGCTGAAAAATTTCATAGTGACCGCATGGATGCTGCCATCGGCGATCCACGGGTTCAAATGGGCATAGATCTGCTGCTGACGCTTCACCGGGCTCAACGCCGCCAGTTCATCGCTGATCACGTTCAGCTGAAAGTTGCAGCCTTCGCCCTCAACTTCAATGACAGTTTCGGGCAGCTTTCCTTCAAGGAAGCTCTTCACTTCTACGGCCTGCATGCTCAACCTCTATCGGCGCCCTGTGCGCACGGGTCGCACATCATACAAAAAAGCCCCGCGCCTGCGAACCCCGCGAAGCAGGACTCTGACGGGGGGCTTTTTCAGGGATGTGGGTCAGGAGTGCACCAACAGCTCGGTCAGTTCGCTGACCTGGGCTATTTCGCGCATGTCTTCGGGCATCCCACGGATGCTCCAGGTTTTTCCGGCAGCTTTGGCGTCACGCATGAAGCACAGCAGCAGGGACAGGCCGACACTGCTGGACTTCTGCACCGCCGAGCAGTCAATGACCAGCTCTGCGGCGCCGGCAGAGCCGATCAGCGCCTGGCCCTGCTTGCGCAAGACCGGGCCAGTGCGATAGTCCAGCACGCCACTGAGCAACAGCTCGCCAGATTCGCCCAAACGAACGGCCGACTCACTCGCCACCTCACTCATTGCGCCTGCTTCTCTTGAGCATCCTGGGCAACTTCCTTGGCCTTGGCCACTTCACCGGCCCAACCGTCGATGGTTTTGTCCAGATCATTGCCGTTTTGCTGCATCGCATCAGCGAACTGATCGCGGAACAGCTTGCCGATGTTGATGCCATTGATGATCACGTTACGCACCTTCCACTCGCCGTTGATTTTCTCGAGCGTGTAGGACACAGGGTAGATCGCGCCGTTATTGCCCTTGACCTGCATATCGACGCTGGTGCGGTTGCCGCTTTCGTCCTTGGCCGGCGAAACGGTGATGCCCTGGTTGTTGTATTCGAGCAAGGCGTTGCCGTAGAACTGCATCAGGCTGCGCTTGAAGTTTTCCTGGAAGCGCGTCATCTGCGCCGGGGTCGCCTTGCGCGAGTACTTGACGGTCATGATGCTTCGGGAAATACCGTCGGCATCCACCACGGGGCCGACGATGCCGTTCAGCGCGTCGTAGAACGCCCCCGGATCCTGCTTGTATTTCTCTTTGTTGGCGGCCAGGTCTGCCAGCAACCGGGTGGTAGTGTCCTGGATGATTTCATGGGCCGAAGGCGCGGCCACGGCGTTGGCCATCAGCGGCAGCGCCGCGAGCAGCACCAACAGGCTACGTCGCAAGATAGAGATCATTCAAAAGCTCCTCATTTGGCGTCTTTGCTAACGGTATTGAGCAGGAATTTACCGATCAGGTCCTCAAGTACCAGCGACGACTGCGTATCGTGGATGGTCCCGCCATCCTTGAGCAAAGCTTCTTCACCGCCAACGCTGATGCCGATGTATTTCTCGCCCAGCAGCCCAGCAGTGAGGATCGATGCAGTGGAGTCAGTCGGCAGGTTATCCACGCGCTTTTCCAGCTGCAGCGTCACCCGACCGGTGAAACTGTCGCGGTCCAGATCGATTGCCGTGACCTTGCCGATGGTTACACCAGCCATGGTCACTTTGGCTCTGACCGTCAAACCGGCGATATTGTCAAAATAAGCATAAAGTTTATAAGTGTCGGTGCTTGCGGTCGGCGCCAGGCCACTGACCCGCAGGGCCAACAACAGCAAAGCCAGGATGCCAGCCAGCAAGAAAAGGCCGACACCGATTTCCAGGGTGCGGTTTTGCATCAGAAATCTCCAAACATCAAGGCGGTCAGACCCAGGACCGCCAGCGAGGCGTACACCACGGTCTTGGTTGTGGCACGGCTGATCCCCTCTGACGTGGGCTCACAGTCATAGCCTTGAAACACGGCGATCCAGGTCACCACGAAAGCGAATACGGCACTTTTGATAACGCCGTTGAGCACGTCGTCGAGAAAATCGACACTGTTCTGCATGTTGGACCAGTAGGAACCTTCATAGACCCCCAGCCAGTCTACAGCCACCCACGAGCCGCCCCAGATCCCCACGACGCTGAAAATGATCGCCAGCACCGGCAGGGAAATGAAACCGGCCCACAGGCGCGGGGCAATGATGTACTTGAGCGGGTCGACACCGATCATTTCCAGACTGGACAACTGTTCGGTGGACTTCATGTTACCGATTTCGGCCGTCAGCGCCGAACCGGCACGCCCGGCAAACAGCAGCGCGGTCACCACAGGTCCCAGCTCACGCAACAATGTCAGCGCGACCATCTGTCCAACCGCCTGCTCCGAACCGTAGCTGGACAAGATGTTGAACCCCTGCAGCGCCAGGACCATACCGATGAAGATCCCGGAGACCACGATGATCACCAGGGACATCACGCCCACCGAGTGCAGTTGCTTCACCAGCAGCCCAAACCCGCCACCCGTCGTGTTGCGCCCCAGCAGGGCATGCATCAGAAACAGCGAGGAACGGCCCAGCACTGCCACCACATCGATGCCGGAACGACCAAACAGGCGAACTCTTTCTATCAGTGATTTCTTGCGCATCAGCGCTTCCCCAGCAGATCGGTGCGGTAATCCGTGGCCGGAAAATGGAACGCCACAGGCCCGTCCGGATCACCCTTCATGAATTGACGAATGCGCGGGCTGTCCGAGGCCTTCAATTCCTGGGGCGTACCCTGCCCCAGCACCTGGCCATCGCCGATCACGTAGATGTAGTCCGCAATGCTCGCGGTTTCGGCCAGGTCGTGGGACACCACAATACTGGTAATACCCAGCGCATCGTTGAGCAGACGGATCAGGCGCACCAGCACGCCCATGGCGATCGGGTCCTGGCCGACGAAGGGTTCGTCATACATGAGGATCTTCGGATCAAGGGCAATCGCCCGGGCCAGAGCGACGCGGCGCTTCATGCCACCGGACAGTTCGTCCGGCATCAAGTCCAGGGCACCCCGCAGCCCGACCGCCTGCAATTTGAGCAGGACGATGTCGCGAATCATCTCTTCAGGCAGGTCGGTATGGACCCGCAAGGGGAACGCCACATTCTCGAACACGTCGAGATCGGTGAACAGGGCGCCGCTCTGGAACAGCACGCCCATGTGCTTGCGCGCATCGAACAGATCGCTGCGCGACAGCTTTGGAAGATTCTGCCCATTGACCCAGACTTCGCCGGCACTGGGGCGCAACTGTGCACCCATCAGCCGCAACAGCGTGGTCTTGCCGCACCCGGAAGGCCCCATGATGCCGGTGACCTTGCCACGGGGAATGCGGATATCGATGTCATTGAAAATGCTGCGCGCCCCTCGCTTGAAGGACAATCCCTTCAGCTCGACCGCGTAGGCGTTGTCGGCACTCATCTAAACTCCTTGCGATGCAGCCTCACATCCGAATGCCCTGGCCAACCGACAAACGCCGGACTGCCGGGCACCCGAACCGGCGGCGAACTATATCACTGCAACACCCAAGCGCCCAAGGCCCAAGCCCGCGCCCGTTCAGTCCGGATACCGCTAAAAGAAGAGACTTTGTATCAAGCCATGTGAATCGCTCGAACAAAGCATGACGAACTAACGTGAGGGAATTGTTCATTGCCGCTATAATCGCCGCCTTTTCATCGAGCCATGCGATCTCTGACATGAACCAAACCAGCGACCTGATTCAATCGGCACAACGTACCATCCGCCTCGAGCTCGAAGCCGTACAAGGCTTGCTGCCCCATATCGACGCTGATTTCGTACGTGCCTGCGAGATGATTCTGGCCAGCAAGGGTCGGGTGGTCGTGGTCGGCATGGGAAAATCCGGACACATCGGCAACAAGATCGCCGCCACCCTGGCCAGCACCGGCACTCCGGCATTTTTTGTCCATCCGGCCGAAGCCAGCCACGGTGACATGGGCATGATCACCCGGGAAGACATCATCCTGGCCCTGTCCAACTCTGGCTCGACCAATGAGATCATCACCCTGCTGCCGCTGATCAAGCGCCTGGGGATCCAACTGATCAGTGTCACTGGCAATCCGGATTCGCCCCTGGCCAAAGCCGCCGAGGTCAATCTCAATGTTCATGTCGAGCACGAAGCCTGCCCGTTGAACCTGGCGCCGACCTCTTCCACCACCGCCACCCTGGTCATGGGTGATGCCCTGGCCGTGGCGTTGCTGGAAGCCAGGGGGTTTACCGCTGAAGACTTCGCGTTCTCCCACCCCGGCGGCGCCCTGGGCCGTCGCCTGCTGTTGAAAGTGGAAAACGTGATGCACGCAGGTCAGGAGCTGCCACAGGTGCCACGCGGCACGCTGCTCAAGGATGCACTCATGGAAATGACCCGCAAGGGTCTGGGCATGACGGTCATTCTCGAAACTGACGGCAAACTCGCCGGGATCTTCACCGACGGCGACCTGCGTCGCACCCTGGACCACTCGATCGACATTCACAGTGCGACCATCGAGCAGGTCATGACCCCCCACGGCAAAACGGCACGCGCCGAGATGCTCGCCGCCGAGGCCTTGAAAATCATGGAAGACCATAAGATCAGCGCCCTGGTGGTGGTCGACGACGAAGACCGCCCGGTGGGCGCCCTGAACATGCACGACTTGCTGCGTGCGGGAGTCATGTAAATGAACACAGACCTACTGCAACGTGGCAAAGCGATCAAACTGGCCGTGTTCGACGTGGACGGCGTCCTGACCGACGGCCGCCTTTATTTCCTCGAAGACGGCAGCGAATTCAAGACCTTCAACACCCTCGACGGCCAAGGCATCAAGATGCTGATGGCCGCTGGCGTGCAGACCGCCATCATCAGTGGCCGCAAGACCCCGGTGGTCGAGCGGCGCGCGAAGAACCTCGGCATCCCCCACCTTTATCAGGGACGTGAAGATAAACTGGTGGTGCTGGACGAGCTTCTGGGGCAACTCAACCTAAGCTATGAACAGGTCGCCTACCTCGGTGACGACCTGCCGGACCTGCCGGTGATTCGTCGGGTCGGCCTGGGCATGGCGGTGGCAAACGCGGCCGGCTTCGTGCGCGAGCACGCCCACGGCATCACCACGGCGCGAGGCGGCGAAGGGGCCGCCCGTGAATTCTGTGAACTGATCCTTCGCGCCCAAGGCCGCCTCGAGGCGGCCAACGCCGCGTATCTGTGAGCCATTTATGCTAAGCAAGAAAATTCGCACCATCGTGGTGTTCGGCTGCATCGCAGCGATTTTCGCGGCGGTCGGGTATTGGAACATCAGCCCGGAACGCTTCCTCGACCGCCCTGCGGTCAAGGTCCAGGAAAATGATATCGACTGGTATGCGACCAACACGCATACCCTGCAATACCTGCCCGATGGCAAAGTGCAGTATGAAATGACGTCCGACAAAGTCGACCACGTCAAGGCCAGCGAAATCACACTGGTCACCAAGCCAGACCTGAATATGTTCAGGGGCACCGAGTTTCCGTGGCACGTGCAGAGCGAACGCGCCGAGGTCAATCCCGACGGCACCGAAGTGGAACTGATTGATTCGGTACGCATCGCCCGGACCGATGAGAAGAACCGTACGACCATCATTACCAGCAGTCGTATGACAGTCTTCCCGCAGCGAGAATATGCGCAGACCGAGCAACCCGTTAGAATCGACGGCGCCGGTGGTGTGTCGACCGGCACGGGAATGAAAGCGTATTTGAAGGAAAGCAGGATACACCTGCTATCGAACGTAAGAGGACAGTATGAAGCTCGCTAAAACCCTCCCTATTTTGCTCAGTCTGGGCGCAGCACTGGGAAGCGCGAGCGCCTGGGCCCTCCCCACCGACCGCGACCAGCCTATCCGCATCCAGGCCGACGACGCCCAACTGGACGACAAGAACGGTGTAGCCACCTATAAAGGTGACGTGATCATCACCCAGGGTTCGATGAAGGTCACCGGCAACACCGTGACCATCACCCGCACCCAGTCCGGCGACATCGACGTCGTCACCTCGGTGGGCAACCTGGCCTACTTCGAGCAGATGCAAACCGCGGGCGACACCAAGCCGGTTCAAGGCTACGGGGTAACCATTCAGTACCACGCCGCCAAAGACCGCGTGGTGCTGATCGATCGCGCCAAGGTCATCGACAAGGACGGCAACACCACCCAGGGCGAGAAAATCGTCTACGACACGAACAAAAAGCTGGCCAGCGCCGGTCGCGCCACTGGCAGCAAGGTCACCGAGCAGCGTCCACGGATCGACATGGTCATCCAGCCGAAAAAGAAAACCGACGAGCAGAAGGCCCAGTAATGGCAACTCTGAAAGCTCAGCACCTGGCCAAGAGCTACAAGAGCCGCCAAGTCGTGCGTGATGTCAGCCTGTCCATCGACAGCGGCCAGATCGTCGGCCTGCTCGGCCCCAACGGCGCGGGCAAGACCACCTGCTTCTACATGATCGTCGGCCTGGTTCAGGCCGATCAAGGCCGCGTCCTGATCGACGACCTGGACGTCAGCCACCAGCCGATGCATGGCCGGGCGAAGGCCGGTATCGGCTATCTGCCGCAAGAAGCGTCGATCTTCCGCAAACTGTCGGTTGCCGACAACATCATGGCGATCCTCGAGACCCGCAAGGAACTCGACAAAGCCGGTCGCCGCCAGGAACTGGAAAGCCTGCTGCAGGAATTCCACATCAGCCACATCCGCGACAACCTGGGCATGAGCCTGTCCGGTGGCGAACGGCGCCGCGTGGAAATCGCTCGCGCCCTGGCCACCGCACCGAAATTCATCCTGCTGGACGAACCATTCGCTGGCGTGGACCCGATTTCGGTCGGCGACATCAAGCAGATCATCCACCATCTCAAGGCCAAGGGCATCGGCGTATTGATCACCGACCACAACGTTCGCGAGACGCTGGATATCTGTGAAACCGCCTATATCGTCAATGATGGCCAGTTGATTGCCGAAGGCGACTCCGCGACCATCCTGGCCAATGAACTGGTCAAGGAAGTGTATTTGGGCCATGAGTTCCGCCTGTAAGCGAAAAGTGTCTGGTCAATCACCTCGGCGTCGCTAATTTTATTACGTGACGCCCTAGGCAAACACTTCAGTTTCAGGCATATAATTTGCTTAAGTTTGGCGCTTCGGCGCCCTGTAGTGGATGGCGCATGTGCGCCGGCGAATAAGGTGTTAAGCCCCAGCCATGAAACCATCGCTAGTCTTGAGAATGGGCCAGCAGCTGACGATGACACCGCAGCTGCAACAGGCCATCCGCCTGCTCCAATTGTCGACCCTGGAC
>LNAP01000143.1_pt1 | contig 74422 bp, 59 predicted proteins | sample 602601 | NCBI WGS metagenome assembly LNAP01 (sample SAMN02440304, study PRJNA202911) | soil metagenome | biome: Subtropical and temperate rainforests or woodlands; isolation source: soil samples (1 kg each in a 20% v/v slurry with milli Q water) were... ...
ACCGTCCTCAAACGGGCCCTCGCCGCAAGGCCAACCTCCCCGATTACAGCCGTAACCCTTCTCACAACTCCTGAAATCACCGCGTAACCTCATAAAATCATTTTCATCAGCAATAAAAGAATCGATCGGAGGATCTGCAGGTGACGGCGACAAACATGGCCAAGAAACCGGAGATCGCCGCCGTACTGGAATTGCGGGCAGGAATGCAGGGAAGAGTCGTTCTCCCGGGTGACGCTTCCTACAGCACCGCCAAACAGATATGGAACGGCGCCGTGGATTGTCATCCGGCGCTGATCGCACTTTGTGAAACACCGACAGACGTACAGATCGCCATACGCGTCGCCCGAAGGCACCATATTCCCTTATCCGTCCGTGGCGGCGGACATGATTGGGTCGGTCGAGCCTTGCGCCACAAAGGCCTGGTGATCGACCTCTCCAATATGCGCCACGTCGAAATAGACGCCCGGAACCAGTTTGCCACCGTCGCGGGTGGCGCCACTGCCGGTGACCTCATCAGCGCCGCTGCTCCACACGGCCTCGTTGCGGTCACCGGCACGGTTGGCGCTGTCGGCATGGCAGGACTCACGCTCGGCGGCGGCTATGGGCCGTTCATCGGACGTTATGGGCTGGCACTCGACAACCTGCTGGGCGCCGAACTTGTCTTGGCCGATGGCCGGTTGGTGAAAGCCGATGCGTCGGAGAATGCGGAGCTGTACTGGGCACTTCGCGGCGGCGGCGGCAATTTCGGCGCGGTGACGTCGATGCGCATCCGCCTGCATCCGACCCGCGATCTCCTGGCTGGTGTCATCCTGTTCCCCTGGTCAGAAGCGGAGAAGGTACTGCATGCCTATGCCGAAGCGGTGACCTGGGCACCCGACGAACTCACCGTATCGACCGGCGTCCTATCCGCGCCGAATGGCGATCCGCTCCTGTTTCTGGCGCCGACCTGGAGCGGCGAGCGCGTGCGCGGCGATCAGGTCATGGCCGGATTGCAAAGCCTTGGAACGCCCATGTTGGTGCAGATCGGCCCAATGACAAGCAGCGACATATTGAGCATGTTTGATGCCTATGTCGTCAACGGCCGCCATTATGCATTGCAGACACGCTGGGTCTCCGCGCTCACATCTTCTGTCATCTCGTCGCTGATCGCCGCCGGCAGCACCAGGACGTCGCCTTTCACTGCCATTGCCCTGCATCACTTTCATGGTGCCGCCACGCGGATTCCCTTGGACGCAACCGCCTTCGGCCTGCGACGGGAACATTTCCTTGTGGAGATCATCGCCGCTTGGGAGCCGGACGCCCAAAAAGACCACGGGACTGTTCACCGGCAATGGGCGCAGACCATCTCACAAACCCTGGCGCCGCTCGCGCTGCCCGGAGGTTATGCGAACCTGCTTGGCCCGGACAACCACGACCAGATCGAACAGGCTTATGGCGGCAACATCGTGCGGCTCCGGGACGTGAAGCGGCGCTTCGATCCCGACGGCATCTTCACGTCCGCCATAGCCCTGCCCAACTGACGCCGCTCAACGAGGTGAATGATCGTGACGCCCATAAAAGCCTTGCATCACCATGCGCAGCTCCGCCCCAACAGTGTCGCCTTTATCTATGAAGGAGACGTCTGGACCTATGGGCGGCTGGCGACGAATGTCGAACGCCTTGCCCGCGGTCTGGTCGAACGCGGCATTCAAAGAGGTGATCGTGTCGCCTTGCATATGACGAATACGCCCGAGCTGGTTCTTGCTTATTACGCCTGCTTCCGGATAGGTGCCGTCGCGGCGCCTTTGAATATCAGATTCAAGGCACCGGAACTCGCCTCATTGCTCCGCCGGCTGCAGCCCTCGCTCTATATCGGCCAAGAAGATCTCTACAACAACGTCGCTGCCATCGATTCGTCGATTCTTGCTTCCAATGCACGTTTCGTGATCGGCGATACCATCATGAGTTCTGGGGCCATGAACTCCCTGGCACAGTCATGGACCACTCTGTTCAGCGACGTCATCGGCGCGCCGCTTTTGTGCGAGCAAAACTTTCACGCACCGGCATTGCTGCTCACCACGTCGGACGCAGCCGATCAACCCAAATTCGTCGCTCACACGCCCGAGACGATCTCTGCGGCCATCAACTCATTCGAATATCGGGCACTTGACGGCGATCAGATCGCGATCGCGGCTCTGCCTATGGACCAAGCCGGTGGGCTTTTCAGCTTCCTTGCTTGCGTCCAATTCGGCGCGCCGGCTATTTTGTTCCGGCAATTTGACTCCAATGCGATCCTGGATGCGATCGAGGATTTCCGCTGCGGTTGGATTCTCTTGCTGCCGTTCATGTTCGCAGCTCTGCTGGAACATCAGCGCCAGCATCCGCGAGATGTAAGTTCTCTACGCAGTTGCCTGGCTTGCGGAGATATCTGCCCGACGGATCTGCAAGCACAATTTTCGGCGTATTTTGGCGTAGCCTTACATTCGCTCTGGGATGCGGCGGAAGCACCCGGCTCGCTCACTTACGGATTGGGGTCTGGATCGGTGAGTCGCATATCACCCGGCACGCAGGCCCGGTTGGTGGACGAGTCCGGCGCTCCGGTAGCGCACGGAAAAATTGGCGAATTGCTCCTGCGCGGACCCAATATCACCATCGGATATTGGAGAGAACCGGGTCTGATCGATAATGCCATGAGGGACGGCTGGTTTCATACTGGCGATCTTATGCAGCAGGACGAAAGAGGTGATTTCCGGCTCGTGTCCAGTAGGGAAGAACTTATCGTCCGGCCCGTTTCGAAGATTTCGCCTGCTGAGGTCGCGCATGCCTTCCCTCGGATCGAAGCGCCGTCGGTGAAATCCGATTATGCAATCGACCGCTTGAGGAACGCGTCAAGCGCGTTGCATTCCTGTTGATCACCAGCCGCATCCGCAGCGAGACGTTCATAGAACCGGGCAGCGCCGCGAAACATCATTGCTGCAGCTTCATCCTCTTCAAGAAAGCCGGCAATTTCCTCCATCTCAGCGACCCACCGATAGGCCTTCGGATACATATCCGGTATCGCCGTCTCGAAACGGCTAAGAACAGACTGCAGGCTCTCGCCGAGTTCGCGGTGCAAATCCGAAGCAGCGCCAGCCCTGGTCGCAGCCAAGATCATCGCCGCGCCGAGCGCCGTGAGGCCCTTGCCGATGCCCGCATAGGACATCTTGAGCGCCGAAGCGGCACCAACCGGTCCGTCGACCAGCCGCACTTTTAGTCCAAGCTCGCCAAGATCAGACAAGTACGTCGCCGCCCCACCGGCAAAATAGAATGTCGGTCCCTCACCGCCGGTTACCGGTGGGCGGCCGATGATGGCCCCATCAACGAATTGCGCTCCACACCGCGCGATGATGGCGCCGACATTGCCGACGGTGGTCAAGTTGATCGCATTGCAATCAACGAAAATCGGCTTGTGCTGGCTGCGGCGTATCGGCTGCTCCAGCCGCTCGGCCAGGCCAATCGCTTCGGCCGGAGGAACGATCGAGAGAATGATCGCCGCCTTCGCGACCTCGTCAGCATCGACGGCGATCATGCCAGCCGCAGTGGCGCGCGCCGCCGTCTTGGCACTTCGCCCCTCCAACAAAGTCACAACCCGTGCGCCATGTTCCGTCAGACGTCGCGCAACGGCACTACCCATGGCTCCGGCGGCGATGACGGCAATTGTGGCGTTCATGCGTCCCTCCTCAGCAGCAGCAGTCTCAGGCATATAGGCTCAGTGAGGTCCGATCAAGGCCGCCGCAACCGTTGTCGCGGCGGAAAGGTCTGCAAGGGCCTGGTCAGACATCTCGCCATTGTCGCAACAAGGCTGCTTGACCATGCAATTTGCCATCCCCGTCAATCAATTGCCAGACGGTAGCATTCTCGATCCAGAAGCGCCGCCCCGACTTCGCAATCCGCAACCCTCGATAGCTCGTGGCGAATCCCTTCTCCGCGACGCTTTCCAGAAAACGCTGCCGCTCTTCCTGATTCGGCTGTTCGGCGGACAGGCGGGACGGCAACGATGTCAGTTCGTCCCATGAGTATTCAAAACATCTTTGAGCGGTTTTATTCGCATAGACAAAACGCGGATCCGGATCGGTGTTGTGAGCCAACAGGCAAAAGGGAGCCTCTTCATAGAGCCAGCGAACAGCTTCCTGACCGCTTAATCCATCGGGCACCAGGCTCTCTCCAATCAGACGAGAATAGCTGCCGGCCAGCAAATTGAAGAAATCAAGATCAACGGACAGATTCATCCGGATGAACTCCTAGAAGTGACGATCATGATCAAAAGGTCAGGCGTGATCAAAAGGTCAGGGAAGTTTGACCCGATAGACCAGTGCCGGCAAGGATAAGACCCTGTCATATTCATATGGCAGGGTCTTATCCAAAAATCATCCGCGCGTGGTTTCGGTCAAGCGCCGGTAGCAACGGCGCTGTCGGTCGTCGCTAGAGCATAGCCGTATTGGGTTCCAGGCCGCACATCAGCCGGCCATAAAGTTCCAGGTTTGTGGTCGGGGTAAGACCGGCATGCAAACCGGCAACCCGTATATCCCGCCAGATCCGGTTTATCGGATCCGTGCTGACCGCCATCGAAGCGCCGGCTGCGGAAACCAGCAGATCGACGGCTTCCCAGATCAGGCGGGATGCAAATCCGGCATCACGCCTGATTCGAGCCCTGTCGAAGATAGCCATTTGCTCACCCGCCTGGGCAACATTTTCAAGCGTTTCCGTGGAACGCTGGATGAAGAGTTCGGCAGCGTCGATCTTCGCGTCGACTTCGCTCAGTTGCAGATGCGTAACCGCTGCGTCACCCTGCTTTTCATACGACGTATACTTGATCGCCCGCCGCGGGAGGCGCTCAAGAAATATCTCAAGCGCAGCCCTGGCTCCGCCCACCAGGGGAAAGACCAGGCTGGTTGCCATCATGGGCACCGTGGCGAGGCGGTAAAGCGGAACCCTATCCAGATGTGTTGATTGATAGTTCCCTTGAACTAAGGACGAAAAAGAGATCACATGCGCATTGGGGACGAATACGTCGTGCACTGAGACACTTGAACTGCCGGTACCGCGCATGCCGATTGTGTCCCAATCATTGAGGACCGTGACCTTGCCGTTCGGAATCAAAGCAAGCCCCTGGTCGACGGCGTTACCGTCATTGTCGAGAAGCGGAATTCCCAGGACGCTCCAATTGGAATGATAGACGCCGGAGGCGAACCCCCATAAACCGTCTTCGATGACATAGCCGTCGGATCGTTTTCGAACCTTGATGTGACGAGGCGAAATACCGCCGCTGGGCCTGACACCGCCGGGGGTGGCGAAGATCTCATCGGCAACCTCCTTGGGAAGCGCCGCGGCAAGGAGCCAATTGGCGGTATTCATGAGCGATGCCGTCCAGCCGACCGACATGTCGCCGCGCGCCAGTTCGGCAATGATCTTCCGATAGGTAGCTGGCCCCATTTGCAGGCCACCATAAATCTGCGGAACCGTCAGCTTGAATAACCCCGCAGCCGACATCCGTTCCACGATGTCTTCCGGAAGCTTGGCCAGCGCATCGATCTCCTTGCTCCGCGCCCGAAGATCCGGAACCAGATCCCGGGCAGACGCGATGACCGATTCCGCGATATCGGCGGAGGATTTCGAAGGAATAGTTTGAAGTTGACTGACCGTCGTCATTGATCTGCGCTCCATGGATTGTCTGCCATCACTCGATCGCCAACAAAGTGACCTGGCTCCTGCCAGTCATTCGACGACCATGGAACGGGTTGGCTACGGCCTGATTGCAGGCACCGGAAAACGAGTTACGGGCGTAACATCATGCCTGAAATCCTTCCGTCAGTTACCAGTCTGACAAGCTGGATTTAGACGTATTCTCATAAGTAACCTATATTCATCCGCTGATACCGGCGGCAAAATCGAAGTGCGATACGCCGCCGCCATCGGTCGCTGCCGCAAGTCGCTGACCGTCCTCCGACCATGCCAAGGCGTTGACCCGGCCGCCGTCACCTGCCCTCAAGCGAACGACGCTCTCATCCATCAAATCGCAGAGAGCCACCCGGCCGTCGTCAAATCCGATTGCGACGCAGGTGTGTTTCGGATGGGTAGCGACGAAGGTTGCAAGCCGACCGAGCCCCCGGCCGATCTCCAGGGGCGCTTTACCCATCGGCCCGCCACCGGTGAAGCGCCAGACGATCGCACAATCGGCCCCGGCGGTTACCAGGCTCATGGGCTTCGCCAGCCACTGCATCGACTGCACTTTCGTTGCATAGCCTGACATGCGCATATCCGAGCCGTCGCGCAACTGCCAGCCATGCAGTTCCTTATCCTGCATCGAGCTCACAATGGCGGTACTGTCCGGGCTCCAGGTGACGCCGATATGCGAGCCGGCCCATTTGAGGCGCGTTGGCCCCTGACCGAATCTGCCGGTCCACCACAGCGTGACACCACCGTAATGCGAAACGGCAAGCCGTTTGCCTTTCGGATTGAAAGCCAGGCCGGTGATACTGCTGGGATGGTCGCTTGTGGTCGCAAAGACATTGCCGTGACGATCGAGCAGGCGGACCTCGCGACCGGCTGCAACAGCACGCAAGTTGCCTGTCTGGCTGACAGCCAGGACATCGACCTGTTGCCCCGGAAACCTGGTCAGGATATGCGTCTCACCACCGGTACCGGTCCGCGCCAGGCAACCGTCATCACCACCGGTCAGAACCGCAGCCGCATCCAGATCCATCGCGACGCTGAGCACAGCTGTATTCCCGGCATGGGGCGAGGCTTTCACAATGTCGCTTATGCCGCCCCAAGGGATCAGCCGAACCGAGCCATCCCCCAAGCCCGCTGCCAAGGTTCCATTTGTCAGGAAAGCGATGCCGGTCACCGCTGCCTCGAACGAGACCTCTTGTGCCGATGGCGCAGGACGCTGCGCCTCATCCGCCGCGATGATCATGAGGAAACACAGGCCTCGAAGCCGCTGCGGAGTTTCGCAATATCCAGATTGCGGCCGATGAAAACCAACTTGGATTCGCGTTTTTCCTCCGGCATCCAGGGCTTGCCCTCATCTCCTTCCGCCAGCATATGCACCGCCTGGAAGACGAAACGACGGGGACTGCCCCGCACATCCAGGATGCCTTTGGAGCGCAGGAGATCCTGGCCGCTGGTTCGCAGCAGCGACGAAATCCAAGCGTTGAATCTGTTTATGTCGATCGCGCGATCTGTTTTCAGCGCGATGCTGGTGACCGCATCGTCATGTTCATGATCGTCTTCGGTGAGAAAAGCGGTTTCGACGACAAGAATGCGGTCGAGATCGAACGCCCCGCGATCGAGAATCTCGTCCACCGGGATGGCGCAGCGCTCGGTTCGGTGAATGACCGCCGTGGGGTTGATCGCACGAATGCGGGTCTCGAGCCGGGCAAGATCCTCGGCGGAAACGAGGTCAACCTTGTTCAACAGAATGATATCGGCAAAGGCAATCTGTTCTGCGGCCTCATGGCTGTCCTCCAGCCTTGCGACCAGATTTTTTGCATCGGCCACCGTAACGATGCTGTCGAGCTTCGCCTTTTCCTGCACCTCGTCATCGATGAAGAATGTCTGCGCAACCGGCGCCGGATCGGCCAGGCCTGTTGTTTCGATCAGAATGCCGTCGAAGCGGTCCTTGCGTTTCAACAGATTGCCGATGATCCGGATCAGGTCGCCACGAACGGTGCAGCAAATGCATCCATTATTCATCTCGAAAACTTCTTCATCGGCATTCACGATCAATTCGTTATCGATGCCGATTTCCCCGAATTCGTTGACGATGACCGCATATTTCTTGCCATGCTCTTCGCTGAGAACACGATTGAGCAGCGTGGTCTTGCCGGCGCCGAGATAGCCCGTCAGCACCGTGACGGGAATTTGACCTGATGCGCGCATGAAACCCTCCAAAGCAGCGGGATTTGCCGAGAAACGTGGCAAAGTCGTCAATGTATTATTATGTTATATCATTTCATATATGGTTCGCAAAGGTGCCGATCGGACATCGTCCGATGGCAGTCAGACCGCTGGCGGACCGAAGTCGATCTCTCTCAGGTAAGCTTGGCGTCGTGGAAATAGCTGTCGACCGACCGCGTGATGGCGGCGGCAATCTTGTGCCGATAAGGCACTTTCAGCAGATCCTGCTCTTCCGTGCGGTTGGACAGGCAGCCGATCTCGACAAGCGCAGAGGGAATATCCGGCGCCTTCAGAACGGCGAAACCGGCGGCGCGCTGACTGTTCGGCAACATGGCGACGTGCTTATCCAGATTCGCAACCAGGTCTCGTGCAAAGGCAAGGGACAGGTTGTTCGTTTCCCGTCGCATGAGGTCGAGAAGGATGTCATTCACCTCCGCCGACTGTCCCTTGAACTTGATGCCGGCGATCAAATCGACGCTGTTTTCCTGGGCGGCAATCTTGGCCGCCAGTTCATCGGACGCCGTCTCGGAGAGCGTAAAAACCGAGGCGCCCCGCATATCGGCATGCGGCAAGGAATCGGCGTGTATCGACAGGAACAATTCGGCCTTCGCCCGGCGGGCCAGCAAGACACGTTCATGAAGCGGGATGAAGACATCCGAGGAACGTGTCAGGGAAACCTTGTAGCGGCCCGTCGCCTCGAGCAACCGCGCCACTTCATGAGCCGTCTCCGAGGTGATCTCCTTCTCATGCGTCCCATCATATCCGATGCAGCCCGGATCGATTCCGCCATGTCCCGGATCGATCATGATCAACCGCTTTGCATAGCGGCTTTTGGCGGTCGTCGCAAAAGCCCGCCCCGGGACCGATAATGTGCAGAGGCCGAGGCTCGTCAGAGCCGCCATCCGCAGCAAGGCGCGACGGCCGATACGGCGCTCTCGTATATCCGGTTCTGTCAGCAAGTTATCTTCCGGCATATTCGTCATCGGAATCGTTCCGTCCGCCAACCTCACGGAGAGATTTCAAAGCCGTTCAGTCGATGTGAAGAGAGAAGATTGAAAGAGAGCGATGGACAACTGCGTCGCAACCTAACGATCAGCTAAACTAACTTAACAATACCACAAGCCAAGCCACTGTCACCAGAGGTAAAGGCAACAAGCGGCGGTGTGGCATGTTATCTCACCAATCTATGATAGATTCCTTGCCGCTCTTCGGGTTTTCAGGAGTCGTCGGCGCTGAAGTCAAAGCGGCACGCGTCATGGGCGTCATGAGCGGCGCAATGTATCTCCTGACAATCTATCTGGACAACCTTTCCGTCATGTTCCAGCACATGCCGGAAAGCACCGACCATGAAACCTTCGAACATGTAACAGACGCGCCGGTCCATGCCGGGACCGAATTCGAGCGCGAAGACGGACTGGTCAAGGACAATACGACCGCGCCCTTCCGCGATGTTCAAGTCGTCGATCGCGAACCTGCCCCAGCCGCGTTGTGACAGCCGATTGAAGTAATGACGGAAGGTCTGTTCGGGATTGAGATCATAGGTCCGCGCCTGAACCTCGCACCAGTGCAGGGCGGATTTCTCCGTCGCCGCCCGCAGGATGGTGCGATAAGTTTCGATGCCGAGCGCATCCTCCACCGCCCGGTGATTATTCACCAGGAAATGACGCGGCAGATAGACCATCGGCAGGTTATCCGTCCGCCAGATCCCGGTGGCCGGATCGACATCGATATCTATTTCCGGCGCGGCCATCGCGGTTACTGGGCCGCCACGCTTTGCCCGGCCGCCAGGATGCTGGACTTGTCCTTATAGAGCGCGCCGTCCTTCATGATGACCAGCAGGTTGTCTTCATGCACCATCATGTCGAGATCTTTCAGCGGATCGCCATTGACCAGCAGCAGATCGGCGATATAGCCGTCCTTAATCTCGCCAAGTTCGCCCTTCAGCCCCATCACTTCGCCGCCGATCCGTGTGCCGCATTGCAGGGCCTCGCTGGGCGAATAGCCGAGCAGATCGACGAAGTGCTTCAAGTCGCGGGCATTGGTTCCCTGCGGCGATTGCGCGAAACCGTAATCGCCGCCGATCAGCGCCCGTACACCACGCTTGCGCAATTCGGTATAGACCTTGCGGCTGTCATCGATGACCCGCTGCATGCCGATATGAAGCGCGAATTCGCGCGTGAAGCCGAAAGGCTCGCCCTCATAGAGCGTGCCGTAGATGATGCCGATCGCCGGACCGACGAAGATCTTGTCCTTCACCGATTCCAGCATATCGAGGGCTTCCTCATCGGCGGATTCGCAGTGATAGATCACGTCGACGCCGCAACGCACCGCCCGCTTGACGGAGGCTGCAGCGCGGGCATGGCAATTGACCTTCTTGCCGAAATCGCGCGCGACCGAAACGGCCATCGCCACCTCTTCCTCGCGCATCACCGTGACGCCGCCATGGGCCTTGGGCCCCAGATCGTCGCCGGAGATATTGATCTTGATATTATCGACGCCTTCGCGGCAGCAAAGCCGCACAGCCTTGGCGATTTCTTCCGGCCCATCGGCGATCATGCCGAAGCTCTCATAATACATATGCTGCTTGCGCTCATCACCGAGGCCACCCGTCACCGTGATCTCGGGACTGGCGGCACGAATGCGCGGCCCCGGCAAGCGGCCGGCATCGACCTCGTTGCGAATGACGACATCGAGACGCAACTTTGACGTTGCGGCGCTATAGGCGCTGGTGAAGCCGTGATCGAGCAATGTCTTCGCATTGCGCATGGTGAGGAGGAGATGTTCCTCCGGCGGAATATTGCCAAGATCGGAATCGTTCACCGCGCCGCCGAACGAGATATGCGCATGGCCCTCGACCAGCCCCGGCATCAGAGTCCGGCCCCGGCAATCGATGACCTGGGCGCCCTCAGCAGCAAGCTGCCCCGGCACGCGCGCCACCGTGCGGATGCGGCCAGCCTCGATCAGAACATCGGCCGGAAATGCATCGGCGCCGCTGCCATCCCAGACCATGGCGTTGCGGAAAATGACTCTGTTCATCGGTGCTCCCTCCTGATCGATTTACCGAGGCTTTTCGGCGTTCCCCGACTTTTGGGTAGTCTTGCAAACACTCATATATCAGTCAATAAAAAATATATTTTTTGATTATCTCCGGAGATGACTTCGATAATATATCATGCTAGTTTTCCGGTAGATTTACATCAATAAGGGGCAATATGGCCCGAGATACCGCACTGAACCGGACCCAAGGCGCCTATGAAGCGTTGCGTGCAGACTTGCTTTCCTGCCGAATTCTTCCAGGAAGCCGCCTCAAGATCCAGGAATTGTGTACCCGATTTTCCGTCAGTCTGGGGGCCATCCGCGAAGCCTTGTCGCGCCTCACCTCCGAGGGTTTGGTCGTTGCCGAGCCGCAGCGCGGCTTCCGCGCCGCGCCGATCTCGGCGGCAGACCTTCGCGATCTGACGCTGGCGCGCATTGAAATCGAAACGCTGTGCCTGAGGCGCGCCATCAGTACCGGCAGCGTCGATTGGGAAGCGGGCCTGGTGGCGGCATCTCATCGGCTGTCGCGCACGCCTGAACGTGTTCCCAATGATCCCGCCAGATCGAATGACGACTGGGCCGAGGCTCATGCGGCTTTTCATCGGGCCCTTGTCGGGGGTTGTGACAGCCCCTGGCTCCTGCGATTGCGCGCCCAGCTTTACGACCAAAGCGAACGCTACCGCCGGCTGTCGATTCCGTTGTCGGGGACCACGCGCAATGTCCAGGACGAACATCAGAACATCGTCCAGGCGGCTCTCGACCGGGATGCGGAGAAAGCGACGAAATTGCTAGCGGCGCATCTGGAGGCAACATCCAAGATCCTGCTATCGGCGACCGCGTATGAAGAGGTGCAGACAGCCGAGGATGTTGAAGACTAGCGCGCCACCAGCACCATAGCGGCTCACAGCCCCATCCAACGCCTGGCGATATCGATGTAGAGGACCACGGCTTCATCGATTTTTTCCACCACGCAATATTCATCGGTTTTATGGGCCATGGCGGTTTCGCCGGGACCGAGAATCAGCGCCGGAATATTCCCCATCGCCGGGACCAGTACCGATGCATCGGTGAAGAACGGCGCACCTTTCGGATCGATCCGTCCCGTGGCCCGCTCGCAGAGATCGAAGACATTGCTGATCCATTCATTTTGCGGACTGCTGGCGATCGCGCCGACATCGACGATGCGGGACAGCTCCGCGCCCTCGCCCAGGAGAGCGCCGATCTCACGGCTGATATCCTCGTTCGACTGGCCGGGTATCGTGCGTACATCCACCTGGATCTCGGCGCGATCGGGCACCGAATTGACGTTGAGTCCCCCATTGAATGTGCCGACATTGATGGAGGGACTGCCCAGGTGGTGGTGAGGTTGGATGTCGAAGGCATGATCGCTAAGGCGCAGGACGCCGCGCGCAGCCTTATAGACGGCATTGTCGCCCTGCTCCGGCATCGAGCCATGAGCGGTCACGCCATGAAAGGCAGCGCGCAGCCAAAGCGCACCCTTATGACCGATCAAGGGCATGTTGCCGGTCGGCTCGCCGACCACGAGCGCGCCCGCTTTCGGCAGCACGCCGTCGAGACCGGCGAGAAAGCGGGCGCCGTCGCAGCCGGTTTCCTCGCCCACCGTGAGCACCAGAACCAGGCCGGCTCGTGGGCCGGAGAATTTGGCCAACTCCGTGGCCGCAACCACCATGGCGGCAACACCGCTTTTCATATCGCTGGAGCCGCGGCCATAGAGACGGCCATCCTTGATCTCCGCGGCGAAAGGATCGGAGGACCAGGCCGCCGCGCCGAGCGGCACCGTGTCGAGATGACCGGTAAAACAAAGCGGCGGACCATCGCCGCTGCCGCGCAGTTCCGCCACCACATTCAGCCGATTATCGGTGTATTTGTGATATCCGATATGGTAGCCGGCATCGCTGAGAAGCTTTCCCACCAGTTCGGCACAGGGCTCTTCATCGCCTGGCGGATTGATTGAGCGCAGGCGGATCAGTTCCTGCGTCAGCTTCAGCGCGGATAAAGTTGTCGAGGCCATGGCCGATGCCTTTCAAACCGCCCCTGTCCAAAAGAAAAATACCGCCGATTTGCATCGGCGGTATTGTCCGACAAGATGGGATTACTGGCGCAGTTTTGTCCAGATCCGGTCATAAGCCTGCGTCGCCTTTTCCGGACAGGACGGCGCAAAGACGATCTTGAGATCCGCCGGCGGGTTGAATTCCGGCGACGAGCCGAGATCGGCCGAAAGGAACTTGTTCGATCCGGTGACAGCACTCTGATAGCCGGTCGAGGTCTGCTCCAGAGCGATATTCTCCGGATCCATGAGGAAGTTCAGGAACTTCTTGGCATTTTCAAGATCGGGCGCGTTTTTCGGCACGGCGACATTATCCATCCAGCCGACCACGCCCTCTTTCGGATAGACATATTTGAAACTGGCCTTCTGCATTCGCGTCGCTTGAGCCTTGCCCGACCATTGCTCATGCATCACGGTCTCGCCCGACACCTGGCGCTCGACGGTGCCATCGGAGTTATAGACCTTGACGAAAGGCTTCTGCTTCTGCAGCAACGCATTCAGCTCTTTAAGATCGCCGGGATTGGTATTGCATTGCGGCTTCCCCAGATAGACCAGGGCCAGCGACATGACTTCGCTGGGCGAACCGAACATGCCAATCTTGCCTTTCAGATCGGCGGGCGGATCGAAAAGCGGCTTCAGGCTGTCGGTCGGACCCTTATAAACAGCAGTATCGACCGAATAGGAGGTCGTTCCCCACATCCAGGGCACGCTGTATTTGGCATCGGGATCCCAGGACCGCTTCTGCCATTTCGGCTCGAGGTTCTTGAAATTCGGCATGCTCGCAACATCGACCTGCTCGAACAGGCCCTGCTTGACGAAGATCGGCACGAAATCGTTGCTGACGACGATCAGATCGTAACCTGACGCACCGGATGTCAGCTTCGCGAGCGCCGTCTCGTTCGAATCATAGGTATCGATGGTGACCTTGATGCCGGTTTCTTTCTCGAATTTCTTGATCATCTCCGGCGAGGTATAATCCGTCCAGTTATAGAGATGCAACTCGCCGCCATCCGCCTGGGCGCTCGTCGCGACTGCACCTGGGATCGCCAGGGCAATAAGCGCCGTCGTCAGTTTCGTCTTCCAGTTTTTCATGTTTTCCTCCCGTTAAAGCCTTCAGCCTGTTGATGCCATCGATTCCTTATTACTCTCCCCCTATCGATCATACCGGGCGGCGGTTGCGGCGGCCGAGGAGCAAGGCCGCGCCGACGAAGACCAACGAAACACCCAGCAGAATAGTCGAAATTGCATTCACTTCCGGCGTCACGCCCAGCCGCATCATGCCGTAGACATAGACCGGCAGCGTGGTCGAGCCGGCACCTGAAACCATCATGCTGATCAGAAAATCGTCGAGCGAGACGACAAAAGCCATGATCGCCCCGGCAGCGATGGCCGGCATCAGCAACGGCAAGGTGATACGGCGGAACAACTGCCATTCATTGGCATAGAGATCGCGTCCCGCCTCTTCCAGCGACCGGCCCATATCGCGCAAGCGCGCCTGGATCGGCAGAATCGCGAAGGGAATGCAAAAGACCGTATGGGCGATCATCAGATTTGTGAGGCCGCTATGCATGCCGATCGCCGAAAAGAAAACCAGGGTGCAAATCGCGACGATGATTTCCGGCACCACCAGCGGCATGGAAATCATCATCGTGACGAGACCGCGGCCGACGAAGCTCGTCCCCCGCTCCAGCGCCAAAGCGCCGGCGGTCGCGATGACGGTCGAAGCAATCATGGCAACGACGGCAATGATTAGGCTGTTCCAGGCCGCACTTCGGATATCGCCATTCTGGGCGATCTGCACGAACCAGCGAAAACTGAAGCCCTGCCAGACGGTGATCATCGAGCTGCTGTTGAAGGCATAGACGACTAGGATGAGCAGCGGCGCATAGAGGAAAACGAGAATGAGCGCGGTATATTGCCCCAAGCCCGGCGTATAGCGCCAATCGAAGGGACGGGTCTTACGGTGCGATGCCTTGCGGCTCACCATCTCAGGGCTGGTGATCTCATGGCTCATGACCCGACCTCCTTCAGCCGGGACTTCCGGATCTGCACCATCAGCATCAGCAGGATCACCACGGTGATGACGGTCGAGAGAGCGGCGCCGAAGGGCCAATTGCGTGACGAGGTGAACTGCATCTGGATCAGGCTGCCGATCAGCAGCTTCTTGCCGCCGCCAAGCAGGTCCGGCGCCAGGAACGACCCCAAAGCGGGCGCGAAGACCAGGGTCGCGCCCACATAGGCGCCCGGCTTTGCCAGCGGCCAGACCACCCACCGGAACATCGCCATGCGGCTGGCATAAAGATCATAGGCTGCCTCGATCAGGCGCGGATCGAGACGCTCCAGCGTCGAATAAATCGGCAGCACCATGAAAGGCAGGAAGGTATAGACGAGGCCGAGCAGGATCGAGCCGTCATTATAGAGCAAGGGCAGCGGCTGTGCGATGACGCCAAGATCGCGCAGCATGATATTGGCGATGCCCTCATCCCGCAGGATCAGGATCCAGCAATAGGTGCGGATCAGCGTGTTGATCCAGAAGGGCAGCGTCACGAAGAACAGCAGCAGGCGCCGGCGATCCTCATTCTGGCAGACGATATACCAGGCGATCGGCAGGCCGAGCACCAGGCAGATCAGCGTCGTCGCCACGGCAAGATAGACCGAGCGCAGAATGATGAAAATATAGTCGGTGGAAAAAACCAGGCTGTCGTCGAAATCGCGCTGATAGAGAAACTGAATATAGGCATCCAGCGTGGCAGGCTGGGTGACGCCGCCATAGGGATTGGCCGTCATGAAGGAATAGGCGACCGCGATGAACATCGGGATCAGCATGAAAATGCCGATGATCAGTGCCGAGGGCGCAATCAGGATCAGAGTTCGCTTCAGCGGCATCGACTGCCCCTTCAGTTCAGCAATTCGCATTCGGCATCGTCAGCCCAATCGAGGATGACAGATTGTCCGGCGACAAAGCCGTCGCCGATATCTCGAATCCGCGCCCGGATCCGGCCATGATCGGCGACGTCCACTTCGTAGAGCGTATCCAGGCCGAGGAAAGTCGTTGCATTGACCGTTCCCTTGACATAACCGGCCGGCGCATTCGCCGCATCCCAGATCAAAACACGTTCCGGACGGACCGCAACCGTCAGCTTGGGATCACGGCCCAGGATCGCGCCTGGGATAAGATTGGCCTCGCCGATGAAATCGGCCACGAAGCGGCAATTCGGACTATGGTAGATATCCTGCGACCGCCCTACCTGCAGCACCTTGCCGTCATGCATGACGGCGATCCGGTCGGACATGGCAAGGGCCTCTTCCTGATCATGGGTGACCAGGATAAAGGTGATGCCGGTTTCCCGCTGCAGGCGCTTGAGCTCGCCTTGCATTTCCTTGCGCAGTTTCAGATCGAGCGCCGAAAGAGGTTCGTCGAGCAGCAGGACGCGAGGCCTGGGCGCCAAGGCCCGCGCCAGCGCCACACGCTGCTGCTGACCGCCGGAGAGCTGGCCGGGGTGGCGATTGGCGAAGCCGCTCAGCCGCACCATTTGCAACGTCTCCACCACCTGCGCCCTGACATCGTTTTCCTGCCTGCCCAGCATTTGCAGGCCGAAGGCGACATTCTCCGCCACCGTCATATGCGGGAAGAGCGCATAACTTTGGAAGACGGTGTTCACCGGGCGTGCTTGCGGCGGCAGGGTGGCAACGTCGACATCGCCAATCCGGATCGCGCCGGTCGTCGGCGATTCAAAGCCGCCGATCAGCCGCAGCAATGTTGTCTTGCCGCATCCCGACGGGCCGAGCAAGGTGAAGAACTCATTATCGCCAATGGTCAGGTTCACCGTCTTCAGCGCGCTGACGGTGCCGATATCCCTGGTCGTGAAATTCTTGGAAACGTTCTGAATGCTGATCATGGATGGATTTGGCTCCATATGCCGCACATCGCGGCCTCGCCTCGATTGCCCGCGGCCTTGTCAATCGACCGCCCGCTCAAGCGCTCAAGGCCTGCTGCCGCGCAGGCGCCAGGGCTTCCGCTTCGATCCGGTTGCGCAAGACGCCGATGCGTTCGATCTCGACTTCGCAGACATCGCCCGGCTTCATGAACAATTTCGGATTGCGGGCCATGCCGACACCCGACGGCGTTCCGGTCACGATGATATCGCCCGGTGAAAGCGTGATGGCTTCGCTCAGGATCGAGACCAGCGATGCGACATCGAAGATCATGTCGTCGGTCGTCGCGTTCTGAACGATCTGCCCGTTCAGACGCGTCTGGATGCGCAACCCCTTGCCACCAGCCGGGAGCTCGTCGGCAGTGACAAAAACTGGCCCGAATGCACCGGTATTGTCGAAATTTTTGCCCACCGTCCATTGCGGCGATTTCGTCTGGTAATCGCGCACGGAGGCTTCATTGAAGATCGAATAGCCGATGATGTGGTCAAGGGCCGTTTCCGTCGAGACATGCCGCGCTTCTTTGCCGATGACCGCTACCATCTCCCCCTCATAATCGAGCTGATCGGAGACCCTTGGCCGCAGGATAGGCGTGCCATGGCCGATGAGGCTCGATGCAAAACGGGCGAAAATCGTCGGATAGGACGGCACCGCGAAACCGCTTTCGATCGAATGGTCGACATAGTTGAGTCCAACGCAGACGATCTTACCGGGAGCCGGCAACGGCGGCAGAATGGTGACGGCGTCGAGATCGATCGCCGTGCCCTGGGCAAGGCGCCATGCGGCGGCGTCCAATGCCTGCCCACCTTCAGCAATCAGATGCGAGAGGCTGCCTGGAAAGTCCGAAGCCGTCGACAAAAGGCCGCGGAAGCCCCCATCCGGCACCCCGGCCGCAAGTCCTTCAATCCCCTGGGCCTTATAAGCCAAAAACCTCATAGCATTCCTCACCGGTCCCAATTGCCAGATAGGAAAGCTACGAACAAAAATTATATTTGTCAAAATAATATATTTTTTGTGATTTCAACTATTGGAATAGGATAATATATCGATACTCAATGGTTTCGCCATCGTTGCTGGGCTACGACGGTAATAGTCTTCTACGACTGAGTAATTCGCCTCCCTAGCGTTCTTCTCACTGGAATTGAAAACGCGGCCTTAGCGGCAGGGAGTTTCATGAACAGGCGCTGAGAACCAACGCGACCACATCCCTGGCATCCGATGCGGGCTCTTTTTTGAAGGTATTGCGACTTCGCTTCATTGTGGCAGGCCTTGCGGACGGCCTCTCCAATCTGCACAACGCATATCTCGTCTGCGCCGATGGTGAAACACGCGAAGCATTCGTCGAACTCTTCGCCGCGGACACTCCGAGCATTCGTGACTGAACTGGTCACGGGATAGGCTACCTATCACGCGCGCAAACGAACTGCCCTCAAGACCAGACGTTGATCGACATTTTTCTCAAGACACCTGACTCCGACTGCGGCACGATCAGGGCTGTATTTCATGGTACGGAGAGGACGCGGTCATGTCTGGCAGGCAGGCGGGGACACAAGGGCAATTTCGGTCTCCCTATACCCACGGGTTTTTCAGGGTCGCCGCCTGCACGCCGTCGGTAGGCATCGCCGATCCGGCCGCCAATGCGGCGGCGACCCTGGATCTGGCGCGCCAAGCCGATCGCGTCCATGCAGGATTGGCAGTTTTCCCAGAGCTCGGCCTTTCGGCCTATGCCATCGACGATCTCCTCTTCCAGGATGCGATGCTGGAAGCGGTCGAGGATGCAATCTGCAGCTTGGCGGAAGCCAGCCGGGAGCTGCAGCCGATCCTGGTTGTCGGGGCACCGCTGCGTGTCGCCGGGATGTTGTTCAATTGCGGCATCGCCCTCCATCGCGGGCGGGTCCTCTGCGCCGTGCCGAAGATCTATCTGCCGAACTATCGTGAATTCTACGAGAAGCGCCATTTTGCTTCCGGCATGAATGCGCCGGCGAAAACAATCCGGCTGCGGGGCCATGAAATTCCCTTCGGTCCCGACATTATTGTCGAAGCAACGGATCTACCGGGCTTCGCCCTCCATATCGAAGTTTGCGAGGATCTCTGGGTACCGGCCCCGCCCAGCACCTTGGGTGCGCTGGCCGGTGCAACGATCCTCGCCAATCTCTCGGCCAGCAATATCACCGTCGGGAAAGGCGAATTCCGCCGCCTGTTGGCAGCTTCTCAGTCCGGGCGCTGCATCGCGGGCTATGTCTATAGCGGTGCTGGCTTCGGCGAATCCACCACGGATCTGGCCTGGGACGGCCATGCGATGATCCATGAAAATGGCGACTTGCTGGCCGAAAGCACGCGCTTTGCGACAACCGGCTCCCTGACTCATGCCGATATCGACCTCGACCGGCTGCGGCAAGACCGCATGCGCATGACGAGTTTCGGCGATAGCGTGCGATATCATCATGACCAGCTCGCTTCCTGGCGGCGCGTGCCCGTCGATCTCAAATTGCCCAGGGAAATATTTCCGCTGCGCAGGGAGTTGGGACGTTTTCCCTTCGTGCCGGATAACGAGGCCACGCTTCACGCGCGCTGCGCGGAAATCTATGAAATCCAAGTCCAGGGTCTGATGAAGCGCCTGGTCTCAACTGCCATCGACAAAGTCGTGATCGGCATTTCAGGCGGCCTGGATTCGACCCAGGCGGCGATTGTCGCCGCCAAGGCTTTCGATCGGATCGGCCTGCCGCGCAAAAACATTCTCGGCTACAGCATGCCGGGCTTCGCGACGACCTCCCACACCCGCAACAATGCCAATGGGCTGATGGCGGCCTTGGGATTCACCGCCCAGGAAATCGATATCAGGCCCTCGGCCAAGCAGATGATACTCGATATCGGCCACCCTTATGGACGCGGAGAAGAGGTCTACGACATTACGTTCGAGAATATTCAGGCCGGCGAACGCACCTCTCATTTGTTCCGGCTCGCCAATCTGCACAAGGCCATTGTCGTCGGTACCGGCGACTTGTCGGAAATCGCGTTGGGCTTCGCGACTTATGGCGTCGGCGATCACATGTCGCACTATGCCGTCAATGCCTCTGTGCCGAAAAGCCTGATCCGTCATCTGATGCGGTGGGAGATCGAGCATGGCGGCCTCTCCGCTGATGTCTGCGCGATCCTGAAATCCATCGTCGCAACGAAGATCTCACCGGAGCTCATTCCCGGAACCGGGGATACGCCGAGCCAGAGCGCCGAGCAGACGGTCGGTCCCTATGCGCTGCAGGACTTCTTCCTGTATTATATCAGCCGCTTCGGTTACCGGCCGAGCAAGGTCGCCTTTCTGGCCGAACAGGCCTGGTCGGATGCGACGCGCGGCCGTTGGCCGAGCACGGTGCCGGCGGAAGAGCGCGTTGCCTATGATCTGGCCGAGATCAAAAACTGGCTTGAAGTCTTTCTGATCCGCTTCTTCAAGACCAGCCAGTTCAAGCGGTCGGCTCTGCCGAACGGGCCGAAGGTCGGCTCCGGCGGCTCATTGTCGCCACGCAGCGACTGGCGCGCGCCCAGCGACGGCAATGCCGAAGCCTGGCTCAGCGAGCTCGCCGCAAACGTGCCATGACCGCCTGGCCGGCGAGGTCAGTGCACCGCCGCATACATGATCTTTTCCTCCGTCGCATCGGTCGGTGAGAATTCCTCGACCATGCGCCCTTGACGACAGACCAGAATGCGGTCGGAGAGTTTCATGATTTCCGGCAGGTAAGAGGAAATCACGATCACCGCCAGCCCCTCATCCGCCAGGCGGTTGATCAGCTGGTGAATTTCGGCAATCGCGCCGACATCGACGCCGCGTGTCGGTTCGTCGAAAATCACGATCCGCGGTTTCTGGATCAGGCCTTTGCCGATGACCACTTTCTGCTGATTGCCGCCGGACAGTTCCACCACCCTGGCATTGTCGTTGATGGCCCGCACATTCAGCGCGGCCGTCCATTGCTTCGCCTGCTCCTGCATCTCGCGCAGGCTGATATAGGGTTTCTTCGTCAGACCGGCCGTCAGCGCACCGGCATAGAGGTTTTCAGCAATCGACATGGTTTCGAAAAAACCTTCGAGCTTGCGATCCTCGGTCACATAGACAATGCCGTCCCTGACCGCTTCACGGGGCACATAATAGCGGACCGGACGACCGTTCAACTCAATATCGCCGCCGCGCAGGAAATCGCGCTTATAGATGCCGGAAATCACCTTGAACGTTTCCGTCCGGCCGGAGCCGATCAGGCCGAAGACGCCGGTGATCTGCCCGTCATAAATCGAAAAGGAATTGTTGCGGACGACATTGCTCATGGAGATGTCCTGCACGGACAGAACCTTGGCACCCTGCTTGCGCAAGCTGTCACCGCCGCGGCGCTGGCCATAGAGTTCGTCCGACAGGTTGCGGCCGACCATCGCCCGCACCACTTTTTCGCGGTCGAAATCGGCGGCATCACCGGTTATCACCAGCTCGCCGTCGCGCAGAATGGTGATGCGATCTGCATGGTTCAGTGCCTCTTCCAGCGCATGGCTGATGAAGACGATGGAGACACCCCGGGCCTTCAGCCGCCGCATCAGCGCGAAGAAATGCCGCTTCTCCTCGGGCGTCAATGTCGCCGTCGGCTCATCGAAGATGATCACTTCGGCATTGTGATGGACGGCGCGGGCAATCTCCACCATCTGCCGTTTGGCCGCACCCAGGCTCGCCACCGCGGCGGTGGGATCGACGGGAAAATTGAGCGACTGCAGGAATTGCTGGGCCGCGATATAAACGCCCCGCAGGCGGTTGAGAAACTTCTCATCGCCGAGATAGAGATTCTGCGCCACGGTCATGGACGGCACCAGGCTGGTCTCCTGGAAGACCATGGCGATACCCTGACGCAGCGCCTCTGCCGGCGAGGCGAACCGCACCGCCGCACCGCGATAAAGCATCTCCCCGCTGCTGGCTTCGATGGCGCCCGCCATGATCTTGGTCAGGGTGGATTTCCCGGCGCCGTTTTCGCCGAGCAAGGCGTGAATCTCGCCCTGGCGAAGGTCGAAGTTGACTTCCTTGACCGCCGGCACGCCGCGATAGGATTTGGTGACCTTGCGCATTTCGATGACCGTCGTCATGCGACCTCTCCCAAAAGATCATCGATAGATATGTCGAGGATGGCATTCCCGCCTTTCGACGCGGCGAGCAATTGGCCATCCAACTCGATCAGGCTGGTGACGCCGTGACGTTTGCCGTTGGCGCGACTATGCAGGCTGTGCGTCGGCCGCAATTGCCGGTCGAGATGCACGACCAACCCATAGGAGAGACTGGGCGACCAGGGCTTATGGACGCCCATGGTCTTGACGCCGCCGCATTGTAGCGGCTCGAGAAAGCTGGTGCCCGACGACAAGGCCGGCGCGATCCAATACGGGCGAGGCACATCGCGCACCATATCCGCCCGGTAGCTATCTTCCAGCAACACGAATTCCACCAGCCGGTTGCGCGGTGCGAACAAAGCAAGCCAGGCGCCGCCATCCGAAGCCGAGCAGAGCCTGGCCGGGTAGCCCGGGAGTTTGGCGAGCAACGGCGTCGGTGTCGTGACAGCACCTTTTAGCGGCACCGTGACCAGACGATGCCGCCAACTCTCAGCGACGATCAGGCGATTGTTATCGCGATCGATCAGTAGGCCGTGCGGAAAAGCGAGATCGCGCGCCAGCAATTGGGCCCGGCCGGTACCGAGATCGACCCGCCAGATCGATCCGCTGGCCTTTTTCTCCATCAGATCGAGTGCCCAATCGGAATGCCGATGACCTGTCGAACCCTGACAGACGATCAGCGTCTCCGCATCGAGAAAGTCCATGGCCGTCGGACAGGCGGCGCCGTCGAAATTGGCAGCGGTGAGATTGACGTCGGGCCTTTCATCGCCGCCGATGACGATGCTGCCATCATCCAAGGCAACGGCGATACAGCCATCCACCGCCGCCAAGGCGGTTATCGGCGCCTCGAATTCCTCGATCACCCTTGCGACACCACTGCCGCCAATGGACCACAGGCCGGCACCGCTACTGAAAAACAAGGTCCCGCCATGTTGCAGCAGGTTGTCGGGCGCCGTCGCTTCCACCAGCACGGCCGCGTCATCCAGCAGGGTATTCGGCTTCAGCGCACCGTCCATCGGCGGAATAGTCACGGCCTTGCCGCGGAAAATGTCCAGGATCGGATCGAAGATCATCGGCTGCTCCCCCAATAGGAGCCGAGGCCGGTCCAGTTCGGATCGGCGCCCGGAATGCGATAACGACCGATGCGATTATTCAGAATGCCGCCGATATAGAGCCAGCCTTTATGCTCGCGCATCGAGGTCACCATGGGATGCGACACGCCGCTGAGATCGCCCAATGTTTCGATGATCTTACCGCTGTCATCGAACTTCACGACACCGCCGGTATTGATATTGGGGAACAGCCATTCATCTTGCGGCAGGCGGCGCGTCATCCGTTTGCGCATGCCGGGATGCCGCAAGGCGAGGTCGAAGCTGGGCGTGCGCATGCCGAGCCAGGCCATCCAATAGGTACCATCCGAGGCACGGTTGATGTTATCGGGATAGCCCGGCATGTCCTTGATGACGCATTCGACCTGGCCGGCCTTCGGCCCGTCGAACCAATAGCGATACACGCTACAGGCCCAGGATTCGGCGAAGAGCAATGACTTCCCGTCATGGGCGATGCAGACGCCATTGGCGTAACGATATTTGTCGAGGAGGGTCGTGGTCTTGCCGGTGCGGGGATCGTAACAGAGCAGCCGCCCCGTCGGCCGGCTCTCGATCGAATCCAATGCCCATTCATGGGCGTCGTAGCGGGTGGTCGAATCGGTGAAGAAGATGCGGCCATCCGGGGCGATATCGCAATCATTGGGATCGCGCAATCGCGCATCATCGACGATCGAGGTCCAGGAACGCGCCGTCTCTGCCGACAGCTTCGTCACCTCGCCTGTCTTGGAGATCGAATACAGGCCCATCGCCCCGACGCAGGAAATCAGATTGCCGGCACGGTCGAAAGCCAGGCCCAGGGGAAAACCGCCGGTATGGGCAAAGACTTCCGATTTCTTGTAGTCCGGCGCGAAGAAGCGAATGATCTCGCCATGACGGGTACCGCAATAGAGGTTGTCCTCCTCATCGAGCACGACATCTTCCGGCCCCTCCAATTCACCGAGGCCGATATAATCGGTCTTCGACAGCCGATTATCGAGCGCATAGGGCGTCCCCGAACCCGGCAAGGCCGATTGCGTTTCGCCCATGCGCTGATGCACCGGCGCGACATAGACCTCGTTCAACACCTTGTGCCGGTTTTTCAGCCAGCGGATATCCAGGGTGACGGCGGCGGCCAGCATCAATCCCAGCACCATTTGATTGGTGCCGGTTCCGAAGCCCAGGCGGATGAGACCATTGGTCATCACCAGAACGATGACGGCACCCATCAGGCCCTTCACGATGGAACCGCGTCCGCCGCCCAGGCTGTTGCCGCCGACCACGGCGGCGGTCAGCGCCATGAGTTCGAGGTTCTGCCCGGTTCCCGGCCCGGCGCCGCTCAACCGGCAAGCGATGAGAAACCCGGCCATTCCCGAACACAGGCCGGAAAGGACATAGGTCATGAAGACGGTCCGGCGCACGCGGATGCCGGCATTGTAAGCCGACCGGCGCGAGCCACCGACCGCCAGGATGTGCCAGCCCGGCCGCGCGCGCGTCAGGACGATATGGGCGATGACGGCAATGGCCACGGCGACGATGACGCTGACCGAAAAGCCGAAAACGGTGCCATCGCCGATGAAGTCCCAGAGATCCGATTGAAACGTCGACATCTGCACCTGGGCGGCGAAATTGACCACCAGGATATCGTAGATGGCGCGACCGATGATGAAGGTGACAAGCGTCGTCAGGAAAGCGCGCAGCCGCAGATAGCCGATCAGGAAGCCATTGAGGGCACCGAAAACGAGACCGGTTGCCAAGGTGGCCAGCAGCGCCACCCAGACCGGCAGGCCGAGAATGAAAAAGCTGGAAACCGCCGCGAAGGTCGCCAAGGCAAAGATCGACCCGACCGAGAGATCGATGCCGCCGCCCAGCATGACGATGGTGAGGCCCGTCACGACGATTGAGAATTCGCCCAATTGCCGCGTGGAATCGCTGAGCGATTGCGGCTTGAAGAAGCCGGAGATTGCCGTGCCGAAGCCGATCACGGTCAGGACCAGCGCCAGAAACGGAATGGCATTGTCGGTCCAGCGTTTGGTGAGGATTTCACCGATCAGGTGATCTGGAATAAGATTGTAACGCAGGCGCAGGGCCCGTTCTTTCAAGGTCATCTGCTGTCCGGAACCGAATCCGCCCAAAATAAAATCTTTTTAGTATGAATGCGCATGGGCAGGCGGCCAAAGACCGACTGCCCATGCTGACGTATCAAGTTGCTACTGGGCCGCTTGCTGCGATGCCTGCAAGGCCTTCAGATCCCAGCATGTATCCGGCTTCAGATCGGCCTTCGTCGTCGCCTTTTCCAGCGTATAGATATACGTCTTGAAGGTGCCGGCCGGTTGGCCGCTCTGCAGCAGGAATTTGATGATCGCGTTCATGTCGCGCGACTGGTTCTGCAGCTCCGTCATGACGACGGCGCCATAGGTGCCGTTTTCCAAGGCATCGCAATCGACCTTCTCGCCACCGCCGGTGGTGACCAGGTAGATCTTGTTCTGCAGGCCGGCATCGCGGATCGCCGCGGCGGCACCGGTCGCATCGCCATCCCAGAAGTCGATGATGCCGCAGATATCCGGATGCTGCTGCAGCATGGTCGTGGTGACGTTGCGTGAGGTCGTTGCATCCCAATTGGAATCAGGCTTGGCGACAACCTGGAAATCCGGATGCTTGGCCAGCACCTTCATGATGCCGGCATATTGGTAGAGGCTCGAGGAATTGACCTGATCGCCCTGGACCAGACCGAGCTTCTTCGACGAATTGGCGCCGCAGCCCTTGATCACGGCTTCCGCTTCGAGCTGCCCCAGCCGGTCCCAGTCACTGCCGACAAAGGCTTCCGCCGGGTAATTTGCCGGATTGTCCACCAGGACGACATAGATGCCCGCCTGCTGGGCCTTCTTGAACAGCTTGGAATAGGAATTGAGATCCGGGGCATGCACCACGATCACATTCGGCTTCGGATCGGATGAGATCAACTCTGTGATCGCCTGGGCTCCGGCTTCGGTGTTCCAGTTCGGATCGCGGGTCTCAAAGACGCCGCCGAAGCCCTCGACCTCGCGTTTCAGGTAATAGGCCCAGCCCTGGGCCAGGTCGAAGCCCATCGCCAAGGGGATGAGCACCACACGCTTGCCTTTCAGCGCCGCGCTATAGGCGGCCGGTCCCGGATCGTCCTGCGCCAAGGCGGCGGTGCCGCCGACGATCAGCATGGCGAATGCCGCCAACACTGCCAAATTTCGCTTCATTCGACTCAACATGACTGCGTCCTCCTGTCAGATGGATTCATTGTTGATGTTATGCTGTCAAATATCGCCCTGCTGTGCGGTCTGCTCATCGCGCGGATTGAGCAAGCTGTCGACGATGATCGCCAGCAGCAGGATCAAGGCCTTGATCAAATTCTGGTAGATATTCGGGATGTCGAGAATGGTCATCGCATTCTGCATGATGCCGATCAACAGGGCCCCGACGATGACATTGCGCATCCCGCCCCGCCCGCCGGACAGGCCGATACCGCCGATCACGACGATCAGGATGATGTCATAGAGCAAGGTGGAATTGACCACCCGGGTATTCATGCTGAGAAGGCTGGCGGCACTGAGAATACCGGCCGCGAAAGCGATGAAGGCGGACATCACATAGCGCAACAGCGTCATCGGCCGCACCGGCAGGCCCATATTGCGCGCCGCCAGAAAGTTATCGCCCATCAGATAGACATAGCGTCCCCATTTGGCGAAGCGAAGGAAAAGGAAGGCCAGGAACGCCACCAGCGAAAACAGGAAAACCTCGATCGGTATATCGTCGAACCGCACCCGGCCCAAGGCTTCAACCCAGTGATGCGGCGGCACCGGCACGGCGTCCTGGCTGATCAGTTGCGATCTGGCAAAGCCGAAAACAAAGGACGCACTGGCGAGCGTGGCAAAAATCGCGGGCACCTCGGCATAGGCGATCAGAAAGCCGTTGACGAGGCCGACCAACAACACGCCGCCCAGCACCCATGATAACGCGACGCCGTCGGCCGTACCGTTATTCAGCATCTGCAGATACCAGGCGACAGACATGGCCATGATGGCGACGGCGGAGAGATCGATGCCCCGGCCGATCACGACGACGGCCATGCCAACCGCCAGAATACCGAGGACGCTGACACTGCGGACGATGGCGACAATATTGTCGGCCGCGAAAAATCCCCGCAGCGAAATCGACGCGATCAGAAATAATGCAACCGCCAGGATCAGCACGATGCGCTCCTGGCTTAGTCTACCGGACATTTTCACGACAAGATCCCCATCTCCCCGTCATCGGCATTAGACAACAAAGATCATCTTAAATGAACAGGCTATCTGCCTAATCTGTAGAGAAGGTCGACGGGTGCGAAGCGCTTGGCGCTGGGCAAGGCGAACCAAGTCGGCGTTTGGCAATACCGACCGCCCTGCAGCTATTCGACAAATCCATCTGTATCCCGTCATCGCGACCATCACAGTTTAACTCTGGAGACGGCGCAAGATAAGGCAGCCGCCACAGCCACGCGACGAAGAAAGGCTTGCGTCGCGCACAAGTTGCGCTTGCTGCGACGCTTACCCTTTTTTATACGAAGGCGCAGTTCAAAGGAAGGGCGATCTTCCCGCCGCTCGGCACCTAGCAGCCATACGGTCAGGCGAATAGCAGAGCCGAGGGACCGGTCCTATTTAGCCCGGGGGATATTTCCGCCAAGCTCGTCCTCGATATGGACTTTGATGATTTCGTCGAAGGAACTCTCGGCCTTGAAGCCCAGGGCCAGAGCCCTGGTCGGCAAGAAGTCGCGCGGCCAGCCGGCAACGATCGTTTCGATCACCGGATCCCGCTGCCGGCGAATCAGCTGTACCGCCTTATCGCCGGCGACACGGCGCAAGGCTTCGATCTGTTCACCGACGGTCGCCGACAGACCCGGCAGGGACAGATTGCGCCGCGCACCCAGCAGCGTCGTATCAAGCGTGGCGGCATGAAGAAGAAATCCGGTCGCTGCGCGGGGGCTGGCATGCCAATGCCGCACATCCTCTGAGACCGGCAGGATTGCTTCCTGGCCGACAAGCGGCTCGCGCAGGATGTTGGAAAAGAATCCCGAGGCGGCCTTGTTGGGCTTGCCGGGCCTGATGCAGATCGTCGGCAGGCGGATGCCGATGCCGTCCATGATGCCGCGTCGTGAGTAATCCGACAGAAGCAACTCGCCAATCGCCTTCTGGGTACCGTAGCTCGTCAATGGCGTGGTGAAGAACGTATCGTCTATCCGGTCCGGGAAAGGCGCGCCGAAAACGGCAATCGACGAGGTGAAGACCACTCGCGGTTTATAGGCCTCGCGCAATCCTTCTTGGCGGATGGCATCGAACAGGAATCGCGTGCCGTCTAGATTGATCCGATAGCCCTTGTCGAAATCGGCTTCTGCCTCACCGGACACGATCGCCGCCAGATGGAAAATGACATCCGGCCTTCCGGCAACGAGCTTGCCGGCCTCGCCCTCGCTGGAGAGATCCGCCGTCAGCGTCACAACCTTGCCTGAAAAACCCGCTGGGGAAACCGGCGCGATGACATCGACGAGCGTCAACTGGTCGACGGCTTTGCCACCCAAGCCGCCATCCTTCGTCAGGCGTTCCGCCAGTTTACGCCCGACCATGCCGGCCGCACCGATAATCAAGATATGCATTCGTATGGTCCTCTCAGTCAGTTCTCAGCGCGCCCGGATGCGCGCAACAGCGTAAGGCGACAGCAGGATTTCGCGCCCAGATTCGTTCTTCGCCCATCGATCGAGGGCATCGGTCACTTCACTTGCCTGCCGGAAGCTGTCTGCATCCAGCAGCGCGATGTCGATCGAGTCCGAATCGAGCCGCAGGGATTTTTCAGCGCCCGTCAGATTGGCAACCCATATCTCAGTTCCATCGGCACGCTCCACCGCAATTCCCAGAATCTGGGTCGGATTTGAAATATCGAGCTGGCGCAGGGGGGATCCACCCAGGCCAGCCAGCCCCCGCAGAACATGGAAGACGGGGAAGAGCCCACCGTGATCATCATACCAGGGCTGCGGATAGGATGCCGGCGTATGCAGGACGCCGAAGGGACCGGCTAACCCACCGAGCGAGATTGCTTCAGCCCCGCCATAGGCGAAACGCGCGAAATAACCTAGATTCCAGGCGGCGCCCAGCAGACTTCGCTGACGGGGATCATTTAAATTCATTGCCTGGCGGATATTGCCGGGATTCGATTTCGGTTGGTCGCCATAAGGATTGGCGCGCATGCCGATCGCCGACGGGCCCACCAGATAGGGACGCGAGGCCGCGATCTTGGCCGTGCTGCCGGCAATGGCCGGCAATGATTCCAGGCTTTCCATCACCGAACGATCATCGCCCGCATGGACCATCGCCGTCGTGGTGAAACCGACGACATCGATCAGATCGACCGGTGGCCGCTTGCGGTTCAACTCGGTGAAATAACTGAACATGCCGCCACCAAGCCGCACCTTCGGAAAGGCCGTACGAGCGGCCCGATAGAGTTCATCCAGCGGCGGACAAGCCGGCCAGGGACTGCCGGGCAAGGTGCATTTCAAATCCGGCGCCGGCGAAACCAAGACGGTTGGAAAAGGTGCCCCGAGGCTTTGCACGACCCGGCCAAGGGCTGCGAGCTCGTTCGCGAAATCTTCGACCGACGTGACCACGGCCTCCAGCCACGGTTCGGCAACGATCGCATCCGCGACATCAAGCTGCTCCGTCAGACTGCGTACATCATGTCCGCGACGGGGATCGTAGTGGCAGATCAAGTAATGGGCGCCGATCTGCCGGAGGGTCTGTACCTCCTCCATGGCCCGATCGATATCATCCGGGTCGAGGCCGATTCCAAGCGGTGGCACGACGCCATTGCGCTCGCCAATGGTCAGCCTGGTACCATCGCTTTTTGCAGCAGCCCGCGCTTTGCCGGTGACGGTCAGGGTGATGGCCTGATCGATTTTTTCGCCGGCCGGCAATGTATATGGCCAGGGCAAGGCCAAAGGCCGCACATAGGTCTTATAGGAAGCGTCGGTCCAGTTGCGCTGATCTTCCATTTCGTAGGTGTCGCCCTCCATAAGGCAGGTCACCTGCAATCCGGGCACCGCTTCGTGGGTGAGTGCCCGCAGCGCCATCATCGGCTGAATCGGATCGATATCCGCCGGGAATTTTCCTTTCACCACCCGGCCATCGACATGGGTGATGTCGACGGGCGCTCCGGCGACGCCATCGATCGGATGCAGGATGACAAAGCCGGTACGGTTGGTGAGGAAATCGGTATCGGCGGCACCTTGTCCGCTGAAGACGAGCTTGCCGTCTTTCGAGCCTCGGATCTTGGCCTTGTAGCTGAAAGACTGCGCGGCATCGCTGGCGACGGCGTCATAGCTGACCTGGAATCCGTCGGAATCCTGGCCGACGGACAGATTGGAAATCACTGGATTATAGGTTCCCCAATCCTTGTCGCGCACGATGAAGGAGATCGCGCGGATGATTTCGATGCCGTCATAGCGGATATAGCGCAGATTGCCCGCTTCCAGTTCCGCCGTCAGTGGCCCTGCCGTGAGAAGGCGCGGCTTCTCGACTTTTTCTTCCGTGCCATAGAGGCGCAGTTCGAGTGAGGGTTCGTCAGTCATATCCTGGCTCCTCTTCTCTAGCGGCCGGAACGCCAGTTCACCAGACGCTCCACCAGCAGAGCGATGATGATGATGGCGCCGATGGCGGTACCCTGCCAGAACGGCGATACACCCATTAGATTCAGACCGTTTCGGATCATCACCATGATCAGCACGCCAATCAAGGTACCGATGATGGAGCCGCGCCCGCCGAACAGGCTGGCTCCGCCGATGACGACGGCAGCGATGGCATCGAGCTCCATCTGATTGCCCATCAGCGGATCGGCGGAGAGCAGCTGGGCGATGGAGAAAGTCACCGCAACGGCAGCGAGGGCGCCGGAAACGACATAGGGCAGGATCGAATAGAACAGCACATTGAGGCCGGCGGTGCGTGCCGCTTCCTTGTTCGAGCCCACCGCATAGATCGTCCGGCCGCCTTTCGTCCAGGTCAGATAGGCCCAGGCCGCGATATAAAGCACCAGCAGGAACAGGACATTGCTCGGCACGCCGAACACCGATGTATAAACGATATTGGACAGCGCATCGGGGATATTGGAGATCGCCGTCTGGCCGGAAAAGATATAAGCGAGGCTGCGGCCGATCGCCATGACGCCCAGGGTCACGACGAATGGGGCGAGACCGAAATAGGCGGTCAGAATGCCGGAAAACAGGCCGATGCCCGCGCCGGACAGAATGGCGAGCAGGATCGCGACGGGTATCGGCACCTGCTGGAGCGCAAGGCCGAGGATGATGCCCGTGACACCGGCCACCGAGCCCACGGACAAATCGATGCCGCCGATCAGGATCACCATGGTCATGCCGACGGCGACGATACCGATCACCACCGATTGATCGAGTATATTGAAAAGGTTGTTGCTGGTCAGGAAATGTGGCGACAGGAAAGACAGACAGGCGGCGATAACGATCACGAGGCCGAGCATCCGCACTTCAAGGCGGCTCGACAGACTACCGACGATATTCTTGGAGGACAGGACAGTCGTGGTCATGGAATCACGGCCTCTTTCGCGGATTAATCCGATGCATTCAGCGCAGCGACCTGCGCCCGAATGGCAGTCGGCGGCGGTAAGTTTTTTGCCCCCGGCAATGTCAATCCGAACCAACCGAGATCATGGCCACGGCGGCTGCGCATCGGAACAAGAATGGTCGAACGCGTCTCATCCTTCTCGGAGACAAAGAACGCCTCCCGGCGGCGCAACGCCATGGGAATGCGCGTCGTATCGATTTTGTTGGCTTCACCTGGACGCAATCCGGTCTCCACGGCCTCTCCATTTCCGCTCAAACTGAGGCAGATGATCTCATTTTCCTCCAGGAGCGCCCAGAAGCCGGTGCCGCCATAGGCCGTGGTCAGCTGGCGCAGGAACTCCGTATTCCGGGCAGTCGAGGTGCGTGGCGCCGCCAGCAAAGTCAGCTTTGTTTCGTCCAGAAGCGTGGTCGGCAAATTGGCGATGCTCAACCCGTCGCTGATCACCACGATGCGCGAACAAAGCCCCAGCAACTCTTCGAAATCCGAAGAGATGACGACCACGGCAACGCCGCTCTGGGCGATGTCCCGCAGGATCCCATAGATCGAGGCGCGAGTTCCGATATCGACGCCCTTGGTCGGCTCGTCCAGGATGAGAACCTGAGGCTCCAGCAGTAGCCATCGGGCGATGATCACCTTTTGCTGCATGCCGCCGGAGAAGGTCAGCAGACTTGCATCCAGTCGGTCGGCCGGCAGATCGAGGCTCTTGATCAAGGCATCCAGCTTGCGCCGCCGCTTGGCATAGCCGAGGCCAAAACCGGCATGGGCACCGATATGAGCCAGCATCAGGTTCTCGCGAACCGTGAGATCGGGGACGATGCTTTGATAGCGCCGGTCTTCAGCGACCAGGCCGATTCCGGCCCTGATGGCATCGGCGGGCTTCTGTGGATTGATCAGCTTGCCATTCATCCTGATGGTGCCGGCGGACCGCTTTCGTAAGCCGAAAATCGCTTCCGCAGCTTCGGAACGCCCGGCGCCGACCAAGCCGCCCAGGCCCAGGATCTCGCCCCGCCCGACGGAGAAGGATACATTGCGTACAGCCGGCCGTGCGGACAATCCTTCGACCTCCAGAACGACAGGCGCCCCGGCGCTGGAGCCTGACGCTGTGGCTTGCGCGTAGACCGTGCCGATATCCTGGCCCACCATATGGCGGATGATATCCGATTGGCTGAGACTGGCTGTCGGCAAGGATTGGGCGACCGTCCGACCCTCACGCATGATGGTGACGCGATCGGTAATCGCCAGGACCTCTTCCAGGCGGTGCGAAACAAAAATCAAGCCGCGACCGTCCTTGCGCAGCCGCGCCATGATATCGAAGAGACGTTCGACCTCGGTCGGGCTGAGAGAGGCGGTCGGCTCATCGAAGATGACCAGATTGGCATCGAGCGCCAACGCCTTGGCGATCTCGACGAGCTGGCGCTGCGCGGCGGAGAGGCGCCGTACTTCCTGATCCAGCCGCAAGACATGTTCGTGACCGAGCCTTGCCAGAATTTCATTGGCCTGTTGCCGAAGCGCCGTATAGGACAAGCGGCCCGATCGGCCAAGCTCCGGCAGAAAGATATTTTCAAGGACCGACAGATCCGGCGCGAGGCTGGTTTCCTGACTGACGAGAGCGATACCCGCGCGCAAAGCCTCGCGCGTCGAATGTGCGCGGAACGCCTGGCCACGATAGACGATTTCGCCGGCATCCGGCTTCACATGGCAGCTGATGACACGGGAAAGCGTCGACTTGCCGGCGCCATTCGCCCCCAGCAGGCCATGCACCTCCCCGGCGCGCAGCTCGAAATTGGCGCCGGCCAAGGCTTGCGTCCGGCCGAAACTCTTAGTTATGCCCACTGCCGTCAACGCGACAGGCAGCTGATCGTGATTCAAGCTTTCAGTCACGGCGTCATGCATCCGAAAAGACCGGCTCGGTTATTTCCGAGCCGGTATGAGAGCAACAATCAGAAGCTACTTAACCTCGTTGGCAAAGACCGTTTCCTTCACCGTGGGCAGCAATTCGTCGATATTCTTGCTGGTCACGACGAGGATCGGCACCAGGATCTCTTTCTCCGGCTTGCCACCCTCAAGATGCGTGAAGAGCGCCTCGGCCGACTTCTCACCCATCAGATAGGGCTGCTGCATGCCGGAAACGACGATATCGCCGGATTTCAACAGATCGACGAATTCCGGAATGCCGTCGAAGGCGGCAACCAGGACCTCGCCCTGACGGCGTGCGGCCTTGATCGCCCGGACGGCACCGATCGCCGGCTGGTCGGTCTGCACGAAGAGGCCGCGCATGTTGGGATTGGCAACCAGCATATCCTGCGTGAATTTGAAGGTCTCATCCGCCGTATAGGATTGCATCTGCTGCAGGCCCGCATCGCCCGTGATCCCGGCTGCCGCCATGGCATCCTTGAAACCCTTGGTGCGGGCCTGGCCGTTCTTGCGGGCCTGGGAGATTGAGACGATACCGACGGAACCGCTCTGCCAGCCTTTCTCTTTCATGATATCGGCCAGCGCCTTGCCGACGCCATTCGCCCCTTTGTAATTGTCCGAGATGATGAAGGAGACGTAATCGCCGCTATTGGTCCCGATATCGGCGATGACAACCGGGATATTGGCTTTCTTTGCCAGCTGCAAAACCGTCGGAGCCGTGGAACTGTCGGTCGGCGAGATCACGATACCGGCGACGCCGCGGGAAATTGCATCCTGTGCATTCTGAAGCTGCGTCTGGGCGCTGTTATGCGAGTCCAGGACCTGGAATCCGTAGCCCTTATCCTTGGCAACCTTCTCAACGCCCTTCGACAAATAGCGCCAGAACGGCAGATCGAGGCCCGGCGTCAGATAGACGATATCCTTCGACGCTGCCGCGGCCGGACGTGCCGCGCCAACAGCGAAGGTTGACGTCACCGCCACCGCGGCAACGAGACTGACGAATGTACGACGTTTCATGGATATGCTCCTCCCCTAATGACCGCCTTTGTTAGCATTGGCGGCAGCTGAACTAATGTTTGACACGGTTTGTATTGCCGCGCCCCTCGACCGGCATCTCAGCCACCGGGCTTTTCTTTTTTTGTCCGGTGCTGCGCTGGCTTTTGGATGTTTTGATCATCAGGCGCGTGGTCGTGTAGATGCGCTCAAGATGATGCCCGAAGGCTTTCAGAACGGCTTCGCGGTCATGTTTCTCCAGGGCCGCAACGATTGCCTTATGTTCTTGATAACTCTTGGCAATGGCACCCGGCCTCGACATGACACGCCGACGATACTCCATCATATAGGTGTAGAGATCGGTGACGAGATCGGTGAGCAGCGGATTACCGCATTCACGATAGATCGTGACGTGGAATTCGCGATCGCAGATCAGAAAGCGAACCGGATCATCCGCACAATCCTTCTGTGCCTTCAGCGAGTTGTGCAGTCGCGCAAGCGCTTCGGCGCTGATATGTCCGGCCGCATCTGCAACCACCTGACGTTCGATCACCAACCGAGCGGCATGGACAGCCTCAAGGTCGTAGCTATTGATGGCGGCATGCCGGGCGATATCGACATGGAAGGCGCTGAGATCGGTGCTGATCACCCGCGTCCGCGCGCCCTGGGAAACCTCCACGACACTCCTCGCCGCCAGAATCTGGATGGCGCCGCGAACGGTCTCGCGGCTGACATCAAGGGCGGTTGCCAATTCCCGTTCGCTCGGCAATTCGTCACCGATGCCCAAAACGCCGGAGGCAATGAGCGCGGCAATCTTGTCGCTGATGATATCTTTGCCGGTGCGCGTCAGACTTCGCCGCAGGGCCATGGCTTCTGTCAGGACAAAGCGATCTTTCGCCTGTGCCACCTTGTTGCCTCCCCTTGGCGAAAATTCGGTTTTCGCTCATCTTTTTCTCGACTGGACTACTGGTCCAATAACCATACCAGTTCAAAGCTAGCTCCGTTTTTGGCGCTTAGTCAAGCGCTCAAGACGACACTTATTTTATGTTGCGGCTATACGGGCGAAACCACTCGAGGCCCGGGAGCGTGCCAGCGCGGGGATTGTATTCACAACCGACGTAGCCCTCATAGCCGAGCCGGTCGAGTTCAGCAAAGAGGAAAGGATAATTCAATTCCTCATCCGACGGTTCGTTGCGCGACGGGACTGAGGCAATCTGGACATGCCCCACCAGTGGCTGCAAGTGGCGGAACGCCATGGTGACATCCCCATGCAGGATCTGGCGGTGATAGATATCGAATTGCAGCTTGAGGTTCGAAAGCGCCAGGTCACGGATGAGCGCTTCGGCATAACCGAAATCGTTCAGAAAGTAGCCGGGCATATTGCGGCCGTTGATGGGCTCCAGCAGCAGATCGATCTGATGCGCCGCCAGCTTTTCGGCCACATGGATGACGGCGCGGCGATAGCAGTCACGTGACGCCGCGTCATGCCGGTCGGCCATGCCGGCCATGAGATGCAGACGTCGCGCGCCTGTCGCCTCGGCGTAACGGAGGGCCGTGTCGACGCTCGCTTGCACCTCATCGAACCGCGAGGGCAACGCGGCAAGACCGCGTTCGCCGGCTGCCCAATCACCGGGCGGCATATTGAAAAGCGCCTGGACCAGCCCGTTGCGACGGAGGCGCTCGCCAATGGCGTCCGGCTCAAACTCATAAGGGAAGAGATATTCGACCGCGGCGAAGCCGGCATCGGCCGCGGCATCGAAGCGGTCGAGAAAGGACCATTCGGTGAACATCATGGTGAGATTGGCGGCAAATTTCGGCATGGCAGTTTCCCTTCCGACCGCGCTCAGTCCGGCTGGCCCGGCAGTTTGGCGCCCGAGAGTTGTGCATAGAGACGGGCGAGCGACGAATCATCGTCGCGTCCCATGCCGGCACCGGCCGCCGCGAGATACATCTGCAACGCGGTTGCCGCAAGCGGTACCGGATAGCGTTCCGTGCGCGCCATATCCTGCACGATGCCGAGATCCTTGACAAAAATTTCGATGGCGCTGAGCGGCGTGTAGTCCCCGGCGAGAACATGCGGCACGCGATTCTCGAACATCCAGGAATTGCCGGCCGAGCCGGTGATCACTTCATAGACCTTGGCGAGATCGAGGCCCTGTTTGGCGGCAAAAGTGATCGCTTCACAGGCGGCTGCGATATGAACGCCCGCCAATAGCTGATTGATCATCTTGAAGGCGGCACCGATGCCCGGCGCATCGCCCAACTCATAGACCTTGATCGCCATGGCATCGAGTGCAGGACGGGCCTTGGCAAAGGCGGCCGGCGATCCCGAGGCCATGATGCTGAGTTCGCCCTTCGCCGCGCGCGCGGCACCACCGCTCATCGGTGCATCGAGATAAAACCTGCCCGTCGCTTCCAGTTTGCCGCCGAGCCGGCGGGCAATAGCCGGATCCATCGTGGCGGAGGATATGAAAACGGCGCCTTGCGGTATCGTCTCCGCCGCACCACCCACGCCGAACAGGATGGCGTCGGTCTGAGCGGCATTGACGACCACCGAGACCACGATATCGGCATCGGTTGCTGCTTCGGCCGGGCTCGACGCCCCGCGCCCGCCTTCGCCGACGAAACGCGCAACAGCATCTTCGGCGACATCGAAACCGGCGACATCGAAGCCGCCTCGTTTCAGGGATTGCGCCATGCCATAGCCCATGGAGCCGAGACCGATGACGGCGACACGACTAGCCCCTTTTGCGACAGTCTTCGTCAAGACCATGCTCCCTTTCCTGGCATCAGCGATTGACCATTTTCGCCGGAACCGTCAGCACAGCGATAGAACCGATGACCACCACGCCAGCCACCAGATACATGCCGGCCGCGCTGCTGCCGGTGAAGTCCTTCAGGTAGCCGACCAGGAAAGGGCCCAGAAATCCAGCAAGATTTCCAACCGAGTTGATCCAGGCGATCCCGGCCGCCGCACCGGCACCGGCCAGGAAAGCCGTCGGCAGCGACCAGAAAAGCGGCGAACAGGTGATGATACCGGCAGCACCGACTGACAGCGCCGCAATGGCGATGGCCGTGCTCGATGTCAGGGTTGCGGCCACCAGACCGGCCGCACCAACCAGCGCAGGCACAACCAGATGCCAGCGCCGCTCGCGGAAATGATCTCCCGTCCAGCCAAGCGTCAGCATGACGATGAAGGTGCAGATGGAGGGAATCGCGCTGACCAGGCCGATACGGAAATTGCCGCTCACGCCGGACGCCTTGACCAAAGTCGGCATCCAGAAATTGAGCCCGTACTGGCCGAGCGTGAAGCAGAAATAAATCAGGCACATCAGCCAGACTTTACCGCTCATCAAGATAGCGAGGATGTTCTTTGGGCTGTGCGCTTTTACGCTGTTCTCTGCGGCAATATTGGCGGCAAGGATGCGCTTCTGATCCGCATCCAGCCATTTGGCACCTTCGATGGAATCATCGAGAAAGAAATAGACGGCGATGCCGATCAGGAATGCCGGCACAGCCTCGATCAGGAACATCCATTGCCAGCCGGCCCAGCCATTGACCTGGTCAAGACCATCCATGATCCAGCCCGATAACGGATTTCCGAAGATGGCGGAAACCGGAATCGCCGCCATGAAGGTCGTGACGATCTTGGCGCGGCGATGCGACGGGAACCAATAGGTCATGTAAAGGATGATACCGGGAAAGAAACCCGCCTCGGCGATGCCGAGCAGAAAGCGCAGGCCATAGAACATGAACTCGGATGAGGTGAACATGGAGGCGGCCGAGACAATGCCCCAGGTGACCATGATGCGCGCGATCCAGATGCGGGCACCCACCCGGTGAAGCATCAGGTTGCTCGGCACTTCGAAGAGGAAATAGCCGATGAAGAAAATGCCCGCCCCGGCGCCATAGGCCGCCTCGGACAGGCCAAGCGCCTTGCCCATTTCCAGTTTTGCAAAACCCACATTCACGCGATCGAGATAGGCGATCACATAGCAGAGCACGAGAAATGGCATGATGCGCCAGAAGACCTTGCGATAGGCGCCGGTCTCGATGCTGATATCGCGATATGGAACCGTTCCGGCCGCATCTGCCTGCAGAGCCATCCTGTCCTCCCCGGCTATCGATGTCCGATGCGTCGAACGACGCCTCGCGTGAAATGCATCCATGACCGCTGCTCGTACCGCGGCAGCGCTTGTCTTCATACTTACGCCAGGTTGGCAGCGCTGCCAACAGGAAAATGGCAGCGCTGCCAAAAAAACTTGCGGCTGTCATCGGCTTGTGAAACAAGAAAAGAATGCATGTGGGAAAACGACAGTGGGCGAACGGGATAGCAGCCAGGCAGATAAGGACGCAAAACTGACGGGCGGGATTACGCTCGTGGACGTTGCTGCCCTGGCGGGTGTTGGCGAAAGCACCGTTTCCCGCGTCTTGCGCAATCATGGCTCTTTCTCGCAGGCGACCCGCGACCGGGTCATGGCCGCTGTCACACAGCTCGGCTATGTGCCGAACAGGATCGCCGGCACGCTTGCTTCGGCCGGCTCGCGGCTCGTTGCCATTATCGTTCCATCGCTCTCGAACATCGTTTTCGCCGACGTGCTGAGCGGCGCCGGGACCGGGTTGGAAAGCGAGGGTTATCAAGCTGTCTTCGGCGTTACCGATTATGACCCCGCCCGCGAAGAGGTGCTGATCGCCTCGATGCTGGCCTGGCGTCCTTCCGCCATCATGGTAGCCGGCCTCGAACATACGGACATGGCCGAGAAAATGTTACGGGCCAGCAATGTCCGCATTGCCGAGTTGCTCGACATTGACGGACAGGGGATCGACATCGTCGTCGGCTTCTCGAATCTCGAAGCCGGCCGCGTCAGCGCCCGTCATCTGCTGTCACGCGGCTATCGCCGGATCGGCTATGTCGGTCATGACCTTGAGCGCGACAAGCGCGCCGGAAAGCGGCTGGCGGGTTTTTGTCAGGCCTTGATCGATGCCGGCATCACATTGGCGGATCAGGAAATGACATCGGCGCCTTCTTCCGTCGAGATCGGCCGGATGGGGCTCGAGAAATTGCTTGAACGCTCGCCCGATCTCGACGCCGTCTATTTTTCCAATGACGACATGGCTATCGGCGGCTACTTCCACTGCCTGTCGCGCGGCATCGCCATCCCCACCGATTTGGCAATCTTCGGCTATAATGGTTTGAACATCGGCACCATGGCACCGCGGCCGCTTTCCACCATCCGGACACCGCGTGTCGCCATCGGCAAAACAGCGGCCTCCCTGGTCACGTCGGATACGCCATCCCAGGTGGTCGATCTCGGTTTTGAACTGATTGCCGGCGCCACCGCCTGATCCAACAAATGCCACGACTACTGGAGACATGAATATGTCGGAAACGAAACAACGCGAGGAAATCTGCCGGTTCGGGCGATCGCTGTTCGAGCGGGGCCTGACGCCTGGTTCGTCGGGCAATATCTCGATCCGCCTCGATGACGGCGGCTGGCTGGTGACGCCGACCAACGCCTCGCTCGGTTTCCTCGATCCAGCGCGGATATCCCGGCTGGACAAGGATGGCCGCCTTCTATCCGGCGACAAGCCGACCAAGGAGATTCCCCTTCACACCGCGCTCTATGATACGCGCAGCAGCGCACGCGCCATCGTGCATCTGCACTCGACGCATTCCGTGGCCGTCACCATGCTGCCGGAAATCGATCCGCAGGCGGCCCTGCCGCCGATGACGCCCTATTACCTGATGCGCTGCGGGATCACGGCGCTCGTGCCCTATTACCGTCCCGGCGATCCGGCTGTCGCAGAAGCCATTCGTGGCCTCGCCGGTCGTTATTCCTCCGTGCTGCTCGCCAATCACGGCCCCGTCGTGACCGGCGATACCCTCGAGGCCGCCGTCTTCGCCACCGAGGAGTTGGAAGAAACCGCCAAACTCTATCTCCTGCTGCGCGGCCTCAATCCACGCTATCTCTCACCCCAGCAGGTCGACGATCTCGTCGCCACATTCGGCCTCACCTTGCCTGACCATGATCACGTGCATGGGTCTTGAGTTTACGACATAGGCAATGAAAGGCTGACAGTTTCCCCGCCGGGAGCCGTTCCTTGCCTGTTCTTCAAAAGGGGTTCCATTGGTAGCAGCGGAGGGATTTGAACCCCCGACCAAGGGATTATGATTCCCCTGCTCTACCACTGAGCTACGCTGCCACCGTCGACCTGTGAGAAGGCCGGATGCCCGTGTGGTGCAACGGGCGGGATGCGTATACTCGCCCCCCGCAGAGCTGTCAACCGGACTGTCGGCTTTTAGCTAATTACCTGATTTACCGGGCTAATCCGCGAACATGGAGGTCAGCTTCAGGGCGACACCCATGCTGCCCTCGACCTTCAGCTTGCCGGTCATATAGGCCAATGTCGGGTCGAGCCCGCCAGCCATCAGCTTTTCCAGATTTTCCGCCGAGATCTTGATGGTTGTATCCGCCGCCCCGGCATCATCATTGCCGATCTGCGGCGATTGCTCGGTGCCGTCCCAGAAGATCAAGCCGTCATCGAGCAGGAATTTCACCTTATAGCCCAGCTTCACATTCTGCCCGGCCCGGCGGCGCAGTTCCTCGGTCAATCCAGCCAGATCCATTTGCATCCCCCTCGCTGCAGTCCTGCCGGCAAATCAGTTCTCACGACAGATCCATCCGCCGCCCAGCAACCGTTCCCCCTGGTAGAAAACGCAGGCCTGGCCGGGCGCGATGCCGTATTGCGGCGTCTCCAGCATCACCGTGGCGCCACCTTCCGTCAAGCTGAGGTGCGCCGGGGCCGGCTGGCTCATCGAGCGCAGTTTAACGGTTACGGAGACCTCCGATGTCGGCTCGTCCGTACGGCCGAGCCAGTTCACGTCGCGCAATGTCACGCGATGGCGGGCGAGCGCCTCTTTGGGACCGACATAGACGCGGCGGCTTTCCGGTTCGACCTTCACCACGTAAAGCGGCTGGTTGTTGCTGCCGGTATCATGCACGCCAATACCGCGGCGCTGGCCGACGGTGAAATTGATGACGCCGTCATGACGGCCGAGCACGCGGCCGTCGAGATGCACAATCTCGCCCGGTTCGATGGCACCGGGACGCAGCCGTTCCACCACCTTGGCATAGCCGCCATCCGGCACGAAGCAGATGTCCTGGCTGTCCGGCTTGGCGGCGACGGCGAGGCCGAGCCTGCCGGCGATCGCGCGGGTCTCGGTCTTCGGCACGTCGCCCAGCGGGAAGCGCAGGAAATCCAGCTGAGGCTGCGTGGTGGCGAACAGGAAATAGCTCTGATCGCGGCTGGGGTCGGTGCCGCGATGCATTTCGGTGCCGGTCCCGGTCGGCACGCGGCGCACGTAATGGCCGGTCGCCATCGCCTCGGCGCCGAGATCGCGTGCCTGGTCCAGCAGGTCCCGGAACTTGACGCGCTGATTGCAGCGCACACAGGGAATCGGTGTCTCGCCCGCCAGATAGGAATCGGCGAATTCCTGCATCACCGCATCGGAGAACTTGTTCTCGTAATCCAGCACGTAATGGGGGATGCCCAGCTTGTCGGCGACCTGGCGCGCGTCATAGATATCCTGCCCGGCACAGCAGGCACCCTTCTTGCCTACCGTCAGCCCATGATCATAGAGCTGCAGCGTGACGCCGATGACGTCATAGCCTTCCTGCGCCAGCAACGCCGCCGTCACGGAACTGTCAACGCCGCCGGACATGGCGACGACGACCCGTGTCTCTTGCGGGGCCTTATCGAAACCGAGCGAATTCATCTTTCCAGTCTATCCTAGGCGGGCATGGCTGGCCAAGGACGGCGCCAGGACCGCGGATTTTGCCGCAACCGACGCATAAACATCGGCCAGCGGGCTGTCATCCACCATATGTTGGAACCAGTCCGGGACCAAACGCGGCGCCCGTCCATCCACATTGGGCGCGGCATAGCCCGCCGCCACATGCCGCAGACTAACCGTCCTGCTTTCGGTACTGAAGCGGGCAATGTCCCGATCCGTCGCAATGCTGCCATGCAGGTGCTGGCCGGAAAAGGCCAGCATGTCGCCCGGCTGCAACACGATCGGCATGGCGGCGGCCTGGGGCAAAGTCTCGGTCAGGACCGGCAGAACCGGATAGGTATCGGCCTTGCCTTCCTGCATCAGGCGTTTCAACATCTCGAAGTCCCAGTCGGCGCTGTTATTGCCGACCGCCTCCGCCCAGTAGCCGGGATAGAAGATAATGGTGCGGCCGGCCGAGGTCGGCAGCAGCGGCGTCCACCAATTGATCTGCTGGGCGATATTCGAGCCCCAATTGTCGCGATGCGGCGGCAGCGGCATGATCCGCCGGGCCTGATGGCTGTGCTGGGACGGCACCACCCGCAATTGCAGCGGATCCCAATAGCTGTCCTCGGCTTCGAGTCCTGTCGCGACCAGGCTTTGCTTGATGGCTGCGATAATGCCGGGATCCTGCTTGAAGCGGGCCCTCAGCGCCCGCACACGCTTGAGGAAGACATCGCCGTCGAGACGCGCTTCGGCCGTCTGGGGATCGTCATCCTGCAACCCGTCGCGGAGCATCCGATCGGCAAGGCGGCAAAGTTCCAGCAACGGAGGCAGCCGGCGCCAGATGAGCAGGTCACCCGCCAGGGTCAGCCGGCCGATCTCATCAGCCGGCAAAGCACCGTCCAGAAAATGAATCGCTACCATGATCAGCCTTTGAGGATATGAACGATGCGCTGATAGGGCGCCGGATCGACCGCCAGGCCGAAGGCTGCCGAGAAATGGCCTTGATCACGGCTGAACACATTGGCGGCGGGCAGACGCCAGTTTCGCGCCAAACGGACACCGCCGGCATAGGGCGTCACGTTATCGCGCCGGCCGAGCAGCAGCACGATACGCGCGGGATCGATGGGCGGCTCGAGCGGTGCGTCCGTGATCAGCGACAACGCCTTGATATGTTCCTCGCGCCAACCTGCCGCCAGCACCGCGCGATCGACATCGGCGACCTGTCCCAAGGCGGAGTCCGTGGTGAGCGCGCTGACCTGATCGGTCGTCGTCAGCAGCAACAGCGAATCCGGACGGCAGGAAGCAGGCCAGCTCGACATGTTACAGGCCGCCACCTGCGCGCTGAGCGCACCGAGGGAGATACCGCCGAGGCATACACGCCGGCTGCCCTGTGCGCGGCACCAATCAATCAGCGTGGCGAATTCGCGCGCCGTCTGGATGAAATGATGCAAACCGGAAATCGGCGCGGCGCGCAGGAAGGCTTCGCCGCCATAACGGCCGAGGCGCGTGCGACGGTTATGGCCCGGCGCATCCGGCATCAGCACACGAATACCCGCCCGCGCCAAAGCCAGGAAATCGAGCGGACCGCTCTTCATCATCTCCAGTTCCATGGCGAGACCATGGGCCCAGATCAGGGTAGGCGCCTCATTGCCGGCATTCAGCGGCTCATAAACATGGACCCAGGCCGTCTCGCCGCCGCCATGAGCGATGCTGGCGGAGACGGGGCTGTGGAACTTCAGCCAATATTCGGCGACAGCTCGCCCCCCGGGACCGTCGACCACCGTGCGGCGGCTGACCTCGATATGCGGCAGATGATCGGGCAAGGCAAACAACCGCGCCGTTGCCGCCGGATCGTTCTGCAACGGTGCCAGAACGTCGTCCGGCTTGGGTATCACATAATCGACCGGCGGAATTCCATGCCGGCGGGCGAACATCAGATAGGTCAGGCGCTGACCAAGATGATCCTGTGCGGCCGCACGCCGGGCCAGTTCAATCTGTGCCAGATCTTCGGCCGGAAGGGTGGAAGCCGGATTGAAAGCCGCGTCCCGCCAGACCTTGAAGGCTTGTTCGGAGGTTTTGCGCAACGCCGCCGTCCGTTTGACCCGAGCCGTCAATCGCGCGGATAGGGATTTAACCTGCAGCAATTCGGCAAATCGCGCGACATCGCCATCGGCGAGATTGGCAACGGCCCAAGCATGCGATGCCGGCAAGACGCGCTTGAAACCCCAGAGACAGAGCGCATCAATGAAAGGCTTCGCAAGAATGCGCGCGCTGATCGGCACCGGCGTGACAATTGCCGAACGGCCGGAGGGTATCGGGCCGCGGGGCGTTTCGTCTTTTGGCGTCGCCTCAGCTACGCTCATCCAGCCACGCCGTCTGGATGGCCTCCAGAATTTTCTCGTTGGATTTCTGGGGATCGTCGGCAAAATCCGGTAAAGCCTGCACCCACTTCCAAAGGTCGGTAAAGCGCAGATTCACCACGTCGACATCGGGATGGCGCTCTTCCAGCTCAATGGCGATGTCATTGACATCGATCCAGCGCAGTTTCTTCGCCATCGCCCCTGCCCCGCTTCTTTTTACTTATCGACCATCATATTCCGGGTCGCGCCCGGCAGGCTGACGGTCAATCCGTCCAATTCCTCGGTCATCTTGATCTGGCAGCCAAGCCGCGATGTATGGGTAAGGCCGAATGCCAGATCCAGCATGTCCTCTTCATCCTCGCTGGCGGCTTCCAGCACGTCATACCATTCCGGATCGACGACCACATGGCAGGTCGAGCAGGCGAGCGACCCTTCGCAGGCCCCCTCGAGATCGATATTGTTGCGATGGGCGATTTCCATCACCGATAACCCGACGGGGGCGTCGACCTCGACGCGGTTACCATCCGGGTTAATAAAGGTCATCTTCGGCATTTCACTCTCTCCATTCGGACCGGCGGTTTCCGCCAGATCCCTTACCGTCGGCCAGCGCCCAAAGCGTGATCCGTCACGTCATGATCACTTGGGGCGTCAGTTGCCATACTCTTTTCGACCTCGTCAAGACTGTGGCCGGTGAGGGCCTGGGCGACCGCCCGGTCCATTCGTTTCTGGGCAAAGCCATGGGTCGCCTGTTCCAGAACATCGACGGTTGCATGAATCCGGTCACGATCTTGCGTCGTCATGGCCTGGCGCACTTGCCCAATGGCGGCGTCGATGGCCGCGGATTCCGCCGCATCCAGCAAAGAACCATCAGCTTTCAGGGCGGCGGCCAGCGCCAACAATACGCGTTCGGCCTCGACGCTGGCCTCGATCAGCAAGCGACGCTCCATATCCTCGCGACCATGCGTCAGGCTGTCGCGCAGCATGTCCGCCATTTCGTCCTCGGTCAGGCCGTAACTCGGCTTGACCTCGATTTCCGCCTTGGCGCCGGTCAGCCTTTCCTCGGCGCTCACCGTCACCAACCCGTCGGCGTCGACGGCGAACTTGACCAGGATGCGGGCGGCTCCCGCCACCATCGGTGGAATGCCCGTCAATTCAAACCGCGCCAGCGACCGGCAGGCATCGACCGTTTCTCGCTCGCCCTGCACGACATGGATCAGCATGCCGTTCTGGCCATCCTGATAGGTGGTGAATTCTTGCGCTTTGCTGACCGGGATCGGCGTGTTGCGCTCAATCACTTTTTCGACGATGCCGCCCATGGTTTCGATACCCAGCGACAGCGGCGTCACATCCAGGAGCAGCGTATCGCTGCCTTGGGTCAGCGCCTTGGCCTGCTGGGCGGCACCAATGGCGACGACTTCGTCGGGGTTGATATCGGCCAAAGGTTCGCGGCCGAAAAAGCCGCCAACGCGCGCACGGACCGTGGGCACGCGGGTCGAGCCCCCCACCAGCACCACGCCCTTGACCTCGGCAGCCTCGATCCTGGCATCGATGAGCACCTGGCGGCAGGCCCGCAAGGTCCGGACGACCAACGGCTCGATCAGCTGATCGAAGAGGCTGCGCTTGACCGGGACATGCAGCAGATGGCCGTCGATTTGGCAATCGAGCCAGGCTTCGTCCTGCGTCGTCAGGGCTTCCTTGGTATGACGCGCCGCCACCAGCAGGGCCCGCGCACCGGCCGGGGTGAGCACGCCGAGTTTCTGATCGGCAATGACCCATTCGGCCAAGGCGTGATCGAGATCATCACCACCGAGCGCTGCATCACCGCCGGTCGCCAGCACGCGGAACACGCCCTTCTCCAGCCGCAGGAGGGAGATGTCGAAAGTGCCGCCACCGAGATCGTAAATTGCATAGAGCCCTTCGGCAGCCGTATCGAGCCCATAGGCCAAAGCGGCAGCAGTCGGCTCATTGACCAGGCGCAGAACCTCAAGCCCGGCCAAAGCGGCCGCATCCTTGGTGGCATTACGCGCCGCGTCGTCGAAATAGGCCGGCACCGTGATGACGGCGCGATCGACCGGCTGATCGAGCTTGGCTTCCGCGCGCGCTTTCAAGGCGCGCAGGATGTCGGCGGAGATCTCCACCGGCGAAACCGCGCGGTCACCGATCTGTAGACGCACCATGCCGCCGGCACTATCCGGCGCCAGCTCATAGGGCAAAGCGCCGCCAAGCGTCTTCACATCAGCGAGGCCACGGCCCATCAGACGCTTGATCGAGCTGATGACACGGCCATGATGCTCAAGCTGCATGGCCTGGGCCGCGCGGCCGACAACGGGTTCGTCACCAATATAGGCGACCACCGAGGGAATGAGGCCGTCGCCGCATTGATCGCGGAGAACTTCGGCGCGGTCGTCATGGGCATGTACCACCGCCACCACGGAATTGGTCGTGCCCAGGTCTATGCCGACGGCCAGGCCTCGATCAATGGCATGGGGCTCCGGTGTTTCGCCGGGTTCATGGATTTGCAGAAGCACGTCAAAAATTCTCCAGGGCGATGCGGCGGGCGCGGGTTTCCTCGAGAAACTTGCGCAGATACTTAAGCCGCGTCGTCAAACGATTGGCCGCCGCAAGATCATCCGCGGCAAACGCCTTGGAAATCTCCGACAATAAATTGATGGCATCGGCGCCGGCCTTGACGGCCAGCTTCTCCACCGCCTCGACACTCTCCGCCTCCGAGAGTGCCTCGCGAGCCTCCATCACCTCCATCAGCAAAGCCGGATCGGCTACGGTCTGATCCTGATCGACCGACGCAGTCCGACCTTTTACCTCCAGGAGATAGGCTGCCCGGCGCAGCGGGTCGTTCAGTATTTCAAAAGCCTCATTGAGGCTGACGGATTGCTGTTCCGCCATGGCGCGTTCACGAGCCGGCTTATTGGCGAAACGGTCGGGATGGACACTGCGCTGGAAACCAAGATAACGCTTTTCCAGCAGATCGAGATCAAGATCGAAACTGGGTTCGAAACCGAGACGGCTGAAGTGATCTTGCTGTCGCGGCGGCTGTGCCGCCCCGCAGGTATGGCAGAACATCGCCTTGATCGATACCGGTCCCTTGCAGGACCAGCATTCAGCCAAAGCGGCGCGGGGGATAGCTTTGTGCTCGCCGCCGATCATCATCCTCTTCCCGTTCCAGTCCCAGTTCGTGGGACCACTCAGACGTGGAAGGATTCGCCGCAGCCGCAGCGACCCTTTTCGTTGGGGTTGCGGAACTGGAAGCCGGATTGCAGCTTTTCCTCGACGTAATCCATTTCAGTGCCGAAAATGAACATCGCCGCCTTCGGATCGATCAGCACCGTCACGCCATCCTGCTCGACAGCTTCGTCCATCGGGCCCCGCTCATCGGCAAATTCCAGCGTATAGCTGAGCCCTGAGCAGCCTTTGGTACGAACGCCGATACGGATGCCGGCGGAAGGCTTGCCGCGTTTATCCAGCAATGCCTTGACCCGCTCGACTGCCGTCGATGTCAGGGTCATCGCCTGAGGCCGCGGCCGTGCGGCGCGCTTCGGCACCGCCGGGGCAGCGTTCCCAGCCGCCGAGCCTTCCGCCGTTCCCGGCAGTACCGAAGGCTCTTGCGGCGTCGTTGTCGTTGCCTGTTCGGACACGATCTCTAATCCTTACTCAGCTGCCTTGTCGCCCGCGACCTGATGCTTGTCGCGATAATCCTTGATCGCCGCCTTGATGGCATCCTCGGCCAGAATCGAGCAGTGGATCTTCACCGGCGGCAGCGAGAGATGCTGCGCGATCTCGGTGTTCTTGATCTGCTCGGCTTCGTCGAGGGTTTTGCCCTTGACCCATTCGGTCGCCAGCGAACTCGATGCGATCGCCGAACCGCAGCCGAAGGTCTTGAACTTGGCATCTTCGATGCGACCGTCAACGCCGACCTTGATCTGCAGTTTCATCACGTCGCCGCAAGCCGGCGCGCCGACCAACCCGGTTCCGACATTGTCTTCGCTCTTGTCGAGAGTTCCGACATTGCGCGGATTCTCGTAGTGATCGATCAGTTGCTGGCTATAGGCCATGGTAATTCTCCCTTACTCAGATTCGAAATTCGACCGCGCCCGATCAGCAGCAGCCGCAACAGCTTAGTGTTCCGCCCATTTGATCGATTTGATATCAATCCCCTCTTGCGCCATCTCCCAAAGCGGGCTCATGGCGCGCAGGCGAGTAACCGATTCCACAATATGGTCGACCGCATAATCGACATCCTGCTCGGTCGTGAAGCGGCCGATGCCGAGACGCAGCGAGGTATGCGCCAGTTCTTCTTCCACGCCAAGGGCGCGCAACACATAAGACGGCTCCAAGGACGCCGACGTGCAAGCCGAACCCGACGACACCGCCAGATCCTTGATTCCCATCATCAGCCCTTCGCCTTCGACATAGGCAAAGGAGAGATTGAGATTGCCCGGGATGCGCTGCTCCAGGTCGCCATTGAGGAAAACTTCCGGCAGCCGTTCCTTGAACTGCTTATACATGCGATCGCGCAGATATGTCAGACGCTCCGCCTCCACGCCCATCTCCTTCTCGGCGATGGCGCAGGCTTCACCCAGACCAACGACCAGCGGTGTGGGCAGCGTGCCCGAACGCATGCCGCGTTCCTGTCCGCCGCCATGGATCAGAGCCTCCAGCCGAACCCGCGGCTTGCGACGCACATACAGGGCGCCGATACCTTTCGGGCCGTAGATCTTGTGGCCGGAAATCGACATCAGATCGATATTCATCGCATCGACATCGAGTGGAATTTTGCCGACGGCCTGAGCCGCATCGGTATGGAAATAGACACCGCGCGCCCGACAGATTTTGCCGATCTCCGCCAAAGGCTGAATGACGCCGATCTCGTTATTGACCGCCATGATCGAGACGATGACGGTCTTGTCGGTAATTGCAGCCTTCAACTGCTCAAGATCAACCAGACCGTTTTGCTGGACCGGCAGATAGGTGACGTTGAAGCCCTCCATTTCCAGATGGCGGCAGGAATCGAGGACGCATTTGTGCTCGGTCACCGTCGTGATGATGTGGTTCTTGCGATCCTTCTGGAAATGCGCCACGCCCTTGATGGCGAGATTGTTGGATTCCGTCGCCCCGGAGGTGAAGATCACTTCCTTTTCATCGGCGCCGATGATCGACGCCACCTGACGACGTGCAGTTTCCACCGCCTCTTCGGCTTCCCAGCCGAAAGGATGGTTGCGCGAATGCGGATTGCCGAATTTCTCCGTGAAATAGGGCAGCATCGCCTGGACGACGCGGGGATCGCAGGGTGTCGTTGCCTGATAATCGAGATAGATCGGCAGCTGCGGCCGGTTGTGACCGTCCGTCGCGATACCCTGCACCTGGACGGGCTCCACGGCCTGCTGGTGGCCGTTCTTCAAAGTTCCGTTTACGCTCATGCCAATCACTCTCCTTGCTTGCTCAAGCCGCCGATGAGACACCGGCTGCCTGTCCTGCGCCCGGCGTACCAGTGCCGCGCGCTTGGATGGCCGACCAGGCGGCAACAAACCGTTCGATATCATCCAGGCTCGATTGCCATCCCAAACTGATACGTATTGCGGTCCCCGCCGTTGCCGCGTCGAAACCCATCGCGGTGATCACATGGCTCGGCCGCACCTTGCCCGAGGAACAGGCCGATCCGGCACTGACGGCGATGCCGGCGAGATCCAGCGCCATCACCAGGGTCTCACTGTTCTTCGTCCCGGCTGCAAAACAACTGGTATTCGGCAAACGCAACTGACCTTGGCCGAGCGCCATGCCCTGGCTCCTACCAAAGATGGTGATCGGCTGGCCGAGCGACAACAGCCGCTCCTCGAGGACATCGCGCAGATAGGCGATCTGCATCATTTCCGCGGCAGTATCGACCGTTGCGGCGGCACCGAAACCGGCAATCGCCGCAATATTTTCCGTCCCTGCCCGCCGGCCGCGTTCCTGCCCGCCACCCTGTATCATGGCGGACATTTCGCGATCCTGATGAAGGACCAGCGCACCGATGCCCTGAGGTCCACCCATCTTATGGGCCGACAAGGTCAGGAAATCGACGCCGAGCGCAGCCATATCAACCGGAATCCGCCCGGCCGCCTGCGCAGCATCGCAATGCACCACCGCACCATAGCGATGGGCAATCGCGCTCACTGCCTGGACCGGCTGCACGACCCCGGTCTCGTTATTGGCGAGCATTACCGAAATCAGGGCCGGGCGCTGATCCCGCCGCAGCGTGAAATCAAGTTGTTCGAGATCGATCTCGCCCGAGCGTTGAACGGGAATGAGATCGGCGCCGGCATGCCGTGCCGGCTTCAGGACGGAATCATGCTCGATCGCGGAAACCAGCAGCCGACGGTTACGGTGATTGAACAGGGCCAGATTGTTGGCTTCCGTGCCGCCCGCCGTGAAGATCACGTTCTCCGGCCGCGCCCGGACCAAAGCGGCGATTTGCTCGCGCGCCTGATCGACGCGTCGGCGCGCCGCGCGGCCAAAGAGATGAACCGAAGAAGGATTGCCGGTTTCAGTCAACGCCGTCGCCATCACCGACAGCGCCTCGGGGCGCATCGGTGTGGTCGCGTTATAATCCAGATATGTAACCGGCTTGTTCATATCTTACGTCCCAATTTCCGCTATTCGGCAGCCACAACAGCGCCGTCGGCCGGCACGGGCCGGGAGGGGGCCTTTACTGCATTCGCAGCTGCATCATCCGCCGCGGCACCTTCCAATCGCCCCATCTGCACGGCCTTGCCGAGCACCCGGCGATTGCAGACATCCGCGAGCGATACGGAATTCAAGAACAGCTGAATCTGATGCGACAATTCCTCCCATAGGTCATGGGTCAGACATCTGCTTTTGTCGCTGTGACATCCAGCACCCGAATTCGGCTTGCAGCGGGTCGCCCGGATCGGCTCGTCCACCGCCAGAATGGCATCGGAGATGCGGGTATCCTCCGCGCTGCGCGCCAGCAGGTAACCACCGCCGGGACCGCGCACGCTCTTGACGAGACCGCTGCGGCGCAACTTCGCGAAGAGCTGCTCAAGATAGGACAGCGAAATTTCCTGACGGGCCGAGATATCTGCCAGGGCGACCGGCCGACCGTTGCTGTTGCTGGCCAAATCCACCAGCGCCATCACTGCATAACGTCCTTTGGTGCTCAGCCTCATCGACTTGCCTCCTTCAACCAAGGCGTTCCCGCCTCAGGCGGTGTGCCGTGCGTCTCTGCCCCTGCTGCCGTTCCGGCAATGACGCCGTTGACGCCAACCGGATTGACAACAGCCGGCCGGGACTTGAATTCCTCGAGTTCACCTTCCAGAAACTTCAGCCGGGCCTGCAAGCTCGATACCTGATCCAGCAGCCCTTCAATCGCCCGCGCCGTGGGATCCGGCAAATCGCGGGTGGGAATGCCATAGGCATTGAATTCGCTGCAGCTGCCTTTCGGCATCACGATCCGGCCGGGATTGCCGACCACGGCCGCGCCGGGTGGCACATCCTTCAGGACGACCGAAGCCGCGCCCACGCGGGCGCCGGCACCGACCACGATATTGCCGAGAACCTGGGCCCCGGCACCGACGATCGTCCGATCTTCCAGTGTCGGATGACGTTTCACACCGACCTGAGCCGCCGAATTGACGGAGGGCGAGATACCGCCCAGTGTGACGCCCTGATAGAGAGTGACATCATTGCCCACAACGGCCATCTCACCGATCACCGTGCCCATGCCGTGATCGATAAAGAGCCGCTGCCCGATTCGGGCGCCCGGATGGATTTCAATGCCCGTCAACCAACGAGCCGTCTGCGAAACAACCCGGCCGAGCGTCTTAAACCCGTTCCGCCACAACCAGTTGGCCACACGGTGCGCCATCAAGGCATGGAAACCGGGATAGGTTAACGCCACCTCAAAACGGGACCTTGCCGCGGGGTCTCGCGCAATGATCCCGTCCAGTTCCTCAGCAAGGAGCTTGAAAATCATACCAGCCATCGTGTTTACTACCTCGCCGCCAAGCGCCAAGACCTACAGATTTTGTCGGATATTGACGTGGGCTCATGCGGGAACGCTATCTATTTCGGTGATATAGTATGCCCTACTACCACAGTCAAGTTTTGTCGCGGTTAGTGATACAAAACCTGGTAGTTTAAATCCCCTATATGCAATCAACTATTAACCATTTCTCTTACGCCGAGATACGAAGCAGGTCGAGCTGTTGTTGCGTAAAATGCAGCCGATCGGACCGTTTTACAGCATTTTCAAAGAATCGAGCTGGGTAAGGCATGCCTGAAGTTATTATGAACGGGCCGGAAGGCCGTCTGGAAGGCCGTTATCAACAGGGTAACGGCCCCAACGCGCCTATCGCGCTGATGCTGCATCCGCATCCGCAACATGGCGGAACCATGAACAACAAGGTGATTTATGCCTTGTTTCAATGTTATCAAAAGCTTGGCTTCTCCGTTCTACGCTTCAATTTCCGCGGCGTCGGTCGCAGCCAGGGTAAATTCGACCGCGGGGAGGGCGAATTAAGCGATGCGGCGGCGGCCCTCGACTGGCTGCAGACCTGGAATCCCAATGCCAGCCAATGCTGGATTGCCGGTTTCTCCTTCGGTGCCTGGATCGGCATGCAGCTGCTGATGCGCCGGCCGGAGATCAGTGGCTTTATTTCGGTTGCGCCGCCGGCCAACATTTACGATTTCAGCTTTTTGGCGCCTTGCCCTTCATCCGGCCTCATGATTCAGGGCGATCAGGATACGATTGTGCCACAGGAAGCTGTCACGAAACTGGTCAACAAGCTGAGCCATCAGCGCGGCATCAAGATCGATTACAAGATGATCCCCGGCGCCAGCCATTTCTTTACTGAGCATCTGGATCAGCTGACCCAGACAGTTGATGATTATCTCGGTACCCAGGTACCGGAAGTGGCGGCCAAGCTGAGAGCGGCCCGCTAAATCGAGCCTCTTCGGTGAGCGAAAGACGAAAAAGCGGCGCCTGTCAGAGATGACAGGCGCCGTTTTGCGATCATCCGCCGTTCTGCCGATGCAGTCTGCCGCCACGCAGTGGCTGCGTAACCCCTGTCGTCCCGGGAAAACTGATGGGCAGGCCGGCATGGGATCTAACGGCCATAAAGGCGAAAGCCTGTGCTTCCAGGGCATCGCCATCCCAGCCGACAGCCTCCACCGGTTCGACAGGCACGGATAGTTGACGGCGCAGCTCGGCCATCAGGACCGGGTTATGGCGCCCACCGCCGGTCACCAGCCAGCGGGTGACCGCTTGCGGAAACCATTGGCGGCTCAGCGCCACGGTGGCCGCCGTGAAAGCGGTCAGGGTCGCCGCACCATCCGCCGGCGAAAGACCGGTCGGCACCAGATCCCGGAATGTGTCGCGGTCCAGCGATTTCGGCGCCGGCGCGGCGAAATACGGATGATCCAGCCATGCCGCCAGGCATGTCTCGTCCACGCGGCCCGCTTTGGCCAGTGCCCCGTCCCGGTCGACCGGCACGCCCGTATGCGACAGGGCCCAATCATCAATCAGTGCGTTGCCGGGACCGGTATCGAATGCCAGCAACGCGCCGGCCTCATCATCGGACTCTGCGCCGATCCAGGTAACATTGCCGACCCCGCCGAGATTGAGGACGGCAAGCGGGCCCAATAGCTCTACCGCTAAAGCGCGGTGAAAAACCGGAGCCAAGGGTGCGCCTTGACCGCCTGCGGCCATATCGTTGCTGCGGAAATCATTGACGACGTCGATCCCCGTCGCCCGGGCCAAGAGGGCGCCATCGCCGATCTGCCAGGTGCGGCCCTTATCAGGCTCATGCAGGATGGTCTGGCCGTGGAAGCCGATCAGGCTGACCTCCCCGGCCGGCCGGCCGGCCAAACCCAGCAAGTCGCGGACGACGGCCGCATGCCGTTCCGTCAGTTCCCGTTCGACGGCGGCCACCGGACCGCCACCACCGAGGCAACTGCGTAAAGATGCCCGAAAAGCGTCATCGTAGGGAACGGTCAGCGCCGGGCCATAGGCGATGACGCGGCGACCATCGGTCTGCAGGAGGGCTGCATCGATCCCGTCGCAAGAGGTCCCGCTCATCAAGCCGATGGCCCAGATTGCCGCACTTTCTGACATGCTTTCCCTTTCCCTCCGGCAGGAGACGCCGTCTGCCGCCGGCCCGCTGATTGCTGGTCCGGACCTTATATGTTACATCCGCCCACGACCCGACTTTAGCAAAGATTCAGCCCAAGCAAACGAGCCGACCATGTTTAAGCCGAAATCCGAATTCCTGCGCGTGATCACCGAGCGCGGTTATCTGCACCAGTGCACGGCACTGGAGGAACTGGACGCCCTTGCCGCCAAGGGGCCGATCACCGGCTATATCGGTTTCGACGCCACGGCGGACAGCCTGCATGTCGGATCGATGGTGCAGATCATGCTGCTGCGCCGTTTGCAACAGACCGGTCATCGCGCCATTGCACTGATGGGCGGTGGCACCACCAAAATCGGTGATCCGAGCTTTCGCGACCAGTCCCGCCCGTTGCTCGATGAACAGGCGATCAATGCCAATCTGGTCGGCATCAAGCGCGTATTCGGTCAGTTCCTGACCTTCGGATCGGGCCCGACGGACGCCATGATGGTGAACAATGCCGACTGGCTGGATCATTTGAACTACATCGAATTCCTGCGGGATTTCGGCCGCCATTTTTCGGTCAATCGCATGCTCAGCTTCGATTCGGTGAAGCTGCGACTGGAGCGCGAACAGCCGCTGACCTTCCTCGAATTCAATTACATGATCCTGCAGGCCTATGATTTCGTCGAGCTGGGACGGCGTCATGGCTGCAGCCTGCAGATGGGCGGCTCCGATCAATGGGGCAATATCGTCAATGGCGTCGAGTTGGGCCGCCGCGTCGATGACCGTGCTCTGTTCGGCCTGACCTCGCCGCTGATCACCACCGCTTCCGGCGCCAAGATGGGCAAGACGGCTGCCGGCGCGGTCTGGCTGAATGAGGAAAAGCTCTCCAGCTATGATTACTGGCAATACTGGCGCAACACCGAAGACGCCGATGTCGGTCGCTTCCTGAAGCTGTTCACCGATCTGCCGCTGGAAGAAATTGCGCGGCTGGAGAAGCTGCAAGGTGCAGAGATCAACGAGGCCAAGATCATCCTGGCAAACGAGGCAACGACATTGTGCCATGGGGCGGTAGCGGCAGCGGCGGCGGCGGAAACAGCACGTCGCACCTTCGTCGAAGGCGGCCTGGGCGAAGCTTTGCCCAGTATCGATATATCGCGCGCGGATTTGGATGCCGGTATTGTCGCCTATGACCTGCTGCGCCGCAGCGGTCTGGTTGCCAGCAATGGCGAGGCACGGCGCCTGATCAAAGGTGGCGGTGCGCGCTTGAACGACGCCGCGATTGATGACGAGAACCGCAAAATCGGCAACGGGGACATCAATGCGGACGGGGTGATCAAGCTATCGTCGGGCAAGAAGCGGCACGCCGTCATCCGCGTCGTTTGACGTCGGCCGACCTCCGGCATTGCCGACGTCGTCAATTGTCCTTCTGGAAATCCGGCATCGGCGACGGCGCCGGTGACTTGTGATCACTGTCGGTCCCGTCATCCGTAAAGAGGTTGCGCAGAAAGCCCGGGGCCAGCGCCGACCATGGATTGACGCTTATTTTCGGCTCCGCAAGTCCGCCGCCGATCGCATAAGTGGCGGCAAACAATCCCTCACCGGCGCCGCCTTGCAAAATATTCCCGATGACGGGGATATTGCCTAGGATGCTGTTGAAAGCATAAGCGGGTACCATTGTTCCTTTGACATCGATCTGGCCGCGATCGAGATCGATCCGGCCGGCGGCGGTCAATCCGATGGACGGGCCGGCGCTGCGGAATTTTTTGACGTCGATCACGCCACGCGTTTTGGTGAATTTGCTGCTGGCGCCGTCAAAGAAAAAGCCTTCGCCGCTCAACACATCCACCAGACCGGTCAGTGATGCCACCGTCAGGAAACGAACGAAGAAAGGCGTGCCGATGAGGCGATATGACGTCATATCCAGTTTGCCGCGCATCGGCCGGTGCGGTTCGCTATCATTGACCGTCCCGGTAATGGACAATTCGCCGCCCTTGATCGAATCATAAAGGTTGAGCACGCGCAACGCAGCACCGCCATCCTTGGTCTGCGCCGTCAGCCTGTGCGTGCCGTCGCCGGCGGGCCGGTAGACGAGCGTCAGGGGTGCGCCCCCGGGCAGCGTCGCCCGCATATCGATGACATTCCACCACAGAGGATCATGGTTGAGTTCGATCGCCACATCCTTCAGCTCGCGGCCTTCGGCGATCCTCGCGGTCGCAAGATGTGTGGCCTTGACCGTGAAGGGGCGCTGCGGCTTGCTTTCCTCCAGATCGAGAGTCGCCTGATCCTTCGGCGGAGCTTGCGTAGAGGCTGTGTAATAGGGTTCGGCATCAAGATTGCCGCCCCCGATCACCACATCGATGCGACCGCTGTCAAAACCGACCTCGACATTATCGACATTCGTGCGGCCATATGCGGCTTTCGTCAAAGTAAGCTTATCGATGCTCCCGTCCGGCTTGAATTTCAGATCGCCGGTGGCCGAGAGATCTCCCGCCGCGATATCCATGGAAGAAATCGCGATCACCTTATCGCCCTGAAGGTCCAGGCGCATCTTCGCCTTGCCCGGCGTTCCTGCAGCTTTCTGCCATTTGAGGAAATCGAGATTGACCGTCGTATCTTTCAGATCGAGCGTGCCGTCCAATTGCCCGCGCTTATCGGCAAAGCGGGTGAAGGTGAGATCGAGCTTGCTCGAACCGTTGAGCATCGACCGGTAATCGTAACCCAGCGCAGCGCATTGGTCCGCCGTCACAACGCCCACTGCATGGATTTGCTGGTTGAACGGCCCCTTATCCGTGAAGTTTTCGACCCAGGTGGCATCCAGCGGAATACCCGCCAGCTTCATGCCGCCCTTGATGGTCATGCCATCCTGATTGAGGTCGAGCGATAGTTTGCCATCGGTCACGTCGCGACCGAACATCACCTGCTTCAAACCCACATTATCCATCGTCGATTGGACGCCCAGCTTGACACGGGCGAAGGTCAGATTCTTCTCGGCTGGAAAATCGAACTGGATATGTGTCGTGGTATCTCCGCTGCTATTGGCCGGTTTCAAGCCAAGCTTGGTCGGGTAACCCAAACGGGGATTGTCGAGCAGCGTCAAGGCGTCTGCCAGCGGGCTGACGATATCGCCGCCGATACTGATATTTTGATCCTTCTGATCGAGGCCGGAGATCAGGAGCTTGCCGCCGGTAAGCTTTATCTTGCCCACGGCGCCGGATTTGATATCGGCTGCAAACTGCTTTTCCGTGAAGGTCGCCGTCGCCACACCGTCGGTAATCGGCGGCAAGGGCCGGAGATAATGGACCGTAAGACCGCTGGTCCGCATCGTCCCGTTGACCTGGACCAGGGGTTTCTCATCTGTTGCCGCCGGTATTCCGACGAGAATGTCGGCCTGCAGCTCATCGACCATACCGCTCGGTATGTTCGGCACCAGCCAACTGCGCGTATTTTCGGCCATGCCGTTCGGCCAGTAGCCGTCCATCAGCGCCGCGTCGATCTTGCTGCCATACAGCTTGAACTGCAGCCTCAGCGAATCGCCATCGGTCGCCTTGCCGTTCATCAATCCTTCGATCGATCCGGTCAGATGCAGGATCGGTCCGGAAATATCCGCCGTCAGATCGTAAATCGTGATCATATCCCGGTCCGGATCGAGGCTGCCGGACAGCAACAGGGATTGCAGGGGTATCGGTTTTTTCGTGTGACCCTGCAATGACACCAGACCGGGGCCGCCGCTCATTTCAAAGTTGGCCGCGCCGATCTTGCCGTCGAGGCCGAATTCCGTTTTCAAACGCCCGTTGAGACGCAGATCCGTATCGGCAAGAACATTGAGGCCGTGCTGCAGCAGACCCAACTGGGACGCTTCCAGGTTTGCCACCTGGGTGTCGATTTCAAGCTCACGCGTATCGTTGCGCAAGGTGAGATGGCCGCTTAGGGAAGCGGGGCGGCCGAGATCCGGCGACTGAAAACTGATCGTGCCGTCCAAACCATCGGCATCCCGCGTCACGTCGATCTGCACCTGTTCGGCGCGCCAGGAGGTCTTTTCGTAACGGTCAACCAGCGTAAGCCGTCCATCGATGACCGCGACTTCGGTGAGATAACCGGTCTGCCTCTGTGGATCTGGCGGCTGCAGCATCTCGCCGAGGACGCGGGCCAGGATCTCCGATTGATTATCGCTATCCTGGTCCCCTATATCGCCGCCGTTATTGCCACCCAATTCACGCGGACCGAACATCAGCCGGTTGTCGCGGCTACGCCAGAGCCGCAAAGCTGCACCGAAAATCTCGATACGGCTTGGAGCGATCATGCCCCGCATCAGGGCCCGGGCGCTCAGAGCGATCGACGCTTCCGGAATCGTGGCGAGGTCGCGTCCGTGGCGATCCCTGACATGCAGGTTGACGCCACGGACGTCCAATGCGCGCTGCCAACCGGCCCAGGTCAGTACGGCGTCATCGATGCTGATCTGCAGATCCTGGTCCGGCCCGTTGATCGCCTCTTCCATATAGGGGACCAGAAAGCGCAGATGGATGGGCCCTTCATGGGTCATGCGCCAGGCGAGAAACCCGACCAGAAGCGCGAGGCCCGCCAGGGCGGCCCCTAGAAACTCCAATAGAAAGCGCGTCGTCCGCCGGATCACGTCACACCTATTGCATGCCGAACCGGTCTTGCGTCAGCGGCCTTGACCATATCGGCATCCTTCAGCAGTCTCGACGGAGACCAATTCCATAGCCGGACCATAATGACGCCCCCGACCGATCGAGACCCGCCCAGAACCTTAGATCCGGACAGCCTGCCCCGCCCGAGCGACGCCCAGCAGGCGGCGCTGGGCCGCCAGCATCTGGCTGAAATAATCGGCAGCACCCATGAGGCACTGCATTCTGCGGGCATGCTGGCCCTGCTGGATGCGATTTTTGGCAATAGTCCTTTCCTCGGGCAATGCGTGCTGGCCGAGTCGGCGATCTTTCTGGATGTTGTAGCCAACGGTCCGGACGCTGTCTGTAACAAAGTGTTGCGGGATCTGCGGGATACCGCCGCCGCCACGGTCGATGAACGAGAATTGATGCGGATGCTGCGTCGCGCAAAAAGGCAAGCTGCCTTGCTGATCGCGGTGGCCGATATCGCTGGCTGGTGGTCCCTGGAACAGGTCACCGGTGCACTGAGCGATCTGGCTGAAACGACGCTGCAGGCGGCGATCGGGTTCCAATTGCGACAATTGCATGCGTCCGGCGATATCGTCCTGCCCGATCCGGCGATGCCCATGCGTGATTGCGGCCTGATCGTTCTGGCACTCGGGAAGCTCGGCGCCCGCGAACTGAACTACAGCTCGGATATCGACCTGATGATTCTGTTCGATCTGGAGAAAGTACAGTATCGCGGCCGCAAAAGTGCGCAGGAATGTTTCGTGCGTCTGGCCCGGAATTTGGTACGCCTGCTGCAGGACGTGACCGAGGACGGCTATGTCTTCCGCACCGATCTCAGGCTACGGCCGGATCCAGGCTCGACGCCTTTGGCCATCTCCACATTGGCGGCGGAAATTTATTACGAAGGCATGGGGCAGAACTGGGAACGGGCCGCCATGATCAAGGCGCGACAGGTGGCGGGGGACATTGCCGCCGGATCCCAGTTCCTGCGCAATCTGCGCCCCTTCATCTGGCGCAAGCATCTGGATTTTGCTGCCATCCAGGATATTCATTCGATCAAGCGGCAGATTCATGCCGTCAAAGGGCACCGCGAAGTCGCCGTTGCCGGCCATAACATCAAAGTCGGGCGCGGCGGCATCCGCGAAATCGAGTTTTTCGCCCAAACGCAGCAATTGATCTGGGGTGGTCGCCTGCCGGAGCTGCGTGTCCCGGCAACTTGCGCGGCAATCGACGTGCTCGTGAAACTCGATAAGACCAAGCCCGCGGTGGCAGCCGATCTGCTGTCTGCCTATCGCTATCTGCGCCATGTTGAACATCGGCTGCAGATGATCAACGATCAGCAGACCCAGACACTCCCGGATACTGAACCTGCCCTCAATCGGCTGGCCTTGTTCTGCGGCCATGCCGATACGGCAGATTTCTCGCGCACCCTGTTGCATCATCTTGGCCAGGTCGAGGATCATTACGCCGAATTGTTCGAAGAAGCGCCGTCGCTGGGCAGCAGCGGGGCGACCGGTGCGGGCAATCTTGTTTTCACCGGCACCGAAGATGATCCGGCGACCGTGCAGACGTTGCGGCAGATGGGTTTCAACGATGGCGGCGCCGTCTCGGCTTTGGTCCGCGCCTGGCATCACGGGCGCTATCGTGCGACGCGCAGCGCGCGGGCGCGCGAATTACTGACGGAATTGATGCCTCAACTGCTGGATCAGCTCGCCAAGACGGCCGATCCGGATACCGCCTTTCGTCGCTTCGACGCCTTCCTCCGCGGCTTGCCGGCCGGCGTGCAGCTTTTCTCCCTGCTCCATGCCAATCGCAACCTCCTGGGGTTGATTGCCGAGGTCATGGGTTCGGCGCCGTTACTAGCCGATATGGTCAGTCATTCACCGGTCCTCCTTGATGGCGTCCTCAGTGCCGGCTTCTTCGAGGCCGTGCCGGATAGGGGCCACCTTCAGCAGGATCTGCTCCGGCAGCTCGCGATGGGCAACGATTTTCAGGATAGCCTCGATATCCTGCGACGCTGGACCAAGGATCTGCAATTCCAGATCGGTGTCAGGCTGCTGCATAGCGCCGCCTATGTCGATGCGGCGCCCAGCGATCTCAGCGACGTGGCCGATACGGCCGTCGCGGCGTTGCTGCCGCTGGTGGCCGAGGAATTCATGCGCCTGCACGGCAAATTGCCGGGCGACGGATTGGCCGTCGTCGCATTGGGGAAGCTCGGCAGCCGGGAGATGACGATCACATCGGACCTCGATCTGATCTTCATCTATGACATCCCGGAAGGTGTGGAGGATTGGGAAGTCCATATGTCGGACGGACCGAAACCCCTGCCGCCGATTCAATATTATGCCCGCCTGGCGCAGCGTTTCATCAACGCCATCACTGCCATGACCGGCGAAGGTAAATTATTCGAGGTCGATATGCGATTGCGGCCATCGGGCAATTCCGGCCCGATCGCCAGCGGGCTCGCTTCATTCGAACGTTATCAAAGCGAGGAAGCCTGGACCTGGGAACATATGGCGTTGACCCGCGCGCGCGTCATTGCCGGGCATCCGGCGCTGGCAGCACGGATCGAGACCGCCTTGAAGCGCATTCTGTCCAGACCGCGTGATGCCGCCAAATTACGTACCGATATTGCCGATATGCGTCAGCGAATTCTGCAGCAATACCGGGGCGACAATCTGTGGGATCTGAAATATTACCGCGGCGGTCAGGTGGATATCGATTTCGCGGCGCAATATCTTCAATTACGGGATGCCTACCTGCATCCAGAAATCCTTCTCCGCAACCCGGCCGATGCGATCGCCAAAGCGAGTTCCTGCGGCCTCATCGATCCTGCTCAAGCGGATGATCTCATCGCCGCCGCGCGGCTCTGGACGCGGTTGCAGCAAATGATCCGGCTACTCGTCGGCGGCCGTATCGACGAAGCCAAACTGCCGCTACCGAGCCAGCGTCACCTTGCGGCAGTGGCCGGCTGCGCGGATTTTGCGGCCCTGAAGAAGGAAATCGAAAAGCACGCCGAAGCGGCCTTGCGTCACGTCACCAGTTTGTTATCTGAATGACGGGAACGTCTGGGGTATTATTCCTGCGTTGGGTGGCGGATTGTGCCCTCTGCGCAGGCAGGGGCGACTAGAAAATCAGAATGGACCGGAGTGAGGAAACAAGATGACGTTGGCTGTTGGCGACAAGGCACCTGCTTTCACGATGAAGACCGATGGCGGTGGCAAGGTTTCCTTGTCGGCCCTCAAAGGCAAAAACGTCGTCCTCTATTTCTATCCCAAGGATGATACCAGCGGTTGTACCGCCGAGGCCTGCGGTTTTCGGGATGATTTGCCGGCTTTCAACACGACCGAGGCTGTCGTCATAGGCGTTTCGCGCGACAGCGTCGAAAGCCACGATAAGTTCAAGAAGAAGTATGACCTCAACTTCCAGCTCGCCAGCGACGAAACCGGAAAGGTCACCGAAGATTATGATGTCTGGGTTGAAAAAAGCATGTATGGCAAGAAATACATGGGGATCGAACGGGCGACCTACCTGATCGACGGCAAGGGCGTCATTCGCGGCATCTGGCGCAAGGTCAAGGTGCCGGGCCATGTGGCCGAGGTGCTGAAGGCGATCAAAGCAGTCTAGGTAACTCCCCTATCCCTGCCGGCTGGATTCCCTGTCCCGCCCCGCTATGATGCGGCACCATGTTTGATCTATGTGCTGCGGCCATCGAGATACTGAACACTGCCGATCCCGTCGGGAAGGTCCAGCGGTCGCATGCTTTGGCCCTCGCCTGGCGGGCAGATGAAAATCGGGGTATCGGACCGGCATCCCCGGATACGGGCATGCGGGCGCAACTACCGGCACGGCCCGCCCGACCCGATCGCCCGGAGCTGCGTCGACCCGGCGATATGCCCAGGCGAAAAGCCGGTGGGAGTGCCGAGAAGCAGATCGCCTTGCTGCACGCCTTGGCGCATATCGAGCTGAATGCCATCGACCTTGCCTGGGATATGGTGGCGCGTTTCGCCGGCCCGGAGCTGCCACGCGCTTTCTGCGATGACTGGGTCCGCGTCGCCGATGAGGAGGCATTGCATTTCGGCCTGCTGGACGGCCGCCTGAAGGCGCTGGGGGCCGCCTATGGCGATCTGCCGGCCCATGACGGCCTATGGTCGGCCGCCATGGAAACGGCGCATGATCTGCTGGCACGGCTGGCCATCGTCCCGCTGGTGCTGGAGGCAAGAGGCCTGGATGTAACACCGGCCATGATCGTGGATTTGCGGCGCAGCGACGATCCGGAGAGTGCCGCGATTCTACAGCGCATCTATGACGACGAAATCGGGCATGTCGCCATCGGCAGCCATTGGTTCCATACCATCGCTCATCAACGCGGCCTTGATCCGATGACGGCCTGGCAGAAATTGGTGAAACGGCACTTCCGCGGACAGCTCAAAAAACCGTTCAACCGCGCTGCCCGGGAGCAAGCGCGGTTGCCGGCCGATTTTTACGAACCGATCGCCGGCTGAGGCGTGGACCACAGCCGGCGACCAGTTCGTGGTCGCTGTCGGGTTACTTACTGCACGGTTTCCCCGTGCAGCCCGAGATCGAGCCCATCCCTCTCGATTTCCTCGGAAACCCGCAGACCGACGATCAGATCAACCACTTTCAAGATGATGAAGGTACCGATCCCCGACCAAACCAGTGTCAGGAGAACGCCTTCGACCTGCGTCAGAACCTGCGCCCCATTGCCGTCGATCAGGCCGACCGGGGCATCGCCGCCCTTGATGGCCTTGGTCGCCAGGACGCCCGTGAGAATGGCGCCGACGATACCGCCGATGCCATGGACGCCGAAAACGTCCAGCGAGTCGTCATAGCCGAACAGGCTTTTCAGCGCGGTTGCACTGAAGAAACAGACGATGCCGGCCACGATACCGATGATGAGCGCGCCGCTCGGATCAACGAAGCCGGAAGCCGGGGTAATGGCGACGAGACCAGCCACCGCACCGGAAATGATACCGAGCACGGACGGATGCTTCTTCAACGCCCATTCGACGAACATCCAGGAAAGACCGGCCGCCGCCGTCGCGATCTGGGTCACCGTCATGGCCATGCCGGCAGTGCCGCCTGATGTCAGGGCGGAACCGGCATTGAACCCGAACCAGCCGACCCAGAGCAGGGACGCACCGATCACGCTATAGACCAGGTTATGCGGCGGGAACGGCGTCTTGCCATAACCCTTACGCTTGCCCAGGACGAGGGTCGCCACCAATCCGGCGATACCGGCATTGATATGCACGACCGTGCCGCCGGCAAAATCGAGGATGCCCTTATTGAACATCAGCCCGTTGGCACCCCAGACCATATGAGCGATCGGCGAATAGACCAGCAGCGACCAAAGCCCGATGAACCACAGCATGGCGCTGAATTTCATGCGGTCGGCGAAAGCGCCGGTGATCAGCGCCGGCGTGATGATGGCAAAGGTCATCTGGAAGCACATGAAGACCGATTCGGGAATCGTGCCCGACAGAGCGCCGACATCCATGCCCTTGAGGAAGAAGCGGGACAAATCGCCGATAATGGCATTGCCGCCCATGAAGGCCAGGCTATAGCCGGCGATCATCCAGAGCACCGTTACCAGACAGGTAATGGCGAAAGACTGCATCAGCATCGCCAGGACATTCATCTTGCGGACCATGCCGCCATAGAACAATGCCAGTCCCGGGATGGTCATCATCAGCACCAAGGCCGTCGATGTCAGCATCCAGGCCGTGTCGCCGCTATTCAATGTCGGTGTCGACTGCGCCCATGCCGGCAGAGCTGCCAAGCCCAGGGTTGCCGCCATAGCGATGCAGGCGCCCCCGCGCCGCAAACGCCTTGCGATGTTCTGTCCTCTGGCCGAGGACCGAATCCCCCGCATCCCAATTGCCAACCCCATTAAAGCCTCCGTGGGTCTTTTGCTTTGCACTGCAACATTGGCAGAGCAAGTCATATGCCAACCCGGAAAGGCTGAAATCAGGGGCCGTTTTGATGTCAACTGAGATAAAAATAGCCTAATTTTTAGGCAGAGACTTGCCGTCCATGCTGTCGCGCTGTTTTTTTAGGCAACAATATTGCAAACCTAATAAAGACGACTGTCCGCCAGACTGCGTGTCCTTAAGGTGCATCGCCGGCGTGAATCTTGGCTGCCAGGGCGGCCGAGAGAAAGCGATCGATATCGCCATCGAGCACGCCCTGGGTATCGCTGGTTTCGACATCGGTGCGCAGATCCTTGACCATCTGATAGGGCTGCAGCACATAGGAACGAAGCTGGTGGCCCCAGCCGATATCGGTTTTCTGGGCTTCGATCGCCGCCGAGGCCTCTTCGCGCTTGCGCAGTTCCAGCTCGTAGAGGCGCGCTTTCAGCATATCCATGGCCATGGCGCGATTGCGGTGCTGCGAGCGGTCGACCTGGCAAGAAACCACCACGCCGGTCGGCATATGGGTGATCCGGATGGCGCTGTCGGTCTTGTTGATGTGCTGACCGCCGGCACCGGAGGCGCGGAAGGTATCGACCTTCAGATCCTTATCCAGGATTTCAACTTCGATGTTGTCATCGACCACCGGATAGACCCAGACCGAGGCAAAGCTGGTATGGCGCCGGGCATTGGAATCATAGGGCGAAATACGCACCAGACGATGCACGCCGGATTCCGATTTCAACCAGCCATAGGCGTTGTGGCCTTTGATTTCGACGGTGGCCGATTTCAGGCCGACCTCTTCGCCCGGGCTTTCTTCCAGCCATTCGACCTTATAGCCATGCTGTTCCGCCCAGCGCGTATACATGCGCATCAGCATCAGCGCCCAGTCCTGCGCCTCGGTTCCGCCGGCACCGGCATGCACTTCGAGATAGCAATCATTCTGGTCCGCTTCGCCCGACAGAAGGGATTCGAGCTCGCGCTTGGCGACATCCGCCTGCAACGCCGAGAGATTGGCCTGGGCCTCGTCGATGCTGCTCTCGTCACCTTCCATTTCGCCCAATTCGGCGAGGGTCAGGGAATCGTCGAGCTGGCGTTCCATGGCACGATAGGCCGCGATCGCATCGCTGAGATGGGTGCGTTCGCGCATGACTTTCTGGGCCTTTTCAGGCTTGTCCCAGATCTGCGGGTCTTCCGCCAGGGCATTCAATTCGTCGAGACGACGCAGCGCGTTATCCCAGTCAAAGATGCCTCCTCAGCAGGGCCAGGGAAGCACGAATCTCCCCCGCCGCCGCCTCGATCTCAGCGCGCATGGCGAAACCTCGGTCATAAATGGTCAGATATGTGGCGATACATGCGCGAACTCGGTGGCTCCGTCAAGTCACGGATCCCCTGGCATCGCTTGCTTCGCCGATATATTCCAGCGGCCCTGTATATTCCAATACCGGCTCAATAGAGCCCGCTTCCACTGTCACCGCCGGAGCTTGCCGGCCCCGGCGAAACCGTCGGCACGCTATTGATCACCGGGCTCTGCTGGGTCATGCCGGTGGCAGGCACGGCCGGTTGATCACCGCTGACAACAGGCTGCGGGCCCAACGGTCCTGCAGGCTGCTGGTCCTGCCCTTGTGCGGTTGCCGCATTGTTGTTGGAATCGATAATGGTTGTGTCGCTGTCGGTCGGCGCCGCATTGCCGCCCAACGGAATGATGCTGCCATAACCCGCATCCTGGCCGAAATTACTGTCGCCCTCGATCACAGACATCTGGCCGGTCGGTTCCGTTCCGGGCTTGAAGGCCTCCAGAATAATGGGGCCGGCATCGCCGGGCGCGGCGCGCGCGCCGGTCTTGTAATCGACGCGCACCAGGCGGACGCCCGGCGGCACGCGGAACGGCGTCGCCGGCTTATCCTTCAACGCGGCCATCATGAAGTCGCGAAAGACCGGCGCCGACAAAAGGCCACCCGTTGCCTTCTTGCCCAGCGAACGCGGCTGATCGAAGCCCAGATAGACACCTGCCGCGAGGTCGGGAGAAAAGCCGATGAACCAGACGTCGCGTCCGTCATTGGTGGTGCCGGTCTTGCCTGCCAGCGGCTTGCCCACGACTTTGACGGCAGAGCCGGTGCCGCACTGAATGACGCCTTCCATCATCGAAACCATCTGATAGGCGTTCACCGGATCCAGCACCTGGGCCCGCGTATCGGGGATCTGCGGCGGGGGGGGGGCGGCATAGGGCGCCCGTTGGGGAACGTCACAAAGGCGGGGGGCCTGGGGGTGAACATCCCCGAGGCCGACTACCAGCAGCTGACCACGATGGATGTGCTGCTGGCCTATCTGCGGCGGCGGCTGGCCGTCATAGCGCGCCTGTTGGCAACCGTCACAAGGCCGGTCGTCATGGCGATAGATCGTCCAGCCGTGATTGTCCTGCACCCGGTCGATGAAGGACGGCGTCACTTTCTTGCCCCCGTTGACGATCATCGAATAGGCATCGATCATGCGCAGCAACGTAGTTTCGCCGGCACCAATCGACATGGCCAGGGTCTGCTGCATATTGTCGATGACACCCAGCCGGCCGGCCATCTCCGCCACCCGCTTCATGCCGATCGTCTGTGCCATCCTGATCGTCATCAGATTGCGAGAATGCTCCAGCGCCTCGCGCATGGTTGCCGGGCCGAGGAAATCCTTCTCGAAATTCTCCGGTCGCCACAAGGGCAGGCCAGGCCCCTGATCGATCACGATCGGCGCATCGAGAATCGTCGTCGAGGGCGTATAACCGGCTTCCAGGGCCGCCAGATAGACGATCGGTTTGAAGGACGAACCCGGCTGGCGCATCGCCTGCGTCGCCCGGTTGAACTCGCTCAGTCTATAGGACCAGCCGCCGGTCAATGCCAGGACACGGCCGGTATGCGGATCCATGGCGATGAACGCACCGCTGATTTCGGGTACCTGCCGCAATGAATAGACCGCATCGGTGGCCGGCTCCGCCGATGCCGCCTGATCGGCGGATTTCGCTTTGCTCGCAGATTGATCGTCATCATCGGCATCGTCTTTGGCCGCTTCGGCGGCCGGTTCGACGGCGATGATGTCGCCAACCTCGAAGACATCGGCGGCGGATTTGATCGCCGGGCCGATATGACTCTGTCCATCCTTGTCGGTGGTCCGCCGCCGCGCCCAAGTCAGGCTGGCTGCCGGAATTTTGCCCTGGCCGCCATTTTCCAAGCCGATATCGGCCCCGGCCTTGTCGACCGCCAGCACGATGGCCGGCTTCCAATTGTAGAGCCAGGGCATCGGTGCCAGATGGCTCATCGATTCCTGCCACTTATCGATGGTCTCCAGATGGCGCAACGGACCACGATAGCCCTGTGTCCGATCGTAATTGACCAGATGCCGACGCAGCACATCGTCCGCGATATCCTGCAGATGCGGGTCGAGGGAGGTACGGACGCTGAGGCCGCGCTTATAGAGACCGTCTTCACCATATTTGGCGAGCAATTCGCGCCGCACTTCCTCGGAATAATAATCGGCATTCACGCGTTCGGTCGTGCCGCGTTCGAGCTGCTCCAGTTTTTCCTGTTTGGCAGCCGCCCCCTCTGCCGCCGAGATATGCCCGTCTTCCACCATGCGGTCGATCACCCAGTCGCGGCGAGACTTCGATGCATCGAAGTTGCGCTTGATATTGTAGGTGTTCGGCGCCTTGGGCAGTGAGGCGAGATAGGCGGCCTCGCCGATGGTCAATTCATCGAGCGATTTATTGAAATAGTTCAGCGCGGCCGCAGCCACGCCGTAATTGCCCGAGCCGAGATAGATCTGATTGAGATAGAGCTCGAGGATGCGGTCTTTCGTGAACGCCCTTTCGATACGCAAAGCGAGGATGGCTTCCTTCACTTTGCGCCCATAGGAGACTTCGTTCGACAACAGGAAATTCTTGGTGACCTGCTGCGTGATGGTCGAGGCGCCGATCGGCCGCCGGTCGCGCCCATAATTCAGCAGATTGATCCAGGCAGCTTTGACGACGCTGGGGATATCGATACCCGGATGGCTGTAGAAGGATTTGTCCTCGGCTGCCAGAAAGGCATTGATGACGCGCTTCGGAATAACACCGATCGGCACGAAAACACGATTCTCGACGGCATATTCCTGCATCAGCCGGCCATCACCGGCATGAACGCGGGTCACTACCGGCGGATCATAACTGGCGAGCTGGTAGTAATCCGGCAAGCCTTCCGAGAAATGCTCATAGACGAACCAGACGGCGATCACGCCGCAGACGGCGCCGATCATCACCAGGCCAAGGAAGAAAGACAACAAACGCGAGAGACGCATAATAAATTACAATTCGCTGTATCTGTTGCAGCAACGCGCCGGGCGGTATCGGTCCCGATCGCTTAATCGTTCCGCTGCTCGCTTAGATCGCGCCCAAAGGCTCACACCGAGGGGTCGACCACCATCGGCAGCCCATTCAAGATCAATCTTGGCCTTATCCAAGCCATGCCGCAAGATCAAGGCAAATTTATGTTCCCACATAGGGTTACCGACTAATCGGCTGCCGAACTTCGCAGATCTTCAAGCGCTCATGCCGCCGACAGCAACATATCGCTGGCCGGCTTATCTTAACCTTATTCGTTGGTGTCGATCAGCGCTTGACCAATTCCTGCCAGTCGAAGAAATCGTCGACGGCCCGGCGGATCGCCTTGGCCAGCTTGGCCTGGTGCGGTTTGCTGGTCAGCAGTTGCTGATCTTTCGCGCTGGAAATATACCCCATTTCCAACAGAACGGAGGGCACATCGGGCGCCTTCAGGACGGCAAATCCGGCCGATCGATGGCTGTGTTCCAGCATCAGCGTGTCGGTTTTCAGTTCCGTGACCAGATCGGCGGCGAAGCGCGACGACAGGTTGATGGTATCGCGCTGGGCCAGGTCGATCAGGATATCGGTCACCATGCCGTTCTGCTTTGACAAATCCACCCCGGCGATGATGTCCGATTTGTTCTCCCGGGCCGCCAATGCCGCGGCCTCCGTGTCGGAGGCATTCTCGGATAAAGTATAGACGGTGGCGCCCCGCAACAGCGGATTGTCATAGGAATCCGCATGGAGCGAAATGAACAGATCGCCGCCATTGTCGCGGGCAACCTTGAAACGATCCCGCAGCGGTATATAGACGTCCTTGTCGCGGGTCATCATCACCCGATAGCGCCCCGTCGAGAGCAGCTCCTTTTTCAAGGCGCGCGCGACGGCCAAGGTTATGTTCTTTTCCCGGACACCATCGCTGCCCAAGGCACCGGGATCGATCCCGCCATGGCCGGGATCGATCACGATCATCGGCTTCAAACTGACTTTCTTGGCGTTGCCTCCCGGCGCCGCGGCGGTGCCTCTGCTGGCCGGATCGCCCGCCCTCGGCTGGTCGCCGACAGGGGCCAAGGCGCCGGCCGGATCGGTCTGTTTCGACCCGGACTTACCCTTGCCATCCCGCGACGCCGCCTTGCTCGCGATCTCCGGGGCGGCGATAAGAGGCTGCGTCACGGCCTGCGCTGCATCGGATTGCGCTGCAGCCGCCGGAAGGGGAACGACAGCCGGCGCCTTGCCCTGCGCAACAAGCCGGAAATCCGCTTCCGTCGACGGCTTCAGATCGACCACCAGCATGGCCGGTCGGCCCGCACCGGTCGACGGCGCCCCCGCGAGATGAGCCGCCGTCACCTGGGCGGGTCCGGCAAGATCCAACACGACCCGGGATGTTCCTGGCTTGAACAATCCGTAGCGCATCGACGCGACCAGACCGCTGCCCTGAAGATTTTGACCGCCCGGCGTCCGCCAGGCGACCTCATCCATATCGATCACCAGGCGATAGGGATTCATCAGATAAAATGTGTGGAATTTCACTGCGGCACTCAGATGCAGCTCGATCCGCGTGAGATCGGCATCCTGTCCGATACGGGCCTCCGTTACCACCGGCTTGGCCATTGCCGTTACTGGAAGAACCACCAATAGGATGGCCAAAATGTGCCGCAGCACCGACATTTAGTATCGACTCCGCAAAGATTGCCTAAATTTAATATGCTAACCCTATGTGAATCAACAGAAATATTAAAAAAGACTTGAATATGCACTCTGCCGACCCGTTAACCATTCTGCATTTGCCATTGTGTTTCACCCCCTGCCCTTCTATTCTCCGGCTCTGGTCGCGAACCCGACTTTTCGGATAAGGCTTGGAAGAAAGCTTGCTTTGTCCTCAATCGGTTCCGGGATCATTGGGTCTCATTTGACCGAGGCAGTAGCGCCGTCGATTCCGATCACGGCGCACCGGTGCAAGGGGACTTATCGGCAGGAGATCAACCTGACCCGGCAACAAGGTTTTGGGCAATATGCCCTACGGAATCGCCGGGACCAGCGGGTCGACCGCCAATCGTCACAGGTAAGAATGACTTACGTCTGGAATTCACTAACCCATACCGCGCCGCCGTCCGCTTGCTATGCGGATGACGCTTGGCGCGCCGAGGAGCCTTTGTCGCATGGCAAAATCAATGCTGATCGACGCCACCCACCCGGAAGAGACTCGCGTCGCCGTGGTGGACGGGCGGAAGCTGGAAGAGTTTGATGTCGAAGTCGCCAGCCGGCGTCCACTAAAAGGAAACATCTATCTAGCCAAAGTTACCCGGGTCGAGCCTTCCTTGCAGGCTGCCTTTGTCGAATATGGCGGCAACCGGCACGGATTCCTGGCTTTCAGTGAAATTCACCCGGACTACTACCGGATTCCGGTCGCTGACCGTGAGGCTCTGCTGCGTGAAGCAGCCGAGGCGATCGATGACGATGATGAAATCGATGCCATCGCGGATGGCGGGACAAACGGTGGTGCGTCGCACAGCGACGACGATCATGCGCATCACGATTATCTGGGTGATGAGCATGGCGACCATCATCGGGATGCCGATGGCGATGATCATTCGGCAATCGAGCATGACAGCGATGTAATCGTGAGCGAAAGCGGCGAGTTTGTGGCCGCACCGCCGCCGCCCGCCGCCGGCGATGGCGGGGCCGAGTTGACCACCGCCGACTCTGGTAGCTCAGCCTCCTGGACGACGGAACCGGCCATCATGGCGCTGGATGCACGCCGCGATGTCCTGCTTGGCGATGTCCAATCGGAATTCCCGGTCGAAGCCGAGATTCTGCCCCCGGCAACCGGCGAGATCGTCGAGGTGCAGTTACGCGATGAGGTCGTCGATACGGTTGGCGGTGAAGAACCGGCGATCCAGGACGATCCGGAAGCCGATGAAGAGCGGGCTCGCCGCCGTCGGCAACGTAACCTGCGCCGCTACAAAATTCAGGAAGTGATCAAGCGCCGGCAGATTCTGCTGGTCCAGGTCACCAAGGAAGAGCGCGGCAATAAGGGTGCTGCCCTAACGACCTATCTGTCCCTCGCCGGCCGCTATTGCGTGCTGATGCCCAATACCGATCGCGGAGGCGGCATTTCCCGGCGCATCACCAATGCGGGTGATCGCAAGCGGTTGAAATCGATCATCGATGATCTGGACGCGCCGGAAGGCATGGCGGTCATCGTCCGCACAGCCGGCAGCGAGCGCAGCAAAGCCGAAGTCAAGCGCGACTTTGAATATCTCCTGCGCCTGTGGGACGAGATTCGCGACGTCACCCTGCGATCCACCGCGCCGGCGCTGATCTATGAAGAAGCCAGCCTGATCAAGCGCTCGATCCGCGATCTTTATACCAGCGATATCGGCGACATCATCGTCGCCGGCGACGAATCCTATCGCGCCGCCAAAAGCTTCATGCGCACCCTGACGCCCAGTCATGCCAAGCGCGTGCAGCTTTATCGCGACAATTCCATCCCGTTGTTCCAGCGCTATCAGATCGAAAGCCAATTGGCGGCGATCCATCAGCCCGTGGTGCAGCTGAAATCCGGTGGCTATATCGTCATCAACCAGACCGAAGCGCTGGTGGCGATCGACGTCAATTCCGGTCGTTCCACCAAGGAACGCAATATCGAAGAAACCGCTTTGCGCACCAATCAGGAAGCGGCCGAGGAAGTCGCTCGCCAGTTGCGCCTGCGCGATCTCGCCGGTTTGATCGTCATCGACTTCATCGATATGGAGGAGAACCGCAATAATGCGGCGGTCGAGCGGCGGCTGAAGGAAAGCCTGAAAAACGACCGTGCCCGCATCCAGATCGGCCGCATCAGCTCCTTCGGGCTGCTGGAAATGTCGCGCCAGCGTCTGCATCCCAGTCTGGCCGAAGCGAGCACGGAAATCTGTCCGCATTGCGCCGGCACGGGCCGCATCCGGTCGGTGGATTCAACCGCCTTGCATGTCCTGCGCATGGTGGAAGAAGAGATCACCCGCAGCTATTCGCCCGGGATTAATGTTTTCATTCCCACGGCCGTCGCGCTGTATATCCTCAACCAGAAGCGGTCGTCGCTGTCGGAGCTGGAGCTGCGTCGAGGCGTGCGGATCTATCTGCAGGCCGATGACAGTCTGATTCCGCCGGATTACCGCCTGGAGCGGATCAAGCAGCTGGCCCCCGGGGAAGAAGTCCAGCAGCGGCAATTGCCGCCAGCGAAGCCGATCGAGGACGATATCGATATCGACGACGAAATCGATCTTGATGTCGAAGCCGAAGATGATGAAACCGAAACGGACGCAGCCGAGGAATCAGCCGAGCCCGCATCTGATGGTGGGGATGCTCGGTCCGGCCGGCGCCGGCGCCGGCGCCGGCGCGGTGGCCGTGGCGAACGTTTCCGGGCAGACGAATTCACCGAAGCCAACGAGGCGGCTGAAGCCGGCACTGGCGAGACGAAGCCGCCGCTGCCCAACCGCAACGAAACCAGTCATGGCGAAGAAGGTCGCGACGAAGAAGTCGAAGGCGA
>LNAP01000152.1_pt1 | contig 74314 bp, 66 predicted proteins | sample 602601 | NCBI WGS metagenome assembly LNAP01 (sample SAMN02440304, study PRJNA202911) | soil metagenome | biome: Subtropical and temperate rainforests or woodlands; isolation source: soil samples (1 kg each in a 20% v/v slurry with milli Q water) were... ...
TAAAGGTTATCGCGGTCGCCGCGGTAATGTATTCCGTATCGCCAAACAGGCGGTAATGAAAGCTGGGCAATATGCCTATCGCGATCGTCGCAACAAGAAACGGACATTCCGCGCACTCTGGATCACGCGCATCAATGCCGCCTGCCGCGAACTCGGTGTTTCGTACAGTGTATTTATCGCTGGCACGAAGAAAGCCTCGATCGAACTGGACCGCAAGGTACTGGCCGACATGGCTGTGCACGATAAAGCCGGCTTTGCGGCTGTGGTTGCTCAAGCACAAGCTGCCTTGGCTGCCTAATCGATTTCGATTCTGTATTGCTGCAAACGGGGCTCAATTGGGCTCCGTTTGTATTTGGAAAAGCGACACTATGACTCCTCCGGTTGATGACCTGATTGTTCAGGCTGAAGAACAGTTTGCCCAGGCTGCCGATGCGGCGGCACTGGAGAACGCCAAAGCCAAGTTCCTGGGAAAGCAGGGCGCCCTTACCACAATGCTGAAAGGATTGGCTAAGCTTGATCCCGAACAGAAAAAGGCGGAAGGCGCACGCATCAATCAGCTGAAGCAGCATATTGAAGGCCTGCTTAATGCCCGCCGCGCGCAAATGGCACAGGCGGAGCTCGATAAGCGACTGGCCCAGGAGACGATAGACGTCAGCCTGCCGGGCCGGGGCAGAGGGTTTGGCGGAATACATCCGGTCATTCAGACCTGGCAACGCGTGGAAGCCATTTTCCGTTCTATCGGTTTCGACGTGGCCGATGGCCCCGAAATCGAAAACGACTGGACCAATTTCACTGCGTTGAACAATCCCGAAAATCATCCCGCTCGTTCCATGCAGGATACTTTTTACGTCGATATGAACGATGCGCAAGGCTTGCCTCTGCTGTTGCGTACTCATACCAGTCCCATGCAGGTGCGCTACGCCCGGATGAACAAACCACCCATCAAGGTCATTGCTCCCGGGCGCACCTATCGGGTCGATAGTGATGCCACGCACTCTCCGATGTTCCATCAGGTTGAAGGGTTGTGGATCGCCGAAGACATTTCATTTGCAGACTTGAAGGGCGTTTATACCGATTTTCTGCGGGCGTTTTTTGAAACCGACGAGTTGACACTGCGGTTTCGCCCATCATTCTTCCCGTTCACCGAACCCTCGGCCGAGATAGACATGATGTTCGGCTCAGGTCCGAATCAAGGCAAGTGGCTTGAAATATCCGGCTCGGGGCAGGTGCATCCCGAGGTTGTCCGCAACTTTGGGCTCGATCCGGAACGATACATTGGCTTTGCCTTCGGATCGGGACTCGAGCGTCTCACGATGCTGCGTTATGGCGTCAATGACTTGCGCCAGTTTTTTGAAGGCGACCTGCGCTTCTTGCGCCAATTCAACCGCTAGCCAAACAAGCCGTTTATAGCGCTGAATTGTCGGTATGTACTGACTTACAATTCCTGCGATCAAGCCCTTGCAGTAGTTAAACGAATCCAACGAGTATCTTATGCAATTCCCCGAGTCCTGGCTGCGTGCTTTTGACGGATGCCTTGTCGCATCAATTGACCATGGCCGGCCTTGAGGTCGAGGAAACGACGTCCGCGGCGCCGCCGTTCAGCGGCATTGTCGTGGCGCATATTGTCGACGTGGCGCCTCATCCCAATGCTGACAAGCTAAGGGTGTGCCAGGTCGACGACGGTAGCGGCGCGCTATTGCAGATCGTTTGCGGGGCGCCCAACGCAGCAACTGGCATCAAGGTGCCTTTGGCGCGTGTCGGGGCACACCTTCCTGGCGGCATGGAAATAGGCACTGCCAGGATGCGCGGTGTGGAATCGGCCGGCATGTTGTGCTCGGCTCGCGAATTGGGGCTGTCGCAGGACCACGCCGGTTTGCTGGAACTGGATGCCGATGCACCCGTCGGCCAGTCGCTGCGTCAGGCGCTTGATCTTGACGATACACTCTTCACCCTTAAACTGACCCCCAATCGCGCCGACTGCCTGTCGATCCTGGGCGTTGCCCGCGAGGTATCGGCTCTTACCGGCGCAACGCTCACTTTGCCTTCCTTCGAGCCGGTTGCCGTCACCTTGACAGACCGTCTAGCGGTCACCGTCGAGGCACCCGACCTTTGCGGGCGCTTTGCCGGACGCGTAATCCGGGGCGTAAATGCCCGGGCACAGACGCCGTCGTGGATGAGAACCCGCCTTGAGCGCGCCGGTCAGCGCTCGGTTTCAGCGCTGGTCGATATTTCCAACTACGTGATGCTCGAGCTTGGACGCCCCACGCATGTGTTTGATTTAAAGCGCATACAGGGCGGTTTGTCGGTACGCTGGGGCAAGAAAGGCGAAACCCTTGAACTTCTTAACGGTCAGACGGTAGAAATCGACGAGAGCGTCGGCATCATCGCCGCCGGCAATGTCGTTGAGAGCCTTGCGGGCATCATGGGTGGCGAAGCGACTGCCGTAACGCTTGACACCACCGACATCTACCTGGAAGGAGCGTTCTGGTGGCCCGAGGCCATCATGGGGCGGGCGCGGCGTTATAAATTCAGCTCCGAAGCCAGCCATCGCTTCGAACGTGGCGTGGACTTTGAATCCGTGACCGAGCACCTGGAATTGATGACTCGCTTGCTGGTGGATATCTGCGGCGGTGAAGCAGGGCCACTCGATGACCAGATCATCAGGTTGCCGGAGCGCGCGCCGGTCAATATGCGTCTGCAACGCTGTCATCGTGTCCTGGGCGTACCCGTGGCGCAACAGGAAGTCGAACAGATTTTCACGCGCCTGGGCTTACCTTTCGAGGTGGAGGAGGGGACATTCACTGTAAAACCGCCTTCGTACCGGTTCGATTTGTTCATCGAGGAAGACCTCATCGAAGAAGTGGCGCGGATCTATGGTTTTGAGCGCATGCCCGATGTGCCCCCGATTGCACCGGCAAAGATGCTCTCACGTCCCGAAGCCTTACGCGGCCCGCACACCTTGCGCGAACGCATGGCGGACCTGGACTACCAGGAAGTTATTAACTTTGCCTTCGTTGAAGACGCCTGGGAACGTGATTATGCCGGCAACTACGATCCCATCCGTTTGCTCAACCCCATAGCGAGCCAGCTGGCCGTCATGCGCTCGAGCCTGATCGGCGGCCTGCTGGCCAATATCGTGCACAATGCCAACCGGAAGCAAAACCGTGTCCGTGTCTTTGAACTGGGACGGGTATTCCTGCGCGATTCGTCCGTGGTCGATGGCGATCTTAGCGTGGCGGGTGTGCGTCAGCCGCAATACCTGTCCGGCGCGGCATGGGGGCCTGTGGTGGACGAGCAGTGGGGTTTGCCAACGCGGCAGGTCGATTTTTACGATATAAAGAAGGACCTCGAAACCCTGCTGGGGACCCAGGCAAGCCGACTGATATGCGCGCCGGCAAGCTACCCAGCGCTGCACCCAGGCCGTTCGGCCAGACTTGAACTGGATGGCGTCGCGGTAGGCTGGATGGGCGAGATACATCCGCGCTGGGCGCAGCAAAGCGATTTGATTCATGCTCCGGTGGTGTTCGAGATCGACGTTGCCGCCATCTCGGTCAATGCCATGCCAGCACCGGCGGAATTGTCCCGCCAGCCGGTGGTCATCCGCGACTTGGCCGTATGGGTTAAGGACGACGCATCGTATCAGGATTTGTTGAATACGCTTACCCAAACGATAGCGTCCAATGCTACTCTTGAAATAGTCAACGATATCAAGCTGTTTGATGTGTGGCGCGATAAGTCCGCACAAACCGGGGAAAAGAGCATGGCCTTCCGTTTCTGGCTGCAAGGACACGAATCGACGCTGGACGACGAAACCGTCGAGCAGTGCATAAGTGGCCTGTTGCAGGCGCTCGTCAGCCAGCACGGCGTGCGCCCGCGCGCTTAAAGGAGTAACAGAGTAATGACTATTGATCACACCCTGACCAAGGCTGAGCTTGCCGAGCTGCTATTTGACCGCGTGGGACTGAACAAGCGTGAAGCCAAAGATATCGTCGATACGTTCTTCGAGGAGATACGCGATTCGCTTGCGCGCGGCGTCGAAGTCAAGTTGTCGGGATTCGGCAATTTCCAGGTCCGGGACAAGCCCCCGCGCCCGGGTCGCAACCCCAAGACTGGCGAGGTCATACCTATCGCCGCGCGCCGGGTGGTGACATTTCACGCCAGCCAGAAGCTGAAAGGCGCTGTCGAAAATAGCGGCACTGTCGCCGCCCCGGAAAAAGAATAGCCCGCCACGGATGGCATACGAGCCGTCGATGCTGGATGTTCCTCCTCAAATTGGTGTTCTCAATTAACCGGCCTACAATCTGCTCATGAGCTCTAGCGAAAAACCTGTCACCTTGCCTCCCATCCCTGCCAAGCGGTATTTCACGATAGGCGAAGTCAGTGATTTGTGTTGTGTCAAACCCCATGTATTGCGCTATTGGGAGCAGGAATTTACTCAACTCAAGCCGGTCAAGCGGCGAGGAAATCGCCGGTACTATCAGCACCACGAGGTATTGCTGATTCGCCGCATACGCGATCTGCTTTATGAACAAGGTTTCACCATCAGCGGCGCCCGCAATCGCCTGGGTGATACCCACGAGGTGCCGCATGATCAAGATGCCGCTGTGCGTCTGTCGGGCGCCGAGCTGCAGGGGCTGCGCAACGACCTGATCGCCGTCAAAGAAATGCTGTCCAGCGCGCTTGAAGAAACGAACGGCGTCCGCAACTTTTAATCCACTGAGGTGCTGCCGCCATGACACTTTCAGTGTTCGATATATTCAAGGTTGGCATCGGACCGTCCAGTTCGCATACCGTCGGACCCATGCGGGCAGCACGCAATTTTGCCCGCAACCTTAACGATCGCGGGGTGCTGGACGATGTCGTAGCAATGACGGTCGAGCTGTACGGCTCTTTGGCTGAAACCGGACGGGGTCATGGCACCGATATGGGCATCATGCTTGGGTTGTCGGGTGAGTCGCCGGACACAGTAGTGCCCTCGGATATTGCCGGGCTCATCGCGCACATCAAGGCGGCACAAGAACTTCGGCTATGGGGGAAACGACCGATAAAATTCGACCCCGACAAGGTTTTCAGCTATCGCATTCGTCCCATGGTGGAACATCCCAATGGCATGCGCTTCTCTGCTTTCAATGAAGATGGCCTGGCGGTTCTTGCCGAGCGCTATGTTTCCATAGGCGGGGGATTCATTCGTGCCCTGGATGTCATCGATACCGATGAAACCATCCCTCAGCACGATCCCATACCGTTCCCGTTTTCGACTGGCCGGGAGCTGCTTGATCTCTGCCAGGAAACAGGAAAGTCCATAGCCCAGATCATGATGGCCAATGAAGCCACACTGTTGCCTGAAGACCAGGTACGGCGGGACGTCCTGCATCTTGCCGATGTCATGAACGCTTGTATTGACCGCGGTTGTGGCATTGGCAACGATCAGGCCGGCGAACTCCTGCCCGGGGGGCTTAAAGTTCGCCGGCGGGCGCCGGCCTTGTACCGTGAGTTGCAGCGCGAATGCGGCAAAGACGATGTCATGGCAGCGATGGATTGGGTCAATCTGTTTGCAATGGCTGTCAACGAGGAAAACGCCGCAAGCGGTCGGGTCGTTACCGCACCGACCAACGGAGCGGCCGGCTTGCTGCCCTCTGTGTTGCGCTACTACCAGGTCTTTACGTCTGCGCCCACGCCAGAGGGTGTTGTGGATTTTCTGCTTACAGCAGCCGCCATTGGTTTCCTATACAAGACGAATGCTTCCATATCCGGTGCGGAGGTCGGTTGCCAGGGTGAGATTGGTGTGGCCTGCTCGATGGCGGCCGCTGGTCTCACGGCCGTGCTGGGCGGCATCCCGCAGCAAGTCGAAAACGCCGCCGAAATCGGCATGGAACACAATCTGGGCCTCACTTGCGACCCCATAGGCGGTTTGGTACAGATTCCCTGTATCGAGCGTAATGCCATGGGTGCTGTCAAGGCGATCAATGCCTCGCGTTTGGCCTTGCAAGGCGACGGTAAACACCATGTTTCGCTGGATGCGGTGATAGAAACCATGCGCCAGACCGGCGCCGATATGCGTAGCAAATACAAAGAAACATCACGTGGCGGCCTGGCCGTCAACGTGGTGGTTTGCTAGAAGATCCGCAGCGCTATTGGCCGGGCGTCAACCCGTCGGCAGGCGGCGGGTTAACCGCCGACCTGCCAAATGTCACGACGCGTCCTATGAACAGTATGGGCCCGCTTGGGCTGGCGGTCGGAGACCCGCCGGCTGGTTCCTGGGTCATTTCGAATAGTTGGTCCGGTCCGATTTCGCCCATGAGTGTGGCAGGTACCGTCACCGGTTGATTTACGTCTATCAAGCCAAGCGACCGTGGCTGCGTCATGGTCTTGTTATAGGTCCAGAGCTGGACCGACGCGTCAGCCGGAACATCGCTGCGCACCTGCGGATTCATCAGGACATTGCCTTGAGGATCTATGGTGACAACCCAGCCGGGCGTCGAACTTTGTCCGGGTGCCTGCATGATCGCAGCCCTCGTCGCTGCGACTTCTACGACGGTAATCGGTGGGGCAGCCGGTTCGTTGGGCATGAGTCCCAATACGATCGCAATCGAAGCAAAGATGCCGCTTGCGATGCGCCAGAACCATATATTGCCCTTCTTCGGCTTGGCTACTGGCTCTGACACGGGTTTCACCGTGGGTTCAGGTTTCATCGCCTTCTTTGGCGAACCAGTCGGAGCCTTGGTGTGGGATGCGCTGGCGGCCGTTTTCTTTTCAGTCGCGGGGACGGAAGCCCTGTTTTGCGGAGATTCGAGAGGTTTCTCCCTGGTGCGCAGCACAGTGGCCACCGTGAGTGGTGCTTCCTGTTCCGATTTCTGTGCACTAGCCGCTGTCCGCTCGGGCGCCCGGATGGGTGGCTGCGCAATAGGAGCTACTTTCCTGATTGCGGCGGGAATCGTTGCAGGGGTCGCTGGATTTGCAGGACGTTTGGTGGTGGAGTGTCCTAGAGTCGCTTGCAGGCGCTGCAGTGATTGAGGTCCTGGATGGACGGGCGCAAGCAAATCGACCAATTCGAGGAAGTGACTTTCCCACTTCAATGCCACCGCGGCGGCCTGGATGTCTTCGCCCAGCAGTTGTTGCGCCTGTGATGACTCCTGCGAATTTAGGAGGCCCAGCGTATATTCCGCGATCAGGATCTCGCGATCGTAAGTTGTCGGCGAGCTGCTCATACTGGCTGTTGCTCCACGATGCGGTTCAGGCCGGTTTGCACGCATTGTTTGATGTGTGCTGCTGGCGCATCGAGACGTGCCGCAATTTGTTCGTACGTATAGCCATTATAGAAAGCCATCAATAGGGGCCGCCGCTGCGCTTCATCGAGTGCGGCAATGGCGTCGAGAATCGTGGAGGAGGGTGAATGATCGCCGCCTGTGTCGGGCAGTTTTTCGGTCCAGCCCATGTCCAGGGATTGAGCTGGGCGCGACAGCCGCAGCCGATGTAGCGCCCTGTAGCGCAGGATGCTGTACATCCAGGCGCGACCAGCGCCGAGGCCGGGATCGTAGCTGTTCGCATGTTTCCAGATCGATACAAAGGTATCCCGCATCAGATCTTCAGCGATAGTGCGCTGGGCGAGCATCTTCAGGCACAAGGCCAGCATGCGGGGCGACTCATGCTGGTACAAATCTTGAAGTGCATCCTGATCGCCTTGCGCGCACGCAAATAGCGCCGCTTCGTAATCGAAGGGTGAAACAACCATACTATCTCCGTTTTCGTCCGGGACCAGGTTTGTCCGGGACAACGTTATTGTATTAGGAGTTTTCGGACGATACGAGCGGTGGACATGGAAGGTCAATAAATAAAATCAGCTCAGGACGGCTCGATACCAGCCTTCTTGATGATTGCTCCCCACTTTCCGGTTTCTTTTTTCTGGAAGTCTGCCAGTTCAGCGGGTGTCGATGTGACGGGCTTGGTGCCAGTGCTGGCGTAGAACTGTTTTGCAGCCGCGCGTGTGGTCGCCCCGACCAGCAGTTCGTTCAGCCGGTTCACGACCGCATCCGGGGTCTTGGCGGGAACGTATGCCGCGAACCAGTACCCCATTTCATAGCCCGGAACCCCTGCGGAACTAATGGTGGGTACGGTTGGCGCGAGCGATGAGGGCTCCACCGTGGTCACGCCCAACGCCCGCAGCTTATCCGCCTTGACCTGCGGCAGACCGGTGGCCATATCGGCCATCATCATGTCAATCTGCCCGCCCAATAAATCAGTGATGACCAACGGGTTGCTCTTGTAAGGGACGTGCAATAGCTGTACATCGGCCATTTGTTGAAAGAGTTCGCCTGCAACCCGGCTGCTGGAACTGCCGCTGCCGAAAGAGAGTTTTCCAGGATTTTCCTTAGCGATCCTTATAAAGTCACCTACTGTCTTGGCCGGGGAGGATGGATTCACAACCATGATCTGGCCGCCAGTTCCCAGGAGGGTGACTGGCGCAAAATCCTGGACCGGGTCGTAACTGAGTTTCTTGTAGAGGTGCGGGTTGGCTGATTGTGAGGTGTTGGTAGTGATAAGCACGCGGTAGCCATCCGGTGTCGCGCGAGCGACATCGCTGGCACCTATCATGGCGCTTGCTCCGGGTTTATTCTCGATGACCACTGTCTGGCCGGCTTGTTCTGTCACACCTTGGGCAATGGCACGCGCCAGCTGGTCAGTGGCGCTCCCAGGACCGAAGGGTACTACGAAAGTGATCGGGCGGCTGGGGAAGGTGTCCTGGGCTTGCACAGCCCATGGCACGCACAAGCTTATGGCAGTTGCCAATATCGTTTTCTTGATTTTTGTATGAAACATGATGGTCTCCTGGGATTTGATTTGTTTTAGCCTTGAATGTCAGGCAGGGTCTTGGCAAGCTCGGTGCTTACACGGATGGGAAAATCGAGCAGGTAAAAAGATAAGGCTTTGCCATGCGTATCCAGGTTCAGTGCGTCGTTGACCCCCCCATCGAGAACGCCTTCGAGCACAAAGTTCATGGCAGCGATGGATTCGAGCAGATAGCGTTTGACGGAAGTGGGGCGCCGGAAAGCAAACCATTCCTGAACTGCCGCCTCGGTTAGCTGCTCTTCCAGTATCGGGAGGTGGTCGGGCAGCCAGGCGATGACGCTGATATTCGAGATGTTTCCTTTGTCGCCCGTGCGGCTGTGCGCCAGTCGGTATAAAGGGACGGTACGCGTGGACAAGACGGTCATGGTCTATTACTCAAGGAAATGCCAGCTTGCCGGTGCCAGATCCCGGGGAACAAGACTGGACAAGGTATTCAATCGGGGATGCAAGGAAGTACGCACTCCGCCGCCGCCAGCCGGCCCACAGGTGTAAAGGGCAGTCACTTCACGCAAGACCTTTTCAGCAATATCCTTTTGCGGATGCGCACCCGCAATCCGCAAGCGTATGTCCCTGGAGCGTCCGGGCGTCTGCCTGCGCAAATATTCGCCGTCGTCGTCGCCGAAAATACTGCTCGCTCCAATCAGGTCGATACGCAGCTTCAATTGCGTGCCCAGGCGTTTTTGCACAGTTTCCGCAGCGAGCCGGGCGCGGGCCTCTGCTTGGATGCCTGCATAGGAAATCTCGGCCTCGGCCAACCATCCTCCCTGGTAGCAGATATTGACCTTGAGGGTATCGGGCCTGGCATGCCCGGTGACGCAATCGATACGCACGACATCTTTTGCTGTTTCGGTGACGGTGACGCGACTGATGTCGGCCGTAACGTCAGGTGTCAGATAAGCTGCGGGATCATGCACCTCATAAAGCAACTGCTCTTTGACTGTTTGCTTGCTGACCAGGCCGCCTGTGGATGCTGCCTTGCTGATCGAAAAGCTGCCTGAATCGTCGATAGCGGCAATTGGATAACCAAGGTCATCCATGCCTGCAACATCTTTCAGACCTGGTATTGCAAAATATCCGCCGGTGACCTGAGTGCCACATTCGAGTAGATGGCCGGCCATGGTCGCGCAGCCCAGGCGGTGCCAGTCGTCGATTCTCCAGCCGAAATGCGCCAGGGCCGGACCTACCACCAAAGAAGGATCGGCAACGCGCCCGGCAACGACGACGTCCGCGCCTGAAAGCAAGGCGTCGGCAATTTCAGCCGCACCCTGATAAGCGTTGATGCTTACGATATCCAGTCGATCAAATTGCGGGCCCATGCGTTGGCGCAGGTAATCCCGTTGAGCGTCGTCGGTCAACTGGTCGCCCGCGAGGACGGCAACCCGCGGTATTCGCAAGCCTCGTTCTCGTGCCAGGGCTTTGATGCGCCGGCCCGCGGCCGGCGGATTGGCGGCACCGAAGTTACTGACAATCTTGATTTCATGCTGCAGGCACAAGCCCAACGCGGGGCCAACCAGATCCACAAGCAAAGGCTCGTAGCCGAATTCCGGGTCACGATTCTTGGCAAGTTGGGACAAGGCCAGTGTGCGTTCAGCCAGGGTTTCGAAGATGAGCACCTGGCCGCCGGTCTGAATGAGCGTATTGACGACAGGCAGCACGCCGTCAGTGCGGTCGCCGGAGAAACCAGTGGCGCAGCCTATCTTGAACGTGCCCGAGCTCATTAATTTGCCTGTGTGTGTAACGGGACTTTCACTATAGGGTCGTGTCATTAATAAGTAAAATAGAAATATCATATCCATTATGTCCATATACCCATGAATCTTTCTTCGCGTCAATTGAGGGCTTTTGTCGCTCTGGTCCAGGAACGGCAATTCACCAAAGCGGCGCAGCGTTGTCACCAGACGCAGCCGGCATTCAGCGCCCTGATCAAATCCCTTGAGGACTCAATGGGCATTCGCTTGTTCGACCGCACAACGCGCCGTGTCGAATTGACTCCCGAAGGACGCTTGTTCAATGTGTCGGCGTTGCGCTTGTTGAACGATATGGACGCCGTCATGGGTGACCTGAAGGAACATGTGGCCAAACGGCGTGGACGGGTTTCCGTCGCGGCGCTGCCGTCGTTGGCGGCTGGCTGGCTACCTGCCATCTATGCACGCTTCCATTCTGAGTTCCCCGGTGTCCAATTACAACTCCATGACGCATTGCTGGAACCTTGTCTTGACCTGGTGCGACGAGGTTCTGCAGACATTGCCGTGGCGGCCAAAGGGCAGGATATGACCGGCCTCGTCGCGCAGCCTTTATGTGAAGACTCTTTCTTTGTTGTATGCCGGCGCGATGACGCCTTGGCAGCCAGGAAATCCGTTGACCTGGCAGATATCAAGAACCGCGCCATCATCCAGTTGGGTAAGGGCAGCAGCATCAGACAAAGCCTGGCTGACAATCCGGCTTCTGCCGACTTCGATTCGCTGCTGGAGGTCGATCACCTGGCGACAGTCACAGGCTTGGTCGTGGCCGGACTAGGGATAAGTCTCGTCCCTGCGATGACGTTATTTCACTTTCAACATCCCGACCTGAGCATAGTACCTTTGTCCCCAAAAGATGCAGTGAAGCGCTCGCTGTTCCTGATTCGACGCAAGGAAAAAAGCCTCTCCAGCGCCGCGCAGGCGTTCTATGACTTATTGCTGGAACAGCGCAAGGAACTTCAATGAAAAGCCGCCGTGGTGGTTCAGCGACGCGTTGATACATATTCCACGAGCGGTGCTTGCTACACTTCGCCACCTCTTCCCGTAACAACATAGCGGATACATGTCTGGTAGTCCTCCCTTTGCCTCAGTGACGGGCACATCCAAATCCTATCGTCCGGAAGTCGACGGACTGCGGTCAGTTGCTGTACTAAGCGTGCTGCTCTTCCATGCGGGTTTTGCTCCGTTTGGCGGCGGCTTTGTTGGGGTCGACGTTTTTTTCGTTATCTCCGGCTACCTCATTACCCAGATCATCCAGTCGGACTGTGAACGTCAACGGTTCGGTCTTTTGCCGTTCATGGCGCGGCGCGTTGCACGCTTGTACCCCGCCTTGATTGCTACCTTGGTGCTGGTCATGGTCGCGGGTTTTGTACTATTCGACCCCACCCAGTACCGGACTCTGGCGGCGTCCACCGTGGCCGCCTTCTTCTCGGCGTCCAACGTTGTCTTCTGGCAGGTAGCCGGCTACTTTGACACATCGTCGGAGTTGAATCCCTTGCTTCATACCTGGTCGCTGGGCGTCGAACAGCAGTTCTACCTGGTATGGCCTTTGGTCATCTATGGCGTCTGGCGCTGGCGCCCGGCCATGCTGCCCTGGGCCATATTGTTGGTCGGTATGCTGTCACTCGCGGCGTCCCAATGGTTCACGTTGCGCGATCCATCGGCCAATTATTTTCTTATGCCATTCCGGATGTTTGAATTTGCTGCGGGCGGATTGCTGCCGTGGCTGGAGCGCAGATTCATGCCGGCCAACAGGACGCAGGAAGCGTTACTTGCTACGGGCTTGCTGTTGTTGATGTATAGCGTATTGGCCTTTGACAGCACGACTATTTTTCCGGGCGTCAATGCGTTGATCCCCGTGACCGGCGCGGCGCTGTGCATATACGCCGGGCGTGCGCGCTACCTGGGTGTGCTTTTGCGTAACCGGGTCGCGGTGTTTATCGGGCTGAGCTCATACTCCCTGTACTTGGTCCATTGGCCGCTGATTGTTTTCTATAAGTTTCATGTTTATCGTCCTCTGGAACTCCAGGACAAGTTCCTTCTTTTCGGTCTGCCATTCTTGCTGGCATATCCGATGTACCGGTGGGTGGAGCGCAGATACCGGAGGGTCGATCTCATCAGCTGGAGCCGGGCCAAGGCTGCGTCCTGCGCCGCGGCGATTGCGCTGGTGATTGCACCCAGTGCCTACGTGTATTTTCAGCAAGGGTTGCCATTCAGGGTTAATGACCAGTACGAGCAACGTATCGCCGACCCATCGATCGCGCAGGCGCGTCTTTTCGGCGGTGAAGGCTACGCGCTTGACGCAGTACTAGGTGAAACGTCAACTAGCAGGCCGCTGGCGATTTTCGCAGGCGATAGTTTCGCCCTGCAATATGCCGCCGGCTTTGATTTTTGGCTGAAGCAGAGCGGGGACAGTATGCAAGGCGTGTTCCGGCACGGCTGCATACTGGGTCCTGACGTTACACGCCTGCTCGCCGGTCGTCCGCGCCAGGATTGCCTCGACACCAGCGGGCGACTTCAGGCCCTACTTGACGACAATGACCTGCCCCTGGTCTACACAATGAGCTGGACCGGATACCGGCATTTGTTGGCACGCCCCGATGGCACTCGACTGGAGTTCGCAACCTCGGCCGATTATGGCCGCTTCTTAATTGCGAATGTCATGGAGCTGGTCGCCGACAACCCGCGGCGCAAGCTGGTCGTCATCGGCAACCAGCCTGGCATTCGCGCGGCGGGCGGTGCCAGCGCCTGTCTGGAGCGTCCGGATTATGTGCCCATGGCATGCCTGGCATCGTTGCAGCTGCCGTCGGAGCGCGGGCTCGGATACGAATTGAACCAGCAGTTGGCGCGCGCGTTTCAGTCAAATTCACAGGTGCTTTTCCTGAACCCTTACGATGTCCTGTGCCTGCATGGCGTATGTTCGGCCACGAGCGACCAGAATGTCCGATATTACGATACATCGCATCTTTCAGTCGTCGGTTCGCTGGAAGTGGCGCAGATATTCCTGCAGCAAATCATGAAGTTCTTGAAGGATCCCGCTAAATGAGAATACGTCACCATGGACCAGCGCCGGAAGGGCGCGATGATATAAAGACGATAAAGTCCCTGCTGCCCTATGTGTGGCAATTCAAGCGGCGCGTGGTTGCGGCCCTGGCATGTCTGGTGGCTGCCAAGGTCGCCGGTGTAATCCTCCCGTTGTTTCTGAAAGACATCGTCGACAAACTTAGCCTGCCGGGAACGTTGCTCATTCTGCCTGTCGCGGCCCTGCTAGGCTACGGTTTCGCACGCTTGGCGTCCAGCGTCTTCGGAGAGCTACGTGATGCGCTGTTTGCACGCGTAACACAGGGGTCCATCCGTCGTATTGCTGCGCAACTGTTCAAACATCTTTTTGCATTATCGCTGCGCTTCCACATGCAGCGACAAACGGGCGGCTTGAGTCGGGATATTGAACGGGGAACCAAAGGCATAGGCTTCTTGTTGAATTTCATGGTGTTCAATATCCTGCCGACCTTGCTTGAAATCGGCATGGTGACTGCCATTTTGTTGTGGCGCTATGACTGGCGCTTTGCCGTGGTGACTTTGGGTACCATCGCTGCGTATATTGTCTTCACACTGCTGGTCACTGAAAAGCGCATGGTCTACCGACGCAGCATGAATGACCTGGACAGCAAGGCCAACAGCAAGGCGATCGATGCCTTGATCAACTATGAAACCGTAAAGTATTTCGGCAACGAAGGCTATGAGCTGGATCGATATGACACCAATCTTGGAAAGTGGGTGGATTCGGCCGTCAAGAACCAGGTCTCCCTCAATTTCCTCAACATGGGGCAGGGGGTCATCATCACCGCTGGCATCACGTTGCTGCTGTGGCTATCGGCTGAAGGGGTCGTAAGCAACACGATGTCGGTGGGAGATGTGGTTCTTGTTTCGGCCTATCTCACGCAGCTTTATGCACCGCTCAATTTCCTTGGCTTTGTGTACCGTGAGATCAAGCACGCCTTGGCCGATATGGAACGCATGTTTGGTTTGATGGAGCAGGGCGAGGAAGTTGCCGACCGCGCTGACGCGCACCCGTTGCGAACATCGCAGGCAGCGATCCGCTTCAATCATGTCGATTTCGGCTACGAGTCGAATCGTCAGATTCTCTTCGATGTCAGTTTCTCCATACCGGCGGGCAAGACGTTGGCAGTGGTAGGATCATCGGGGGCCGGCAAATCGACCTTGTCGAGATTGCTGTTTCGTTTCTACGACGTCCATTCCGGCTCGATCACGATCAACGATACCGATATACGTGACCTCACCCAGGCCAGCCTGCGCCAGCATATCGGCATCGTTCCCCAGGACACGGTGCTGTTCAATGACACCATCCTGTATAACATTGCCTATGGCAGGCCAGGTGCGTCCGAACAGGAAATTGTCCAAGCCGCAAAGGCCGCAAGTATCCATGATTTTGTGATGAACCTACCGGATGGCTATCAGACACAGGTCGGTGAGCGGGGCCTGAAATTATCGGGCGGCGAAAAACAGCGCGTTGCGATTGCGCGTACTGTCCTCAAGAATCCGCCTATCCTGATCCTGGACGAAGCGACCAGTGCGCTCGATACACGCACCGAGCGTGTGATCCAGGACGAGTTGCGTTTGGTGGCCAAGGACAGGACCACACTGATCATTGCTCATCGCCTTTCCACGATCGTCGATGCCGACGAGATCATCGTACTGGATCATGGCAAGGTTCTTGAACGCGGTTCGCACCGGGATCTCATCAGCCAGAACGGCCGGTATGCACAGATGTGGGCGTTGCAGCAAAGCGGCAAGGACCAGGATGTTCCCATTGGAGCTGCATGAGTGAAGCCGGATTGACAATATAGTACTGGAACGGTACTATATGACCTGATTCGCAAGAAATTATTCGGAGAGTACGCAGATGCTGCGTATCAGCAAGATTATCGACTATGGCACCTTGGTGCTTACCCACATGGCGAGCGCGCCTGAACGCGTGTTCAGCGCTGCCGACTTGGCAGCCACGCTGGGGCTTGGTCAACCCACTGTCAGCAAGGTGCTTAAACTGTTGGGACAACACGAACTGGTGAAAAGCAGCCGTGGCTCGCGTGGCGGTTATATGCTGGGCCGGCCAGCCGACACCATCAGCATCGCGCACATTATAGACGCTCTGGAAGACCAGCCATTCGGCCTGACCGAATGCACATCCATGCCGGGTGCCTGCAGCGTCGAGGCAGGTTGCCACATACGCACTAACTGGCAGCGCATCAATTCCATCATTCGGCACACGCTCGAAGACGTTAGCGTCGCCGACATGCTCAGTCCCACACCCATCGAATTTCCGCTGATACCCCGGCATTTGCCCGCATCGCAAGCAAGAACACGGGCCGCCCAGGCCACGACATGGAGTTTTCCCGAATGAATACCGTAAACGACAGCCTCGACTCATTTCTGGACCGCGAATATTCGGCCGGTTTCGTTACGTCGATAGAGTCGGACACCATACCCAAAGGTTTGTCCGAGGACACGATACGCTTGTTGTCGTCGAAGAAAGGCGAGCCCGAATTCATGCTCGAATGGCGTCTCGCAGCCTACCGGCACTGGCTCACCATGACGCTTCCGGAATGGGCCCAGGTCAGTTTTCCGCGTATCGATTTCCAGGACATCAGCTACTACTCCGCGCCCAAGAAGAAAGAGGGCCTCAAAAGCATGGACGAGGTCGATCCCGAGCTTCTGCGTACTTACGAGAAACTGGGTGTCCCGCTGCACGAACGCGCCCGCCTGGCCGGTGTGGCCGTGGATGCGGTATTCGACTCTGTATCGGTCGCGACGACTTTTCGCAAGCAACTGGCCGAAGTCGGCGTCATCTTCTGTTCATTCTCGGAGGCGGTCAAGGACCACCCCGAACTGGTACGCAAATATCTGGGTACAGTGGTACCCACCAACGATAACTACTACGCTGCCCTGAACTCCGCCGTGTTTTCGGATGGATCGTTCGTGTATATACCCAAAGGCGTGCGATGTCCCATGGAGCTGTCGACGTATTTCCGCATTAATGCACAAGACACAGGTCAGTTCGAGCGTACTCTCATTATTGCGGACGAAGGTGCATCAGTCAGTTACCTTGAAGGCTGTACGGCGCCCATGCGGGATGAAAACCAATTGCACGCCGCTGTCGTGGAACTGGTAGCGCTTGACGACGCCAAGATCAAGTATTCCACGGTACAAAACTGGTACCCCGGCGATAAAGACGGCAAAGGCGGCATTTATAACTTCGTGACCAAGCGCGGCGACTGTCGCGGCGCCCGTTCGCGCATCTCCTGGACTCAGGTGGAAACCGGATCGGCCATCACCTGGAAATATCCCAGCGTGATCCTGCGTGGCGATGATTCCACCGGAGAGTTCTATTCCGTGGCGCTCAGCAATCATCGCCAGCAAGCCGATACGGGCTCAAAAATGATACATATGGGCCGCAATACACGCAGCACCATCATCTCCAAGGGAATTTCTGCCGGGTATGGCAGCAATACTTTCCGCGGTCTGGTCCGCATGACGCCAAAGGCGGAAAACGCACGCAATTATACGCAGTGCGACTCGCTTCTTATTGGCAAACGGTGCGCGGCGCACACGTTTCCCACCATCGAGGTGCAGAATCCCACGGCCAGTGTGGAGCACGAAGCAACCGCCTCGCGCATCGGGGAAGATCAATTGTTTTATGCCATGCAGCGCGGCCTGACGGCGGAAGACGCCGTCTCCATGATCGTCAATGGTTTCTGCAAGGAAGTTTTCAAGGAATTGCCAATGGAATTTGCAGTCGAGGCTCAGAACCTGCTCGGCGTAAGTCTGGAAGGCAGCGTAGGTTAAGGAGAAGTCGTAATGCTGAATATTAAAGATCTGCACGCCTCGATCGAGAACAAATCGATACTGCGCGGCCTGAATTTAACAGTCAACGCTGGCGAAGTGCATGCCATCATGGGGCCCAATGGATCCGGAAAAAGTACCCTGTCGCAAGTACTGGCAGGGCGTGAAAGCTACACCGTCGAAAGCGGCTCTGTCGACTGGATGGGCCAGAATCTCCTGGAAATGCCAATTGAAGAGCGTGCCCGCTCAGGCCTGTTCATGGCTTTTCAGTATCCCATCGAAATCCCCGGTGTATCAAACGCCTATTTCCTCAAGGCCGCCGTCAATGCCGTCCGTCGACATCAGGGCCTGCCCGAGCTTGACGCCATGGATTTCCTCAAACGTGTAAAAAGCGAAATGAAGGCCGTGGGCATGAAGGAAGAGTTTCTGTATCGCTCCGTAAACGAAGGCTTTTCGGGTGGCGAAAAGAAACGCAACGAGATCCTGCAAATGACCTTGCTTGAACCCAAGCTCGCCATACTGGATGAAACCGATTCGGGACTCGACATCGATGCCTTGAAGGTCGTGGCCGACGGTGTGAACCGCTTGCGTTCGCCAGAACGGGCCCTTATTGTCATCACCCATTACCAGCGGCTGCTCGACTACATCGTGCCCGATTTCGTGCATGTGCTCGCTGGTGGCAAGATCGTGCGCTCGGGTGGACGCGAACTGGCCCTGGAACTCGAAGAGCGTGGATACGGCTGGATAGGCGGCGAATCGCCCGTCACCGGAAAAGGAGCGGCGGCATGAGCACTGTACAAACCTGGGTGGCCGACTTTGCGGTTCGCGAGCAGGGTTTGACAGGCGCCAACGTGCCTTGGCTCGCCGCCATGCGGAAAAACGCCATCCAGCGGTTCGCCGAGGAAGGCTGGCCGACCACCAGACATGAAAGCTGGCGCCATACATCGCTGGCGACACTCGAGCAGCAATCGTTTGTTCCGACGACTGATGCGCCGGCCGACGACCTGGCCAGCCAAGTGCGTGGCGCCGACTCTGGTCATTGGCTCGTCTTTGTCGACGGCCGCTATGCCCCCGGACTGTCGAAAGTGGGTTCCTTGCCGGCTGGTGCAGAGCTGCGCAGCCTATCTCAGGCCCTGGTCACTTCACCTGACCAGGTCCAGGACGCGTTCGGGACTGAAAGCCAGGGATCAAGCGCGACGGCACTGAATGTGGCACTGGCTTCCGATGGTGCGTTCATTCATCTGGCGCGAGGTGTCGTGCTTGAAGAGCCCGTGCACCTGCTCTTCATTGCTGCCAGCGCACAGGGCGCCAGTTTCCCGCGCAACCTTATCAGCGCCGAGACCAATTCGCAGGCCACCATCGTGGAGCATTATGTCGGCCAGGGCAGCAGTGTCACCTTTACCAATACGGTGACGCGTGCCAATCTCGCCACGGATGCACGAATCACCCATATCAAACTGCAGCAGGAAAGCGAAGAGGCATTCCATCTGGGCGCCCTGAACGTAGAACAGGCCAAGGGATCCGTATTCAATTCCCACTCCATGTCCTTCGGGGCACGCCTGGCACGCCACGATATCGCCACCACATTTGGCGGGCAGCGTTGCGAGACCTTGCTGAATGGGCTGTACTACGTCGATGGGCGACGTCATGTCGATCACCATACGCTAATTGGTCATGCCCAGCCTCATGGCGTCAGCCGTGAATACTACCGTGGCATACTTACCGATAAGGCGCGCGGAGTATTCGGCGGACGCATACTAGTTTCACCCGGAGCCGACGGCACCGACGCCGTTCAGCGGTCCGACAGTCTGCTGTTGTCACGCATGGCCAAGGCCGACGCCCGTCCCGAGCTTGAAATATACGCCGACGACGTCAAGTGCGCCCATGGCGCCACCGTGGGCCAGATCGACGAAGACAGTATGTTCTACCTGCGCTCCCGGGGTCTGGATGAAATTCATGCGCGCAATATACTGACGTACGCCTTCGCGGCCCAGTCGCTCGAGCGCATTGAAATTGAATCCGTGCGCCAGCGCGTAGCGCATGCAATTCGATCGTTGTTGCCCGGCGGTGCAAGTCTGGGGGTCCTCGCATGAATGCACCCTTGATCAACGCAGGCCATGCATCCCTATTGGACCGTGCGGGCGACTTTCCCATCTTGTCGCGTCAGGTCCAAGGTCGGCGTCTCGTCTACCTTGATAACGGTGCGACCACACAGAAGCCGGTGGCGGTCATACAGGCCGAATCCCGTTTCTACGAGCAGTCCAACGCCAATATCCATCGTGGCGTGCACTGGCTCTCGCAACACGCCACCGATCTTTACGAGCAAGGACGCGAACGCGTACGGCAATTGCTTAATGCGGCCCGGTCCGAAGAAATCGTCTTCACCCGCGGCACGACCGAAGGCATCAATCTTGTGTGCTGGAGCTGGGCGCGGTCGGCATTGAAGCAAGGCGATGAAATACTTATTACCGGCATGGAGCATCACTCCAATATCGTGCCGTGGCAATTGCTGTGCGAACAAACGGGGGCTGTGCTGCGCGTTGTTCCGGTGACGGATTCCGGCGAGCTCGATCTGGACGAATATCGGGCCTTGCTGGGCCCGCGGACACGCCTGGTGGGGGTGGTGCATATTTCGAATGCGCTGGGTACCATCAACCCTATCGCCGAAATGATCGCCATGGCGCACCAAGTGGGCGCCAAGGTATTGATCGACGGGGCGCAGGCCGTTGCACATCAAACAGTCGATGTCCAGGCGCTCGATTGTGACTTCTATGCCTTTTCCGCACACAAGCTCTATGGGCCTACTGGCATTGGCGCTTTGTACGTGCGTTACGACATCCTTGCCGACATGCCCCCTTGGCAAGGCGGTGGCGACATGATTCATACGGTTAGTTTCGAGCGCAGCACTTATGCGGATGTGCCTCAGCGATTCGAGGCAGGCACGCCCAATATCGCGGGCGTTGTGGGCATGGACGCCGCCATACGGTATATGCAGGAAATCGGCATGGACACCATCGCTGCCCATGAACAATCATTGCTGGATGCCGCGACCGCCGAGTTGGCGTCGTTGCCAGGCATTCGAATAATCGGCACTGCCGATCGCAAGGCTGGCATTGTGTCGTTCGTGGTCGATGGCATACATCCGCACGACCTGGGCACAATTCTGGATATGGAAGGCGTCGCGATTCGGGCCGGACACCATTGCGCGATGCCTTTGATGACGCGTTTCGGCATACCCGGCACGGCGCGGGCGTCGTTCGCCTTGTATAACAGCCACGACGACGTTGCCGCGCTTGCCGCCGGTTTGCGCAAGGCACAGAAATTGTTTGGAACAGGACCCCGGGATGACTGAACAGTACGGCGATCTACGCGAGCTTTATCAGGAAGTGATTTTCGATCACAACCGTCATCCACGCAACTTTCACGCAATGGATGACGCAAGCCACACGGCAGTCGGCCATAATCCATTGTGCGGCGATCAGCTGACGATCTATGCGCAAGTCAAGGATGGTGTGGTGCACGAGACCAGTTTTGTGGGTCATGGGTGCGCCATTTCCAAAGCCTCAGCCTCGCTCATGACTGAAGCCGTCAGGGGCAAGTCCATCGATGAGGTCGAATCCTTGTTCCGCGATATGCACGCTATGCTTACCGAAGCCCAGCCAGAGGGCCGTGATTTCGGCAAGCTTGAGGTTCTTTCGGGCGTCCGCGAGTTTCCCGCCCGAGTGAAATGCGCCACGTTGGCGTGGCATACATTGCACAATGCCATTACGCAGGCCAGAGACGTTGCCCGCACCGAATAGAGAAAGAGGCCTATCATGAGTTATGCACGCCAGGAAGTCATTGTGAATCGCGACTGCCCCGCAGTGACGGTTCCCTACGGGTCGCCCGTCACCATCGAGGAAGGTTGTTCGGCCACCATCACCCAGCAACTGGGCGGAAGCTACACCGTTGTCGTGGAAGGCAACCTGTACCGAATTGAAGGTATCGACGGCGATGCACTAGGATTTGATCCCATCGAGGCGCAGGCGCATGTCCCGGAAGGACCGGTAACGGCCCAGTCGGTCGAAGATGCGGCCTGGAGCCTGCTTGCCACTTGCTACGATCCCGAAATCCCGGTCGATATCGTCAACCTCGGCCTGGTCTACGCCTGCAAGGTGTTGCCGGTCGGTGAAGAAAAGTTCCGCATCGAGGCGCAGATGACACTCACAGCCCCCGGTTGCGGCATGGGCACCATGATTGCTGACGAAGCGCGCAGCAAACTGTTATCCATACACGGCGTGGACGAGGTCACAGTAGACCTCGTCTGGGACCCGCCATGGAGCCGCGAAATGATTAGCGAGCCGGCGCGCTTGCAGATGGGTTTGTTGTAATTTTATATCCGTCCATACAAGGAGCAGTGATGATTAAACATGCATCGGCAGTCTGGAAGGGAAGTATCAAGGAAGGTGGTGGCACGATCTCAACCGAGACGGGGGTGCTGAACAACGCTCCCTATGGCTTCAAGTCCAGGTTCGAAGATGGCCCGGGAACGAATCCGGAAGAACTCATCGGTGCCGCGCATGCAGGCTGCTTTTCCATGGCTTTGTCGCTAATGCTGGGCGAGGCCGGTCTTACACCGGAAAGCATAAATACCAGTGCAGCGGTAACCCTCGAAAAGGTCGGCGATGGCTTTGCCATCACTGCCAGCCATCTTACGGTCGTCGCCCGCATACCAGGAGCGGACGAGGCCAAGTTTGACGAGATTGCAAACCAGGCCAAAGCGGGGTGCCCGGTATCCAAGGTGCTTAATGCCAAGATAACGATGGATGCAAGGCTCGAAGCCTGATCATCGGTACAAGCAACTATTCTGCTGTGTTCTCTGGCCTGCGCTTGCACAGGCCAGAGTGGTTTTCAAGGTCGAATTCCAGTCCGCGCCCGGGCCGCCGTGCCCGGTCTGAAGTCGATATTGTTATGTGCTTCAAGCTCGGGCTTGATGGGTGCGGAACCGGACTCCTGATTTCCGCTGATCGACGCCCAACCCAGTGTGGCGCCGCGCGACACAGCGGCATAAACTGCCGCGTTCCGGTTATGTACGTCAAGGCGCTGATATAGGGTTTCGGTATGGGCCTTTGCGGTCGCCACCGAGATATTCAGGTAGCGGCCCACTGTCTTCATGGGATAGCCCCGGGCAAGCAGTACCAGGACTTCGTATTGACGCGGAGTCAGCCCCAGCATCTGGCATTCCGAATTGGCCTCCGATACCATCTTAGGTTTTGTTTCGGGTGCGGGAGGCCATTTGACCGATTCGTATAACGGTGTCAGCGTCTGGGGTGGTTTGCTTCCGTTGGGCCGCAACGGAAAGCACGTGCCGCCTGCCAGTATCAGGCGTACCGATGCTTGCAACACTTCCGGTGGTACATTCTTGGGCACATACCCAGCCACAGAGGCTGGCAACCCCTTGGCCGAAGTCGGCATATCGCTGCTTTCGGCCAGTAATAAGACGGCCTTGGGCGAATAGGATCGATCGGCGGCCGTTACCAGGTCGTGCACGTCGTCCAGCGACGAGATCGACAGGAGCAAAAGGGCGCATTGGCCGGACTTGTGAACGTCTTGCGGGGGGGACGCATATTCGCCGCCTTCCAGTTGCACGCCCGGCACGACATCCGATAAAAGCTGCAAGATACCGAGCCTTAGCAAGGGGTGAGGCTCGATGACAATAATAGTCGGCATTCTTCTTCTTCCTAGGTTCCTCGCCGCTCTTGTGAGCGCCGATTGAGTGGCTGAAGCACTAGGCCCCATGGCCGTCCGCCGTATGCGGTACTGTCACAAAGCGACGTCGGCACTGATTACCATCGTGATACAACCATCTGTCTAGTTCCGCTGATAGCGAAACGAATATCCAACTGGATTGTTTCTTTATGGTATTGGCACAGCGTTTAATACGCAAGCATATGCTGCATAAAACACGCTGTAAGTCATTACTTTAAATAGACAAAATCCCTGGATGCCTTTAATCTGGGCATTTGAAGTGGTAGTTTCGGTCGGCCGCTCCGGCCTCGGAAAGCACTAAATCGATTTCACATTCATCGTTGGGCGTACGACTTAAAGACATATGTGACAGCGCCGCCGGCACATTCGCCAGTACTGTGACGACTCCGCCTTGCCCTATCACGGTTTTACCAGTGTCGCTCTTCTTCACGGTACGCACCTTATAGCGTAGCGTCGTGTCAGCGCTGCTGCGCACATAGGGTACAACGACAGCGGGCTGCGCTTTTGCAAAAGTCTCTAGCCAAACCTGTATATTGCTATCCGCGACCATTTCACTTCTCCAGTATTTTGATCTGTGTCAAATTCACAACGTTCCCCGATGTGGACGCATTTTCTTGGATTGGGCCACAAGCAAGTAAAGTTCCCGCTTGTGGCCGTCCACAGGTAAATTAACGCTGGTTGATGTAGGCCACGTTGCGATAGCCGTTAGACTGCGACACCGTTGCAAGCTTGTCGGAGCCGGTTTGCTGTACTGTGGCTTCGTGTCCCATGCCACGCTGACTGATATTCGCTACCAGGTTGCTGCCATTCTGCGTGATGTAGGCGTCGTTATACTTTCCGCGTTGATCGATGGTTCCCTCGTTGTGAGCACCGCCTGTACCATGTTGAACGATACCGGCCGTGTTAAGAACGCCGTCCTGCACGATGATGGCGTCCACATTGCTGCCGGTTTGAGTAATCCACGCATCGTTGCTGTAGCCGCCGCTTTTCTGCTCAATATGCGCGGTCTGGTTTACGCCATTGGACCACTGTCCTGGAACGTACTGCCAGCCGCCACCATGATGGCCACCTGTTCGTACCCACTGACCTACTCCCAGTTGGCCACCCTGATTGATGGTCGCAGTACCGGCGCTACCATCCTGCGTGATAGCCGCCAACGAATTGGTGACCCGTTGTTGCAGAATGACGCCATCGTTGCCAAAACCGCTCTGTGAAATCGATGCGACGGCTCCGCTGTTGTCGTATTGTTCAACGGACGCGTCGTTGAACCAGCCTTGTTGGTAGATGCTGGCTTCATCGGCTGCCATGGCCGCAGTGGCGCCATAAGCGAGAGTGATGCCAATGGCGAGTGCAGACAATTTGATACTCATATGTTTCTCCTCAGAATAAAGACCAAATATTGCAAGCCAGTCCGGCGGTCTTTGATACCGAACGGCGGTACGACACTACTGATACGCTGTAATCAAAGGTCTTTGGGAGCCGGCGAAACGGCGGTGGTATTTGAGTCCGCGGGCATATTGAGTGGGACTGAGGCGTAATTCGTCGCCTCCCGCAAGTAATTCTGAATAACTGGCAGATTCCAGTCGTTCTCGTTCCGAAGAACCCAGTTTCTGTCTTTGAGGCCTTGAACGGTAAGATGGACAACGGCAGCTTCTATGGCTTCCTTGACGCACAACTGCGCAGGCTCATTGGTTGTGATACCACCTTCAATTTCCAGCAGGTCCTTGAAATTCACGAACTTATAGACGCTGGGACGCACTTCGTACGAAAAAATCGTCTTGGTGGTCGAAACGGTCTGCAAGACTTGGCCTGTCCGGATGTCCACACTGCGCAAGCCTATGGTCACCTGATCCATCCGGTATTGAGTTGACAATCCCACACCTAGGAACTTGGCACCGAGCCCGCCCGACCTGACATTGCTTTCATAGGAAATAATTCCTCCGTCTATCAGGATGGAGGCGGGGACGAGGGCCGGAATGAATATCTCCGGCGCGTCCTTCGCCTGTGAACCGTCCAGCGCACGCACAATTCGGCGTTCCGTCAGCAATTCTTGCAGGCTTTCGCGTTCGACCGGAGTAAACCAGCCCGACTCGCGCAGGGCCTTCACCAGCATCGAGGCCGCGCCTTGAGTCACAGATGTCGAGAACGAACTATCCGGCGAAGGCTTGTATTGCCCCGTCTGGTCCCGGAACCCATAGACCGCTACAACGACCTTGCCTTTCGGTGGTGGAAGGTTGCGCAGGTCATGTGATGTCGGAGTCGGGGGTGTCAGCTGTGCCGCAGTCGTCACCTGAACCGGTGTACTTGGTACGGCGCACGCGCCCAGCGCGCCGCAAAGAATGGTAGTCACCCCAGCAAGGGCCAGGCGCTGATAGGCAGCGCGATTTTTATTTGTCGTATTCATCCCTGATTGCTCACATTGAAGACCGTGGTCGCGCCCGTAAGCTTGTCCAGTGTCGTAATCGTCAAGTTGTTGGGATTGGTTGGCGATACAGCGACCGTGATCGTGAAATTGCTGGTCTCCAGCGTGCCCGGTACAAAATTGCCATTGCCATCCATGATCTGGCCGCTGGCGGCTGTGGCCATCCGGTTTATCACGGTGCGTTCGATCGTCTCGTTAAGCAGTTGCGCCGGCGTTTTGTCTTCAATGCCGTAGGCGTCGGCGGCCGGGTCGGTGTGCTTGTTTGTGGCCAGTGCCGAATTCAACAACACCGACCCGTTAAGGGCGTTGCCTCCAAATGATGGGTTCAACGGGTAGTACACGAGTTCGGATGCAGCAGCCTGACTTGCCAGGGCAACTGACGCAATCAATAACGCAGTGCGTATGCGGTGTTCTGTTGTTTTTGCCACGATCTCTCCTTTCATTTACATCTCCTCGGGTCCTAGATCAGGGGTTTTCACCATGATCCGTTCTAGTTCACTGTCGTTGATGTTCTGGTAGACCAATTCAACAGCCGACCAACTGATCTTCTTGGTTGCGGCCCGCGCAGGCGGCAAGAAAGCATGGAACATCCTTTTTTGTCGAAATTGCACCCAGATTTCGCTGCCAAATCGGGCCGAAGGACGTTCATGTATGGAAATGGTGTACTGGCCGCTGATATCTTTCTGGCGCCACCGCGAGCTGAAATACTGGTAAAAGTCTTTGCCCAGCACAGTGACGGTCCGATTGACCACGATTCCGCCCAAGGGGTCGTCGAACACGGATTTCCGCGGCTGGTCGGCGCCTGTCTTGGTAGGATCTGTGCCATTCACGGCGGGTTGAGGAAGCCGTGCTTTTGATACCACTGGCGCCACCTTTTCTGCATTTTTTGTAACAGGGGTGACAGCTGCAATGGTTGCGGCGCCATGCAAGGCAAATGCCAGTGGGGCCAGTACAGTCAGTAAACGCATCTAGTCCTCTCCCTGCAGCGATCTTGGTTTTATTTAGTAATACCGAGGCAGGAAGGGATGCAGATGCATGTCTTCGAGTCCTCCGTCCCGCCACCTTTGTATCCTTATGTCATTTCTTCTTAACTTAAAGAAACGAAATGCATGGATGTATCTTAGGGGCGTAGGCTTCTCGAAACATGCGGTAGATGGCGTAAGCCGCGTTCAGCTTTTCGTCATAGATGAGGCCGCCACGGCCGTAGCCGAACGGCCTAGGCCGCTATGCTACTTTCATGGGTGCAAGCAGCGAACCATTCAGCGCGGACTGCATTTGGAGCTGGTCCGTCTCAAGATGGGCAATGGCGCCATCGGTCGCGTGGTAGATGACGGTTACGCGGCTGGTTTGAATTTCTCTTAGCTGGTTCAGCGTAAGCTGAAAATGATCGGCAATCGTGGCGTCATCGATATGCGACAAAGCTTTTGGAACGTAGAGATCCTTGAAGAATAGGTCGTGATGCCGGGCCCAAAGCACGAGTATCAAGGCATTGGTCGCGCCAACCAGCAGGTAGGTGGCCAGGGTAGTCACGGTGGGGATGTAAGGTTCCAGCGCGGAGAGCTGCTGTGCGCTTCCAGTCGTAGCGGCTTCCACCACACCCACGACTCCACGGGTAAACAAATAGAAGAAGCCGATCCATCCAATTGCAGTCAGCGTCGTGTCAATCGCCAGAAAAACACTCGAACGCTGCGTTGTGATAATCATCATGACAACTCCTTTATGCCGCGATCCGGACTGGACCAACGCGCTCGCTGGCGCCGGATGCGAAGCATGACTTTGGGGAAACTGAAGAGGGTGGTGAAAAAGTTGATAATCCAGTATGCAAATGGATACCAGATGATCCAGTACAAAGAGCGGGGAAGGGCAGGTTCGTACCGCCGATCTATCAGGATGCTGACCGAGAACTGCAGCAGACACACCATGGCGAGCACCATGCCGGTGAATGCTGGTGGAAGAAAGGTGGTGACTTGTATATTGCTGGGCAGGGGCATGATATGGCCCAGGATCCAAAGGACAATTGAAAGAGCCAGTGCAAAGGCCCAGGCTATGGATAATGAGTATTCCAACATCAACAGCCACATCCGGCGATACTTCCAGTTCCATATACTGACGAGATTCTTCAGGAAGACTTCCGCGCCTCCTTGGGCCCAGCGTACCCGTTGTTTCCACAGCCCTTGAAGCGTTTCGGGCATGAGAATCCAGCATAAGGCCCGTGGCTCATACAGGACGCTCCAGTTCTCGCGTTGTAGTTTCCACGTGATGTCTATATCTTCCGTAATCATGTCCAGGCTCCAGTAATCCACCTGGTCAAGCGCCTGCCGCCGGAACGCGGCGACTACACCGGAAACGGAAAACAGCTGTCCGTAAACCCGTTGCGTGCGTTTGATAAGGCCGATGATGGAGGAGAACTCACCGACCTGTATGCGTCCAATGAGTGTCGATCGGGTACGTATACGAGGATTTCCGGTTACGGCTGCCACATTCGGGTTGTGAAGCATGGGAGCAACGAGATAACGAACGGCGTCCGGATCGAGATGCGCGTCGCCGTCTATGCAAACTAGGTATTCGCTGCGCGCGGCCATGGCTCCCATGCGTAGCGCCATGGCTTTTCCCTGATTTTGCGCCAGATGTATCACTCGCAGCCTGGGATTGTCCGCTGTCAGTCTATCCAGCATCGCAGGCGTCGCATCGGACGATCCGTCGTTGACAGCTATTACTTCGATATTGGCATAGTCTTGGTTCAGCGCCGCCTGGATTGTTTCCTCGCCGTGATGCTCCTCGTTATAGCAAGGAATTATTATGGTAATTAGAGGTTGTCCAGCAAGGTCCGGCGAGCGGTATGGCCGCCAGTTCCAATGACGTTCTGAACTGAACCAGAAGTAGAGACCCCCGGCAATCCATATCCCCGACATGAACAATGGATAGAAAAAAACAAAGTTAAGCAAGACGCTGCTTGTCAGCACGAGAGTCAGGCCGATAGGCGCACCAAGCGCAATACACAACACCAACAGGGCAATGAGTCGATCAATCATGGAAGGGATACCAGGCGTTTGAGATTGCGGGCCGGATGACGTCCAGTCGGGGTTCGTTTTTGGTGAAGTCGTCGGGGTAATAGCCAAAGCTTCTGGCGCCGCTCAATTGCAGTCGCTTCAGCCAGCGAGCCATCAACTCGGAATCGATGTGTCCGGAATCTTCCTGGCCTTCAGTTGGCCGCCAATCACGGCCTTGTATCTCGAATACCGTCTTGTTCAAAGCGCCCGGTCGACTCCCGACAGTAGTGACCAGCCTGCCGAGCCAGGCATCGGCTTCATCGGCAGGGACGTTCTCCATCCACGGCATTGCCATGGGCGCTGTCCAGTTATAAGCCGCCAGGAAATCGTCCAGGTTCTGTGCAAACCACGCTTCGCTCTCGGGGTTAAGAATCGGCTCGGCAAAGATGTTCCGTGCCGTCTTGATCTGTGGGCCCCGTATGGCGCGGACATGTTCGGTCAGCTCCTTGGTAAAGTCGACCAGATACTGGCTTTTGTAGCGGGTCCACCGATGCATGGTGTCCTGATCGGCACGCAATTCCTGAATACTTCCTGGAAGGCCGGCTTTCTGATAGGCGGCCAAGGCGGGGGGGCTGGCATCTTCATAGTCGGACAGAATCGCATCGTCGTGAAAGAGGATGCCGTTGAAAATGGAATGTTTGGCCAGGTCTTCATAGATTTCCGTGATCTGCTGGCGGGCAACCGGGTCGAATGGGGAAAGTCGTCGATATTGGCTCGTGTCTATCGCTGTTACGCCGGTGTCTGGATTCCACCGCCTCACGCGCGGGATGGACGCCGATAAGTCGTAGCTGAGGACCGGCATCCATGCGTAGATGTCGACCGAAGCGCGGCTTTTTAATTGCCAAGCGGCGCGATTGAAGAGGTCGGCCCTTACCGGCAGATGACGATTGGGAAAGTAAACCGACTTGACCAAACCGTCACCCGTGGGATCCGCGTATGCCTGCAGGAAGACGGTGGTGATTTTCATGTCCGAAATGCGTTGCACCAGGGCACCCAGATTTCGATCCATCTGGACGGGGTCCGGGTCATAGACGTAGTCCAGATCGACATGGGCGACGCGCATGACCTCGTTGTTCTCCATGACCGTGCTGACATTGGCAAAGTTGCGCAATTGCGGATCGTTGGACACCAGTACGCGCGGGGTATCGATCAGGTTATCGATGGAACCCAGGCCAGAATCCAGCGTCAATATCAGCGGATACCCCTGTTCCCGAACTATCTTCATTGTCTCGCCATTGGCGGCACCATAGGGCCAGACCCACACCCGCGGCTTCTTGCCGGTAGCCCGGATGATTTTGGCGGTGATCCGCTTTACATCTTCCGTAATGCGCGTTTGGAATTCCGCATCGGTCTCGTATTTTCCGGTAGCGGCGTCATACACGCGGATGGCAGCGGCGGGCAGCAGATTTCCTTGAGGATTGCCCTGGATTCCGTAGTGGAGGTCATCGGTGTGTGCACCTATTTCCACAAGTCCAGAGCGTGCCACTTCGCTGACCTGGTCCCACGTCAGGAACCGTTCGCGTTCTATCATCCGGCCGCCAAAATTCACCTGTTTATCGTCCGGCGTATCCAGCCATTTGCCTACTGGGGCGAGGACGGCCGGCCAGTTGTAGGCCTTCAGCAGCGGAAATACCCGCGTATAGAAGCTGCGGTATCCGTCGTCGAACGTAAGGAGTACCGCTTTTTCGGGTAGCGGTTTGCCACCCGCGCTGGCAGTCAGGATTTGATCGACCGTAATGGGTTGATAACCATTTTCCCGCAGCCAGGAGAACTGCTCCTTTAAGCGTTCCGTTGTGACACTTACGAATGTCTGGTCCGGGTCGGTGTCTTCGACATCATGATAGGCCAGCGCCAGGTATTTATTCTTGGGCCAAGGTTCATTGAAGTTGTGGCTGGGACGTTGTTCCGGTGGAACGAACGCCGGAACGCTTTTGGAGCATCCACTCAACAGCAAAAGAGAGCATAAGAAGCCGGCCATGTAACGTATAAAGCTAAAGTTGACAAACATATTGATTCTCTAAAAACGCAGATTCATCTCGAGCATGACGCGAACTTCCCGTTCGCGTACACCGTCATACGGCCGGCTTATGCCGGTGACTGTGGCGCCTACGTCGAAGGCGTCGCTGAACTGATAGCGCATGCCGTACCCCAGTGCACCGATAGCTCCTGATCCGTAGCCTTTCTGCGCATAAAGCCCGGCGCCGAGCAGAAAGCGCTGTTCCCATACCGTCTCGTATCGGCGATAGAGGATATGTGTAAGATTCAGTGTGGGAAGCACTTCAAGGTCTGAACGCGGATTGAAATAGGGGACGTCCTCGATGGAATTATGTGAGGCGGCAATATTCATCTTCAGATCGGCTTTCAATTTCGGCGAGGTGTATATCCGCTCCGTCCCCGAGATCACTCCGGTCCACCGGTCGTTCCCATCGCTGAAGCGGGAGGGAGCCACGGAAAAGGTCCATTCACGTCGTTCATTGGCGCGCCACCGGACATAAGCACCCAGACTGTTCGACGAGATGTCGCTGCGCAACGCACGTAGAGGCGTCTCTTTTGATCGCCATTCGGCCGAGCCGCCGACCTGCCAATGGTCATTGAAATCGTAGGCCGCACTCGCGCGGGCGCCAGGCTTGGTGCCGTGTCCGTAGTTGTGGCTGGAGACTTCGAGCTCGGCGGTGATGTCGCGAGCGCGCCATTCCAGCCCCGTACGCAGCCATCGATAGTGGCCCGTGCCTTCTTCGAACTCCCCTGTCGCGTATCCGCCACCACCGAACACTCGCCAGTTAAAGTCCAGCGGTGCTGAATACAGCACCGACTCGACGCTGAAGTCGCCGCTTCCGGTGACGGGGCTGTCCGACGCTATACCCCGGTTGCCCGACACTCTGAGCTCAGCCTTCTTGTGGACAGCCCATTTACGGGCCAGGCTGTCGGTTGATTTGGCCTCTGGAAAGCGAGCAGCCAAGTCAAGAGCCAGCGAGTTGGCTTGCCGCCATTCCTGCAAGTCGATGGCGGTCAGGCCTTGCCCAGCTTCTGTTTCCACGCCTCGCGGTTCCAGCGGCTCGGCCATCTTGAGCTGTTGTTCAGAGGCGCGCGGTAGGCTGCGTCCGCGATAAACACCGGCCAGCGCCGCACGCAGACCGACGTTTCTCGGCGCCAGGTCGACAAGCTCTTCCAGTCGCTGTTGCGCCGCAGGAGTGTCATCGGCGTAATACAAGCCCAGTGCGGCGGTTTCTTCAGCGTAGAGATGCAGGTCGTTGGGAACAGGTTGAGGTACGCCCCTTATCCGCCGCCATTTTGGTTGGGATTTTCTTGCCGCCTCGATTAGCGCGGATGCTTCGTCGAACTGCTCGCTTTCAATCAGAGCGTTGAACAGTCCGGTCTGATTGCTGAGTTTTTCTGCCGGGCTGTCAAGTTTGCTGTCGCTGTCGCTCAATACCTGCTTGTAAAGATGCGCGGCGACTTCAGGTTCACGCAGATAAAAATAGGCATTGGCGACATCATTGAGTACGTAGCGGGGCACCTTGGTACCCTGCGCGGTCAATGATTCGTACTCACTGACGACTTCCGACATACGCATGCGTATCTGCAGCGCCTGCAATCTGTCCATACGGAGGCGAAGTAGTTCATCGCTTGCTTCCGGTCCCAATGTTTCCCATTGCTGGATCAGGCGGTCGTACTCGGCCAGTGCACGGTCGGCAATAACGAACCGTTCGGTTTCCTGGCGGCTGGGCATTTCCGCCATGCGCACCAATTCAGCGGCATAGTCCGCCTGCAGCTTGCGGATTTCTTTGTCGTTAAGCAGCCCGGGATGCTGACGTGCGGAATTCAAAGCGGCTAAGGGCACGCCCGCCCGCTCGAGGCTTTTCGTGTACTCGCGGGTGACATATTCCTTGCCCGGCGCAATAGTTGTAGCCTGGTCAGCCAATTCCAGGGCGGCGTAGGGAGAGTTTTTCCCTCTATATGCGTAACCGAGTGCCAATCGGAGGTCCACATCGCCCGGATGCTGCTCGACCAGTTTCTGACCCAATAAAACGGCAGCATCCGCGTTTCCCGCATCCGTCAAGACCATAATTTCGCCGACGACAAATGATCTCTGGCGTGGATACAGTTTTTGACCCTGGCGGTATCGTGCCAAGGCATCATCCCAGCGTTGAGTGTCGCGATAGGCCTGGGCGATTGTCCTCAGTACATCAGCGGGTGGCCTGTTCGGAGGCGGGATTAGGGCCTCGTAGGCCAATATGGCTTCGCCCGGATTCCCGGCCCACCCCGCGATAAGGATACGGTCATAGGCGGCGCGCCAGTCTCTCGGATGTTCGACGCTATGTTGCCGCAACATGTTCAATGCGGGCTCATAATCACCAGCGCGCGCACCGCGTATCAATGCGTCGTAGTCCGTACGCGATACTCTGGCCTCGGCGACGACGGCTGTCGTGGATAGGATCAATGAAAAAAGGCAGGTAAAGGCGATCTTCATGATTGTCCATTCAGCCGTGAACGGACAGCATCATTCGACTTGCGGATGGGCACATGGTGTTCCTTCCCTAGGGATTTTCTATGGATTCGTAGACAACGACGGTTTCACCACCTGCATAGAAAGGCGGAAAGCGAACTTGTCAGGATTATTGATGTCTGGATACAGACACGCTGAAGTGAATGATAGAGAGGAACGTCTAGGCGTCAAATGCGGTGTATGGCTTAATACGAGTGCTCGCCGAAAGGACTAGTCCGCTTCGGCGGACTCATCTTTTCGGCTGGGTCGGGCAACGAACTGGCAATATTCGCAAAAGTAACTTACAGTTTTGAGCTTGTAAGTCCTTGATTTATTGATTGAAACAAAAATGTTCTGACCTTCAGCCGTACGACAGGCATTGAACGCCTTATGCGAGAATGTTGATTGTGTTTTTTTCGGTCATCACTCGCAACACAATATAAAAAGCCATGGCCAATTGCTCAGCACATGGCTTTGCTGCAACCCCAGTCTCCTTGTCGCGGATTGCCTCGACGATAGCTTCGAGTTCTTTTATCGAGTCCGCAAGGCGGTCGGAATGACGCATAGACATTCACCTAAACAGGTGAATGCGGTTGTTCAGTGCCGTCAATATTTCTGCTGTGGCAGGGTTTGCGTAGCGCAAGAACGTCTAAAAAAGTTTCGAACGCGGCGGCACTTGTTCAACTTGATAGCCATCCTCCGGTATGGAGACCACCCATCGTCGGGCGGTTGCTGGATCCACATATGTTCCACAATTGACAGCAACTAATAGACTGGTCTAGTATGATCCGTATGCTAGTAAAACAATCAACGCTTATGCCTAACTCTTCGCAAAAAGCCGAACGTGGTGCCGCTCGCGGGAGCCTCATCCGCGTAGGCGTTGAACTGTGTACGCAGACTGGCTTTCAAGCGACCGGCATCGATCAGGTGCTGCGCGCGGCAGGGGTACCGAAAGGCTCCTTTTATCACTACTTCCCGAGCAAGAAAGACTTTGGTCTCGCCGTAATTGATGCATACGCTGACTACTTCTGCACTAAGTTGCAGCGCATATTGGAAAACCCACACGTGGCTCCTCTTCAGCGCTTGCAAGACTTTGTTCAGGAGGCTGAAAGAGGGATGAAGAAGCATGATTTCCAAAGGGGTTGTTTGGTGGGCAACCTGGGACAGGAGATGGCCGGCCTGGACGATCAGTTCCGCGAGCGCCTTGAATCGGTGCTTAAGTTATGGGAGTCGCAAACCAGTCGGTGCTTGAAGGCGGCGCAAGAAGCTGGTGAAGTGGATCCTTCACTCGATGCGGACCAACTTGCTGAGTTTTTCTGGATCGGTTGGGAAGGCGCCATCTTGAGGGCCAAGCTTACTCAGTCGTCCAGGCCAATGCATGTGTTCGCCGAAGGATTCCTTGCGCAATTAAAAATCTAAAATTTTTGACCGTTTATAAACCGACCGGTCTAATCATGAAGAAGTAGGAGGTAGGCAATGTTCAAGGCAGTAATGCTGCGCAAGGCGGAAGATGGATCCACCGTTGCAGGAATCGAAAGGGTTGATGCGGTAGATTTACCCGAGGAAGATGTGGAGGTTCAGGTTGCATACTCCACCTTGAATTACAAAGATGGCCTCGCCATCACTGGCCGTGGCCCGGTCGTCAGAAAGTGGCCCATGATACCCGGCATCGACTTGGCCGGCACGGTGACCAAGAGTACAAGCGCCGACTTCCCTGAGGGTAGTGAGGTGATCGTGAATGGTCACGGTATGGGCGAGGTGCATTGGGGCGGTCTGGCACAGGTCGCGCGTCTCCCGGCCGCATGGTTAACGTCCAAACCCGAATCTTTGAGCTTGAAGGACACCGCCAGCATTGGAACGGCCGGTTACACGGCCATGTTGTCAGTCCTCGCTCTAGAACGACACGGTATCAAGGCCGACGATGGCCCAATACTTGTGACTGGTGCCAACGGAGGCGTGGGCAGTTTCGCCGTCGCAATTCTTGCCCGGCGTGGCTTCGAGGTACACGCGTCAACGGGCCGACCGTCCGAGAGTCAACGATTGCAATTACTGGGGGCCACCAAAGTTATCGATAGAGCAGAGCTCTCGGAGAAAGGAAAGCCGCTACAGAAAGAGCTATGGGCGGGCGCCGTAGATTGTGTGGGAAGCCATACCCTTGCAAACATATGCGCGCAGACCCGGTATGGTGGTGTCGTTACAGCCTGCGGCTTAGCGCAGGGCATGGATTTCCCTACGTCGGTCGCACCGTTCATCTTGCGCGGTATAACGCTCGCAGGCATCGATAGCGTCTATGCATCCCAGGCGCTACGAAACGAAGCATGGAGCTGCTTGGCACGGGAAACTGACCGTGCTCTGCTGGATGAAATCGCAGATACCGTCGGCTTGGACGATTGTATCGATCTGGCACACAAGCTAATGAGCGGGCAGGTCAAAGGGCGAATTGTGGTCGACATGGCGATATGACATGAATATCAAGACCTCTTTTGATGCTCGATTCGCTCGTATAGAACTTGACTTAGTTCAGAAGGCGCGAGAGTTCGCTAGCCGCCATTTGGATATTCCCGGGCCCGTTAGCATCTCCGCGCATCGACTCCTTTTGCAAGATGCGTGCCGTAGTGGCTTGGCTGGCATTGAGGTACCCGCCGACTTTGGAGGCGCATCGGCCTCCTTTTCCACGAGAATGCGGGTATGTGAGGAGCTTGCGCTTCTTCATGCGGGATTTGCGTTCTCCCTAGTGAATCATCACAACGTCGTGTCGCGAATTGCACAATCCCAGGATTCCGAGGCACGTAGGCGACTGATCGAAGCCATGCTGGACGGAAGTCGCATTGGCTGCACGGCGATGACAGAGCCACAGTCGGGTAGTGATTTTACCGCGATGCGGACTGAAGCCTTGCCCACACAGGATGGATGGATCCTGAGCGGAGCCAAAGCTTGGATTACCAACGCAAGCCTCGCCGATGTATTCCTTGTTTACGCACAAACTGATGCGGCAAAGGGTGCTGACGGCGTGGCAGGATTTATCGTGCTTGCTGACGACATCGGTTTCCAGCGAGGCCATCCCTATAGCGCCACGGGCATAGAAGGCATGGGCGTAGGGCAGTTTACGCTGACAAAATGTGCCATCCCGAACGATAGGCTTCTCTATCCACCCGGTGAAGGTTTTCGGGCCGCGATGCGAGGCGTGAACCAGGCCCGCGTGCATGTGGCGGCAATGAATGCGGCGATGGTGGAGTACGCATTGGCCGTGTCTCTGAACTATGCCGGCAGTAGGCAGGCATTTGGAGCGCCCGTTATCGAATTCCAAGGATTGGGCTGGTCTTTGGCAAATGTGGCGACACATTTGCAAGCCATGCGCCTGCTCACCTATTCTGCAGCCGATGCGATTGATGCACGTGAAGATGCTCAGTCCGTGGCCGCGATGGCCAAGAAATATGCCAATGACACCACTATGCAGGCCATTTCCGCGTGCATGCAGGCGATGGGAGCACAGGGGATTACGGAGGACGCGCGCCTTGGCCGCTTGCTCGCGTGGGCGAAAGCATTCTGCTACACCGACGGCACGCCCGAAATGATGAATGAACGGATCCTGCGCTATATGCGCAAAGCACGAAGGAATGGACCGTGAAGGATTAATTACATCGCTACACACCACAATCCGAAAAGGAGGAGACATCATGAAATCACATCGCTTATATACGATGACGGCACTTACTCTGGGTCTAATCATGGCAGGATCCAGTCCTGTACTAGCGGCGGATAGTTATCCATCACGCCAGGTTCGCATGGTCGTACCCTTTCCACCCGGAGGCTCGGTCGACTACATCGCTCGGATCGTGGTTCCAGAGTTTGCGAAGAAGTTGGGTGAAAACGTGTTCATTGATAACAAGGGAGGAGCAAGCGGCGCGATTGGTACTGCCGACGTAGCTCGGGCTGCGCCTGACGGATATACGCTACTCATGGTATTCGACACGCATGCCGTGAATCCGCACATCAATAAGAGCTTGTCGTACGACACCTTCAAAGCCTTTGACTATATTACCGGCATGACTAGTGCGCCTATGGTTCTGGCTACGCGCAAAAACTTTCCGGCTGATTCACTGCCGCAAATGACCGAATATGCAAAGAAGAACCCGGGCAAAGTGACCTATGGTTCTTCTGGCGTGGGCGGCTCAAATCATTTAACCGCTCTGGATTTTTCCAACGCTGCGGAAATTTCTACGTTGCATGTGCCATACAAGGGCGGCGGTCCCATGCTTACTGCTGTGATAGGCGGGCAAGTTGACTTCGTGGTGACCACATTTCCCCTCGTCGTCGAGCGTATAAAAGCAGGTCAACTCAAAGCACTTGGTATGGGGAGCAAAGAGCGTGTCAAGCAGTTGCCAGACGTTCCAACTGTTGCTGAGCATCTGCCGGGCTATTCGGCTACCTCCTGGATAGGTCTAGTCGGGCCCGCAGGTTTGCCACCAGCCGTAGCAGAGAAGATCAACGAAGCAATGAGACAAGCACTTGATTCGCCCAAAGTGAAGGATAGGCTTACCAGCGAGGGCTTCGACATCATGGCCGGCACACCTGAGGAGTTCAAAACTTGGGTGCGGGACCGTTATGACGAGGCTGAAAAGCTCATCAAGGCAGAAAATATAGCAATGAACTGAAAGACTGCCTATTGAAGGTGGGGAGAGAGGGGGACATGGACGACATTCCACTACATGAGTATCTACGGCTGCACGCTCGTACCACGCCAGAAAAGACTGCGATAGTCTGGTATGGATATAAAATGAGCTATGCGGAATTGGATCGGCTTTCCGATAACTGCGCAGCATTCCTGCGTGGCTTGGGGGTTCGCAGAGGCGAGCCGGTAGCGCTCTTTATGCAGAATTGTTGCCAGTACATCATTGCCCACTTTGGAATACAAAAGCTGGGAGCAATAGTCAGTCCATGTAGTCCGCTCTTCAAACACCACGAACTTAACTACCAACTACGGGACCTTGAGTGCCGTGTGATTATTGCGGCCGAGAATTTGGTGCCGATCGTGCAGGCGGCAAGACCGCAGACGCGGGTGCAACACGTGATTTCAACTCACTATGGCGACTTTCTACCGGGACTTCATGCGTACACAGCGCCTGAGGAGATCAAGCACCATGGTGGTGACTGTGCGGAAGGCACTGTAAATTTCTGCGCCGTGATAACGAATTCTCCGAGTGCCCCCATTATTGAGAACGTCGGCTTAGACGATATTGCGCTCTTGGCTTATACCTCGGGGACCACCGGCCGCCCCAAGGGAGCGATGCTGAGTTATCGAAATGCGCTCTTCAAAGCGAGAGGAGGCGCTATTGCGAGCGCCCTGACGCAAGACGATATACATTTGGCGATTCCACCGCTCTATCATATCTCCGGCATGCTGTGTGGTATCAACATACCGATCTATCTTGGCGGCACGATCGTGCTGCATTACCGCTTCAATCCGCTGTCGACGCTCGAATCAATTGAACGGTATCGCCCCACCTACTGGAAGGCCATCGCACCGATGCTCCCGGCAATTATGGAGGATCCCGAATTGAAGGATTTTGATCTTTCCAGCTTGCGGAAATGCCCCACGACCAGTTTCGGGATACGCACCACGCCTGAATTGGCTGAGCGGTGGCGGGCCTTCACAGGCGGGGCCCAAGTGTTTGAAGCCGGATATGGACTCACCGAGACGCATACCTTCGACTCTGTGACACCGCCGGATGCCGTGCGTTGGGGTACGAACGGCAAGTTGCTGCCTGAAGTGGAATGCAAAATTATCAGCGTCGAAAACCAAGAGGCATTGCCTACCGGCGAGGAAGGGGAGATTGTCCTGCGCAGTCCAGGTTGCTTCAAAGGATATTGGAACCAACCGGAGAAAACAGCGGAAACGCTAATTGACGGCTGGGTGCGAACGGGTGATATTGGCCGCTTGGATATCGATGGATATTTGACCTTGTCAGGCAGAATAAAAGAGCTCATCAAGGTCTCCGGCTACAGTGTCTTCCCTGAAGACGTGGAGTCCATTCTGATAATGCATTCCGGCGTGGAACAGGTTGCCGTCATTGGTGTAGACGACCCCAAGAAGGGACAAGTGGTTGTGGCATTTGTGGTCCCAAGGCCGGGCAGTACACTGAGTGTCGACGAGCTCATAGCCTGGAGCCGCGAAAATATGTCGGCTTATAAGGTCCCCAAGGCAATTGAGTTGCGTGAAGCATTGCCGATGACCGCGTCAGGCAAAGTGAAGAGAAATCAGTTGCTACTCGAGCCGGTTTAGATCGCGCGTTACATTGATCCGTCCCGTTCTATGCGCGCATCAGCATGCTTGGATACTCTTACGCCGGAAGTAATACCATCGTCGATTTGGATAACTCGCTACCCTTTTTTCGAAGACGGTAATACGATTGCAGTGCATCGAGCGGGCTGGAGTGAATCGGACAGGGCTCGTCTAAAAAGCTACCGCACAAGGCAGAGTCGATCTGTCAATGGCCATTAACATGATCGAAGCCAGGTTACTTCCACGAAATGACCGCTCGCTTCGCTTCATCCCCAGTCGCACTGAAAGTCCAGAATGTTTGTTTGCGTAGTGCGCCCACATCAGCAGATCGTATTTTTCTGTCGTAGAGAATAGCGTGCCCAGGGCGTCGCTCCACTCTTTGATATCGCAGCGGGAGGCCTTACTTCAGTGAACGTTAACTTCGGATTTTTATCATTTGACGGTTATTTATGCGGGAAGCTTGGCCGTGTCTTTTTCGCTCATAACTCGCAATGCAATATCGGCAGCCTTGGCCACGTGCTCCGCACATAGTCTTGATGCAAGCTCGGTATCCTTGTTGCGGATTGCCTCCACAATTTCTTTGAGCTCCTTTACCGTGTCCGTAAGTCGACCTGGTTGACCCATAGACATTCGCCGCAACAGGTTGATTCGATTGTTGAGTCCCGTTAGTATTTCTGCTACGACAGGGTTTCCGCATGCCTTAAGCAAGATACTGTAAAACTCGTTTTTTGCGTGAACGATAGGCTTTTGGTCGACCTGGCTTTGGCATTGAGCTATAACTTCCAAACTGGCTTCGAGCGCGGCGATATCACCAGCAGAGGCGTTTTCCGCACATCCGGCCCCAGCAAGGGCTTCAAGCGCCTGGCGTACAGCGTATATTGACCTTGCTTCGTCGAGAGTTATCTCCGCCACTATGGGGCCACGGTACGGCACGATCGTGATGAGCGCTTCCGCCTCAAGTTGTTGCAGTACTTCGCGTATCAACGAACGACTGACATCAAACATTTCGCACAGTTCGCGCTCTACCAGCTTTTGACCGGGCTCGAAGGAGCCGTCGACAACAGCTTGTCGCATGCCGTCGATGACTTGCTTCTTAAGTGAATTGTCTACTCGTTCAAACTTGATGTTCATGTATTTGAGCTTATGGAAGTTACGGGGTCATTAAGATAATGCTATGCCGCTTTGCTGGGAAACATATTTTGCCATTTCAGTGTGGTCGGCACCGCGACCCAGCGATTCGCCAGCTTCACTCCAAATTTTAAAGCATAGCTGTGAAAGCCTGGCAGTGGCCTCGGTATCGAGACTCAGGGCAATGCCTAGATCCTTTACCATCAAATCCAAACCAAAACCGGCATTGTATTTTCCAGAAAGAACGAACTGCTTGAATTTCTTTTGAGTTGAGTTATTCATCCCTGTCGACGCATTAAGGACGTCGACCATCATTTCAGGATCGAGCCCGAACCGTTTCCCTAACAAGATGGCTTCAACTCCAATGAGAAATCCTCCTGCGGATACGAGATTGTTGAGAGCCTTCATGGCGTGCGCCGAGCCCACGCCTCCAGTCCGTGTCACGCTTGATCCCATAGGCCTCAAGATCGGCTCAACCTGCTTGAAAGATTCCTCGTTACCGCCAAACATGATGGCGAGATCCCCCGATATAGCCCGGGTCACACCCCCGGATACTGGAGCATCCACTAGCTGAGCACCATTCTTTTGCGCCTCGAGTGCCAGCCGCTGGGTGGCCACCGGATCACCTGAGCTCATTTCGATGATGGTAGTGCCGGCCTGAATGGCTGAGAAGACGCCGCCTTTCTCTTTCAAAACCTGCTCAACGATCCCGCTCGTAGGCAACATGGTAATGATGACGGTGGCAAGTTTGGCTACTTCTGCGGGAGAACTCACGACTTGAATGCGCTCGTCGGTAAGATCCGCAGCAGCTGCGGGGTTCGCGTCATTAACAGCAACGGTGTAGCCCGCTTTGACCAAGTTCTGCACCATGGGCTTGCCCATGCTTCCTAGACCAATAAATCCGATCGTTAGTGTTTTCATGATATTTATTTTGAAAGATGTTGAATTAGTGGACGATTAAAGATAAAAACCAACCATGCTTTTTAGCTCTAGGTATTCCATCAAGCCCGCTTTGCCCCACTCACGACCATTGCCGGATTGCTTGTAGCCGCCGAAGGGTGCGCCCATGTCAGGCGGGGGGTAGTTGATATGGATTGTCCCCGCTTGGAGGCGGCGCGCCACGTCATGTACGACCTCAAGGTCTTTACCTTGCACGTAGCCCGCTAGACCATAGTCCGTGCCGTTGGCTAATTCGATGGCATGCTCAACGCTATCGTAGGCGATGAGCACTAGCACTGGGCCGAAAATCTCTTCGCGGGCAATGCGCATTTCCGGGGTGACATCGGCAAAGATGGTTGGGCGCACGAAATAGCCACTTGTATGGGGCTCAGCGCGCCCAGGCCCGCCGATAACTAAACGGGCCCCCCCTTGAATGCCGCTTTCGATGTGGGCTTGGATACTTTCGAACTGGCGATGATTCACGACGGGGCCCATCTGTACTTGCGGGTCGTGAGCGGGTCCTACTGAATATTTTGCAGCAGCTGCTTCCGCGATCATTGCTGCCTGCGTCATAAGTTTGCGAGGAATGAGCATGCGTGTTGGGATGGAACACGACTGGCCTGAGTTTGTGAAGCATCCGGCAACTCCTTTGGTCACCGCTTCCTCAAGGTCCACGTCGGGGAGCAGGATATTGGCCGATTTTCCGCCCAACTCCTGTGTCACGCGCTTAATGGTCGGGGCAGCGCATCGGGCTACTTCCACGCCGGCTCGAGTCGATCCGGTAAATGACACCATCATTACATCGGGGTGTGCCGCTAAGGCGGCGCCGACATTTGCACCATCGCCATTAATTAGATTGAATACGCCCGGGGGTACGCCGGCCTCGTGTAGAAGATCAGCCAAAAACATGGCACTAAGCGGAGAGAATTCGCTGGGCTTGAGCACAACCGTGCAGCCGGCGGCTAGCGCCGGGGCGAGCTTCACAATGACTTGGTTCATTGGCCAATTCCATGGAGTGATGAGGGCGCAAACTCCAATTGGCTCCAAGCGCATGCGCGTAGTCCCCTCGGCCCATTCGAAGTCGAAGGCTTCCAGTACGCGGATTACCTCTTCAAGATGAGCCACCCCTCGCATTGCCTGGAAATTTCTAGAAAATGTGATCGGCGCTCCCATCTCCAGCGTCATCAGGCGTGCGATCTCATCAATATTTTCTTGGTAAGCCTGTAGGATGCGCCTCAACAGATCGAGGCGTTGCTGCTTGGTCCAGGCCTGGAATGCCGGTAGCGCTTGCTTGGCGGCTTGTACAGCGCGATCGGTATCGACTGAGTCGCCCATCCCTATGATGGCGCATGGCTCTTCATCTGACGGATTGATGAGATTGAAGATGGCCTTGCTGTTTGGCGTTATCCATTGACCATCAATATAAAACTTATCACGTACGATCACGCTGCATACTCCCAAAAAAGGTTGATGCCGTGCACAGACTGGCGCGGCATCATACGACTGCTTCTTGTGTTTAGCCTAGATTATTTGCTGATAGGAATTTTGGCGTCATGTATCAGCTTTGCGAAGCGGTCGACGTCGCGCTCTATCATCCGTTGCATCTCTTTCGGACCTCGCCGCTCACCCTGCGGTGCGATGGCGCCCAGAGACAGGAGAGCTTCTTTCACCTTTGGATCATCAAGCGCGGCGTTCACGGCTTTCTCGAGTTTGTCTAACCGATCGCGTGGTACTCCCTTAGGTGCTGCCACCGCGTTCCAGACTGACATATCGAATTCCGGGACGCCTCCTTCGGTGAAGGTAGGAGTTTCTGGCATTTGGTCAATACGGCTAGGACTGGCTACAGCCAAGGGTAATACGCGCCCGCCCTTGCTGGCAGGGATCATCGCTACCGTCTGATCAATAACAACGTCTACCGTGCCGGCCATGAGGTCAACCAACGCCGGACCCGTTCCCTTGTATGGAATCATCTGCGCTTTGGTTTTCGTCAGAAAGAGGAAGTACTCCGCACCGATATGGCCTGTGCCTCCTGGTCCGCCATTCCCCAGATTGATAGTAGGCTTTGACGTGTCGCGCATACGCGCCAGCAAGGTGGGTAAATCTTTGATGCCACTGGCCGCGCTGACAGAGAGAACCATGGGGACTTCCGCGACTAGCCCTAGGGGTTCGATTTCCGTCTTGGGATCGAACTTCAAATTTGGGTAGAGCGTGGGAGCGATGGCAAATGAACCCATATTGCTTAGCATGATGGTATAGCCGTCGTTCTCCGTGCGAAGAAACTTCTGGACTCCCGGTACACCACCGACACCGCCAATGTTCTGGACAATGATGGATGCGCCAATGGCTTTGCCCATAGCTTCGGCCGTAATGCGAGCCAGGCCGTCGGTCGAGCCTCCTGGCGCGTACGGCACAATCATCGTGATTGCCTTATCAGGATAGGCGTGTGCTGCACCGGTAAACACAACCAATGCGGCGGCCAAGGCATGGCGCGTGAATTTAAACATTCTGTCTCCTCCCGCCATAGCTATAGCGGATTCTCTTGTCGTGGATTTAGCCGGTACGGCACGGATCGTTGTCCGACCGGCATATCAAAGTGGCTTACTTACTAACTTGCGCTTCTTCTTGTGCGCGGAATTCGGCGATGGACTCAGCGGCTATGCGGAAAGAGTCCATACCAGCTGGAATGCCGCCGTAGATGGCAACGTGCGTAAGTGCACCGCGGATCTCTGTCTCGGTAAGGCCGTTTCGCAGAGCACCCTTCACGTGCAGGGAGAGTTCATGGGGACGGTTGAGCACCGAGATCATGGCCAAATTTACCAGGCTGCGTTCGCGACGAGTCAGGTCATCATTGCCCCAGCAAAGGCCCCAGCATGCCGTGGTGGTGATTTCTTGGGCGATACGGTTGAAATCCGTCGCCTTGGCCAGAGAGTTGTCAACAAATTCAGCGCCAAGCACTTCGCGACGGACTTTCAGGCCTTTTTCGTAGAGTTCGTTATTCATGTCATTCCTTTATAGTGATTAAGGTGGTGATAGTGAGACGGGTTATTGCGGTGTGGCTTTATCTTCGATAGTGATCCCGGCCCATTGCTCCATGACGCGGGCGACGTCTGATATATCTGCGCTATCTCCGAAGGTGGCGCTGGTTATGGCAAGCATTTCGCGAATAGCTACGCTCACAGGCATGGGGATGCCCATGGAAGCGGCTTCTTCGATGCACAGGGTCACATCTTTATGGGAGAGTTTGTTGGCGAATCCCACCTGGAACCGGCGGGTCAGCACTTCGTTTGGGATCTTATGGGTAGTCGCCGTATTGCGGCCGCTACTCAAATTGATGATTTCAAGAAGCGCGCTAGGGTCCACTCCGGCCTTAACGGCCATCGAAATGGCTTCTGACGACGCGACCAACGCGGCAGCTGACAGCATGTTGTTGGCGAGTTTGGCGGCTTGTGCGAGGCCTGGCGCTTCACCTGCATAGAGAATCTTCCCCACCGGTTGGAGCAGAGGTTCAATTTCACTTCTCACACCGATTTTGCAAGAAACCATCAAGGTCAATGTCCCTGCCGCGGCGCCGGTGATGCCGCCACTGACAGGAGCTTCGATCCATTCGATACCGCGTTCGCTGAGCACTTTATGAGCACGTCTTGCAGATCGGATGCCTATTGTGGATAGGTCCACGACGCTACGCACCTTGTTACCGTGTACCAGGTCGGATAGAACCGCTTCGACGATGGCTGGCGTGGGAAGGCTGAGCAATACAGTCTCGACATTATCGGCCAGCTCTCGGATGCTGGGTTCAACCATGGCACCTAGCTGCTGCGCGGCGGCTTGCGCTTTCGGACTGGTGTCATAAACCCGTACCTCGCGACCCCCCTTCAAAAGATTAGCCATCATTGGAAGCCCCATCTGGCCCAAACCGATAAATCCAATAACCGTGTTCTGATTCAAAGCTAGCTCCTGTATTATTGTCAGACTATATGGCGATAATACATAACGACATTCAAGCTGGGAATAGGGGGATAACCCTTATAAAGCGGTCTAGGCTCTCCTGAGACCCTATAAGTGTGCTTTTGCGAGGAGGCGGTATATGTTCTTACTTGGTTGACGCGTTTATCGATTAACAGCCCTGTGACGCTTGGTTGGCAGAATCGATTATGGGCATCTGAAGATCAGAAAACAGAATGCAACCGGTCTTGCGCAGCACCCCGCCTAAATTCAGCTGTCGTGTGAGTGTTGCGCGAAGCGTGGCAGTGCCTTTGGCATCGAAAAAATTTAACGACATGGACTCGCATCACACTCCGCGTATCGACTCATCGTCAAAATTTTTTTGCTAGTCGGATAGCGGTAAAAATCTGTAGATAGTTGGACCCGTCGTATACAAGAGAAGAATATGAGGCGGCCTGGCCCGGAGCGGCCGCAACTTCTGGCCTCGACGAGGTCCAAGTCGTGTTCGGTCGCATGATTGTCTTAAAGATGGCAAACATCGCGCGACGCCAGTACTCCGACAACTCCGTGGTCCTGTGCCTTCTTGGTTGCTGGCGCCTGCGGCATATTTGTGCTCGCGTAGCGCTAGTGTTGCCACTGAGATTCTCACTGTCTAAGACGTTCTGCATAAACTCAGCAATGCGAGTATGTGCGCATGCACATCGCGAGATCAAGGCAGCAATATGTTTGACGATGAGCTTGGAGGCGCTGCGGTGTGATATCGGTATCGGCACTGACGGCGCATACAACTATGTCTGGTGTTCGTATAGTAGGCGAGAGGGCGCACAGCCTTACACTCCGTCTGGACCATCCCGGACGTCAGAGGCAGGATAGACGCTGCGACGTGGCCCCGGTTTAGGTACCCGCCGCGCATTCTTGCGTTTTGACAACCACGTGGCTTTGAACCGTACACAGTTGGCAGAGTTGTTTAGAGCATTACAGCCCAGTGACGACTCGAGTTATTTTTGTAATCGGTCCCACTGGGATGAGCCCTCAAGCGAAGAATGTTCATGGCACGTTAGTGCAAATGGGCGTGAGACAATATTGAGACAATAATCTGCTTAAAAACTTGCCGGCGGCCCCTTGGCGCCCAAACTGGCATCCAGAATGAAATATTGACTCAAAATAGAACAAGGGGTTAGCCAAATAATCGGCTAACCCCTTGATTTTATTGGTCGGAACGGAAGGATTCGAACCTTCGACCCCTTGCACCCCATGCAAGTGCGCTACCAGGCTGCGCTACGCCCCGAAACCTGGATATTTGTGTATCCAAGGTGTTGTTGACCACTAAAGCAGATCAACGAGAGACAGAATTCTAGCACATATTTGGCGGGGATTCAGCCCATTCTACAAGCCTGCGCCGCTGTGTCACTAGCCGACTTGGAACTCCGTTTCCGGATATCGTACTCTGCTGCGTTTACGTGTAGCCAGGCTGTATACCAGCGTCAGTGGCCCGAGCCTTCCGACGAACATCAAGACGGTCAGCAAAACCTGACTTGGCAGGGACAGGTGTGGCGTAAGGTCGCGGCTGAGACCGGTTGTACTCAAGGCGGATACCACTTCAAAGAGGATGCTGATAAAAGACACGTCTTCGAAGATGGTCATGAGTAGAACACTGCAGAACGCCAGTGCGGTTGTAACCAGGACCAGGGCCAGCGACTTCTGTACGGTATCCGGCGAAATCGACCTCTTAAGCAGGACGACTTCCTTTTTGTGGAAAATATAGGAATAGACCGCAGCCAGCAGAACGATGAAGGTGCCTATCTTGATGCCGCTGGCCGTGCTGAGGGAACCGCCGCCGATGAACATCAACATAATGATAAGCAGGGTGGATGTGTCGTGCAGCTGGGTAATATCGATCGTTGTGAAACCCGCCGTGCGCGCCGTTACGCTCTGCATCCATGCCGCCAGCGCCTGGCCTGGTACGGATAAAGCCCCCAACGTGGCAGGGTTATTGAATTCCAGCAGCCAGATGGATACGAAACCTGTCAGATTTAAGGTGAGTGTGCCCAATAGTATGACCTTCGTATAGGGCAACAGCCTTGTCCAGCGTTTTTTCTTCACTATGTCGCCGAGCACGGGGAAGCCGATACCGCCAAGAATGATCAGGGACGAGACCATCAGAATGGTCACGGGATCGGCGACAAATTGTGCCAGGCTCGACGGGAACAATGAAAGGCCGGCATTATTGAACGCTGCGATTGCATGGAAAATTGCACGATACGAGGCCGTGCCCAAAGGAAGGTCGCGCCACCACCAAAGAGTAAGAATCAGGGCTGCAACTGCTTCAATGATGATCGACGTCTTGAACACCAGAAAGGCTGTGTGTCGAATCTTCGAGACACTGGTCTGATTGAATGCCTCTAACGCAAGCGCCTGGTGCTTGAGGCTCATTTTATGGCCCAGTGTTATTGCAGCGATCACGGCGAAGGTGACAAAGCCTAAGCCACCCAGTTGTACCAGCAGGATCAACACAACCTGCCCGAACTGACTAAGCTGCGAAGCGGGATCAACGACCGTCAGTCCAGTCACCGTGACTGCCGACGTGGCCATAAAGAAGGCCTGGAATAGGGTGAGGGGGCGTAGGCTGGCTATCGGTAACCATAGCAATAGCGTTCCAAGCAGTATCAAGCATAGAAAGCCGACGGCAAGCACGAAAGGAGGGCTTGCACGCAGCAGTCCGGTGCGCCTGACTCGTCGGTATGATGACAGGCTGTATACGGGATCCCAGTTACGCATGGTTCATGCCAGCTTTGGGGCAATGTTCTTGAGCGTGGCAAGCTGGCCCAGCATGACCAGTATGTCCTTCGCATGGAGAATGAAATCGTTGGGAGGATGTACAGTGATTTGAGTTTTGCGCTTGACGAGCAACACGTGAATGGAATCTGGCTCGCCAGCCAGAACCTGGCTCAACGGTGCCCCGTTCAGCCGATCGCTGATATCGACTTCGACGACAAATTCGCCGTTACCAATAGAAATATAATCATTCACCATCGGATAGCTAAGTGCCTGGGCCACTCGTATGCCCATCTCCTCTTCAGGATGCACGATGCGCGATACACCCAGCTTGCTCAAGATCAGGTGTTGGGCGTGCGAGGAGGCCTTGACCCAAAGTGTCTGAATTCCAAGGGACTTCAGGTGAACGACACAAAGCAGGCTGGCCTGTATGTCTTCACCGATGGCCACCAGCACCACGTCGTAGTTATCCAGCCCGAGTTCTTCCAGCGCACCGGGGTCGGTCACGTCCGCGATTACCGCGTGGGTCAGTTCATCGGCATATTTGTCGACCAATTTTGGGTTTGTGTCCACACCCAGCACCGAATGGCCCATTTTCATGAGTTCCAATGACGCGGCAGACCCGAACCGACCTAAGCCAATGACGGCAAATTGTCCCATAGATGCTCCTTCGCAAAGGCAGTGTGTAACCTGACAGGCTTGCCCGGGATGGTAGCTTAACGCAAAATCTGGTAAAAACCCTTATGAAGTTAGGTACATACCTACAGAATTTGCACTTCTGGTGCACACTGTAGGATCAGGGTTAACCTCGATTTGATAGTGGTACAGAAACATGGTTAGTTTGTTTGACCCAATTCAGCTGGGTGCAGTTGCTTTAAGCAATCGAGTCGTAATGGCGCCACTGACTCGGACACGTGCTGTCGAAAGGCGCATTCCCAACGACCTGATGCGTACCTATTATTGCCAGCGCGCTTCGGCTGGTCTTATCCTTTCAGAAGCGACATCCGTCTCGCCCCAAGGGGTGGGCTATCCCAATACGCCTGGTATCTGGTGTAGCGCACAGGTCGCCGGCTGGAAGAAGATCACGCAAGCGGTACATACCAAGGGCGGGAAAATATTCCTGCAATTATGGCATGTGGGCAGGGTGTCGGATCCCGAATTTCTCAATGGTGAAATTCCGGTGGCGCCCAGCGCCATTGCATGCGAAGGTCATGTCAGCCTTTTGCGCCCCAAGCGCAATTACGTCGTACCTCGCGCTTTGCATACCGAAGAGATCCCGGGTATTGTGGCGGATTTCGCCGAAGCTGCCCGCAATGCCCGGGAAGCAAACTTTGACGGGGTCGAGATCCATGCGGCAAATGGCTATCTGATTGACCAGTTTCTACAGGACGGCGCCAATAAAAGAATTGACCAGTATGGCGGCTCCATCCAGAATCGATCCCGCCTGCTACTTGAAATCGTGGACGAGTGTGCCGGAATATGGGGCGCGGGTCGGGTGGGCGTGCATCTGTCGCCGCGCAGCGGGACGCACTCTGTGTTCGATTCCGATCCGCGGGCCTTGTTCTCGCATGTGGCCCGGGAGCTAGGTCGGCGCGGCATTGCCTTTATCTTTACCCGCGAATCGTTGGGCCATGATAGCCTGACGGCGGAAATCAAACGTTTGTTTGGCGGGCCCGTGATCGTCAACGAACACTATGATCTATCGATGGCTCAAACAGCAATTGATCAGGGACAGGCAGATGCGGTGGCGTTCGGCAAAGCCTATATTGCCAACCCGGACTTGGTTGCCCGCTTAAAAGCAGGCGTCGGACTTAATCCCTGGGATCCTAGCACCTTCTATGCCGACGGCCCCAAGGGGTATATCGATTATCCTCCATTCAGTCTCGAAAGCATGGCCCTGAACGAAACGTGCACATAGTTGTCTCTCAGACAGCAATAAAAGATCCACGAATGGCAGGTGTCGTGCTACCTTTGTGAAAGCGCCCGGTGTAGCATCTGCTGCTCAGGCGAGGGATTCATTCAAGGCGTAGGCAGGGAGACAAAGTGAAAGCTCTAGTGATCAGTATGGGTGCCGCTGTATTGCTCACCGGCTGCGCCTTGGGTATACAGTCCGACGGAAATTCTCCCAGCGTTTCTTATTCGGTCCCACGCAGTTACCAGACGGTGTATCTGCGTGCTCAGAATCAGGCTGCCGAATGCCTGACCGCCAAGAAACAGTACGATGTGTACGCGCAGGTGGACCCGGCGCTGCAAACTGGCCTGGTGGCCGTGCGCAGCCATCTGGGGAATATAGAAGTTGCGCGCACCGAGATCAAGGCGATCGACGGCAAAAACACTCAGGTGACACATACAGTATGGGGACGCGCTCCCTGGGACGAGAGCGCCCTCGAAGCCATGCGTCATTCAATACGCATGGATACTTCGGTTTGTGTTGCGTATAAGTAGGAGCCGTTATAGGCTTACATCAGGTGAGCCTTGACCTGCGCCGAGACGGCGGTCATGTCGGCGCGTCCGGCAAGCTCGGCTTTGACGATGGCCATGACCTTCCCCATGGCCGGACCGCCGGTGAGGCCTTGGTCGTTGACTTCTTCGATGGCAGAGGCGATGACGGCATCGACTTCTTCAGCACTTGCCGCCTGCGGCAGAAACTCCTGTAGGACCGCAAGTTCGGCTTTTTCCTGATCGGCGGTTTCAGTGCGACCTGCGTGCTCGAACGCGGCAATCGATTCACGGCGTTGTTTGACCTGCTTTTCTATGATGGCTATTACTTCAGGGTCGTCCAATTCGCGGCGTTCATCGACTTCCTTTTGCTTGATGGCAGCTTGCAGGAAGCGCAGGGTGCCCAGGCGAGGTGCATCTTTGGCACGCATGGCGGTCTTGACAGCATCGGCGAGTTGAGGCTTGAGCATTTTGCTCATGATGGAATCCCGGTCAAAAAATTTATTTTAGCAGCATGGCGAGCAGCAATGGCGGGCAGTCGGCGCGGGATGCGGCCCCGCCCGCGCTTGGCTTTTGACGTACAATTTTTCAAGGCTATTCCGACGCCGCAGAGATCACTATCGTTATGACCATGAAACCAGTTGGCCCAGATCCGTATGTATTTGTACCCAAGCAGGGTGAGCCTCGGCTGCTATTTGTTTTGCTGCATGGTGAATCATCCAGTCCCGAGCAATTGTTTCCATTGGCGCAAGCCATCAAGTTGGCATTTCCGGCGGCGGCAGTAGTGTTGCCCTTTGGGCACGTACAGGAGGCGGGAGCAGAGGTGCCCTCGATGCGTTACTCGTGGGTTGCGACTGGCACCGAGTACGACAAAGACTATGCCTCTCATGTCAGGCTGGCGCTGCCCGATCTCATCGAACAGATTACGAAATTGCAATCCCAGTACGGTCTTTTCGGCGAAGAGACAGCGCTGGCAGGTTTTTCTCAAGGAGCCAGCATGGCCCTGGAAGCTTCGCTGGCACGACCCGATCTGGCTGGAAGGGTGCTGGCGTTCTCCGGTCTGTATGCAAGCCGTTTCGAAGCGGCGCCGCCGGCGACGCTGCTGCATTTTTTTCACGGAGCCGAGGATACGCAGGTATCTGCGCACGATGTCGCATCGACGCTGGCCCGACTTGAGGCGCTGCAGGGCGACGCAACCCTGGATGTGGCCTCAGACCTCGGGCACGAAATCCACGAGGCCCTTATCCGGCAAGCCATAGTGCGCCTGCAAACCTGCGTACCACTGCGCAATTGGCAAGCCGCTCTGGCATCGTTGCAGCAGCCTGAAGAAGATGCGCAGGAACGCACGTCTTCGGGATGTTCAGGCAGGACGCTGCATTAATCGGGACCTGATGCTGGCCGCGTCCATGTGAAAGTCAGGCGGACCGTGCCCGTGGCACCCACGTTTATCTGGCGCTCTTGAGTCTTGTTATCGTGCGTGGCAAATACGCTGTACTTGCCTTGCGGCAGTTTGACCAGAAGGAATGGGCCTTCCGACGCCACATTGAGTACATTGGCATCGTTCGCATCGCGGATAACAACTTGTACATCGGCGGCGTAGGCCGCCTTGCCGTCGAGCTGGCTGGAGAACGTCATGGCGACGGGGAATCGCGCCATGGCTTGCTTGAAAGCAGTCGATTCATCCAGTCCGAAACCACCGCTTACGTACTCGGTGCCGCCTTGGTTCTGCATGGGAGGCAGTTGAGCGTGTACTGGCGCGCCCAGAACCGCGCAAGCAAGCGCCGTGGCGGCCAAAGCATGTTTCAAGACAGTCTGCGCTGATACTGCCGAGAGATGAGTGTGAGACATATTGTTATCCCTCCAGTAGATGCTACTTTTTTATTTTAACGTGGCGACACGCAGGATACTGGCGCGTTTTCAATTTGGAACGGCCAGTCGTGTCGCTCCTTGGGGCTGCCGCAAGGGTCATAACTGATTTCGCTCAAGATGGCTCGGCCACTGGCATGTACGGCTATGATTGTCGAGCAACGTGTGCCGTAATCAGGGCTGACGATGAAGGGGCTGCTGAGCAGGCGCTCGCGTTCCAGTGTCAGCCCGGTCTGGGGCAGGGCGGGATCATCGGCCCGCGTATTATCTTTCAGTAGTGCGAATACCGGGTTCAGAGACTGTTCCAGCAGCTCCAGGGGGTACTGATTCAGCGCGAGCCGTAAGCGCTCTGCCTTGGGCCAGGCTGTGTTGAGCAAATGGTTCGAAATGATGTAACGGCCAGGCGTCAATTGCCGAGGCCCGTCCTGCCCGGTACGATTGCCCACATAGAAGTAGGTGGATAAGTCACCCACGATCAGATTGAATCCGTTGTAAGCGCTTGCCTTCTGATGGGTATGGCATGCGTAGGATCGTGGCAGCTCGTCCCCGACAAGGTAACGGCTTACCAAGTCTCCGCGCGATGGTGCATCGGTCACCACCGACGAGGGGTCGCGATAGTTCGTCAGCAAGGCGAATTTGCCCTGTCTCGTGACCCCCAGCCACGTACCTTGCGCTTTGCAGTCAATGCCGGCGATGACGTCTGGAAAGTCCAGCCAGGGGTGGGCGGGCGCGCTAGGCCGATCGTGGAACTCATCGCGATTGGCGGCGATGAACAGCGGCCAATCAGGGTGCGCGGCAATGGCCAGGTAAGCTAAACACATTTTGAAGAAACAATGTTCGCGTCAGCGCTACAGCATCGCCACATTTCCGGCTTTCTCCACGACGGTGCGTAGACGGACCGCATCGCCAATACGGGAACGCCCGGACGAATTAAGCAAGACAATGGCGACGTCGCGGTCATCGATCCGGGCAAGCATGACCAGGCACTCGCCCGCTTCATTGATGAAGCCCGTCTTGGAAATCTTGATGTCCCAGTCGGGTTTGGCCACCAGGCGATTGGTATTGTTGTAGACCAGCTGCCGACCGCGAGCGACTTCAATTTTATACTTGTCATCAGTCGTATAGCGCTGAATCAAAGGCTGCTTGCTGGTAGCCTGCAGAAGTTTGACCAGGTCGCGTGGCGTCGATACGTTTTCGACGGAGAGTCCAGTCGGTTCGACAAAACGGGTTTTGCGCATGCCCAAGGCGCGCGCTTTGTCGTTCATTGCCCGCACGAATGCCGGCATGCCGCCGGGATAGTAACGCCCCAGTGCATGGGCGGCGCGATTCTCCGACGACATAAGGGCGAGGTGCAGCATATCGGCTCGGCTCAGTTCGGTACCTACCGATAAGCGCGAACGGGAATGTCGCATACGATCTACGTCGGCATCGGTGATTTGCATCATCTGGTTCATGGGCAGGCCAGATTCGGCAATGACCAAGGCGGTCATCAGTTTGGAAATCGACGCGATGGGGCGTACCTCGTCACTATTCTTGTCAAACAAGACAGCGGAACTTTCCAGATCTTGCGCGAAGGCAACTTCTGATACAAGCCTGGCGCGGCTTCCAAGCGAGTCGATTTGCTGTTGTGCCGGAGGAACGCCACCCAGACCTTCGGTTGTGTCACGCAATCCCACCCGTACTTTGGATGCTGATCCCGATATCGGTTGATAAGCCACTGGTCGCAGGTTGCGACGAGTGGTAATACGGTTCTTTATCAGAGTGCCGGTGGCCAGGGTTTTGCCGGCGCTGTACGCCGATTGTTGCGTATTCTGTTTCTGGCCGCCCGTTGTCGCCTGGGCGCTTGCCAACGTACCTGTCAGCAGCAGCAATACCAAAGGCAGGGAGGCCAACATGGGGACATGACGTGTCAGGGAATTTCGGATAGGGAGCATGGCGGGTGCTTCATTTTATTGTGGATTGAAGCGATAGTATCAGAGAAACTCTCTAAAAATTAGTATGTTACGGGACTGTGTTGAATATTTTTTTAAGTTAGGGGAAATATTCTTAAAAGACTGTATGGACGTGCAGTGGTTTTGCGCTCAGGACGTTAACGGTTTCAATCACGAGGCGCCTACGCTGAACCACTGGAATGCCAAACCGCCAAACCTTTGTATGAAATCGGCGTACCAGCGGGGACGCCGGACCGCCGGACCGTCGGGTTTGCGACCCGCCGTCCAGATCACGCGGGACTGTCTAGCGGGATTTTGGTTGCCAAGGCTTGCATGGCGAGGTCCGGATGATCAATTTACAGTGATGTTAGCTGCCTTGATGATCTTGGCAAAGCGCTTGGTGTCCTCATCGATCTGTTTGACCATTTCTTCGCGTGAGTTGCCTACGGCCTCTGCTCCTATCTTGCTCATACGGTCCCGGAAGTCAGGCGAATGAATAACCTTGACCATTTCCTCATTAAGTTTCTCCAGTACATCTTTCGGTGTGCCGGCTGGCGCAAGGACTCCAAACCACGTTCCCAGGTCGAAATCTTTGAGCCCGGCCTCGTTCAAAGTGGGCGTATCCGGCAAGGCGGAGGAACGTTTGGCGGTGGTGACAGCCAAGGCGCGCAATTTACCGCTTTTGATATGAGGCAGTACAGGAGTTACCGTATCGAAGGACATGGAGACCTGGCCGCCCAGCAGGTCCGTCGTTAGCGGCCCGCTGCCTTTGTAGGGCACATGCAGCAGCTCTATCCCGTTTTGCGCAGCGAATTGCGCACCGATGAGGTGTTGCAAGGTTCCATAGCCATTTGATCCAAAAGACATGCTTGGTTTGGCCTTCTTGGCCAAGGCGACGAGTTCGCCGGCAGTGCTGGCATTGGTATTTGTGGCATTGATGACCAGGACATTCGGAACGAGTGCAACCGTAGTGACAGGCTCGAAGCTTTTCTGGAAATCATAGGAAAGATTTTTATAAACGCTACTGGCTATGGTGTGATGCACGGCGCCCATCAATAAGGTGTAGCCGTCCGGTTTGGCACGCGCCACGATGTCGGCACCTAGCGTTGAGCCGGCGCCAGGTTTGTTCTCGACGATAACTGGCTGACCCAACGAAACCGATAGCTTGTCGCCCAGTGCTCTGGCGAGAACATCGGTGGTGCCGCCAGCGGCAAACGGGACGACCAGGCTTACTGGCTTGGTCGGCCACTGCTGGGCTGCGGCGCCGCAGCCGAATAATGCCGTCGCCAGTACTCCCGCTGCCAGCATTGTATGTTTGATAACTCGTGTGCCTGCAGTTGTGTATGGTCTGCTATTCATGGCGTTGTCTCCGTTGTGTGAATACGTCTTTAATTTGCCCCGCTGATGATTTGTTGACACATGGCTCGTGTGACCTCGTCAGTCCGGGCTTTTCCGCCAAGGTCGCCCGTATGGAGCGCCGGATCGGATGTGATGCGTTCTATGGCGCTCATGGTGCGGCGGGCAGCGGCGGTTTCTCCCAGGTGCTCCAGCAGCATGACGACTGACCAGAAGGTGCCCACCGGATTGGCGAGGCCCATGCCCATGATGTCGAACGCCGACCCGTGGATGGGTTCGAACATGGATGGATAACGGCGTTCAGGGTCGATGTTTCCCGTTGGGGCGATTCCCAGGCTCCCGGCCAGAGCTGCCGCAAGGTCGCTCAATATATCGGCGTGCAAATTTGTGGCGACGATAGTATCCAGCGTTGCTGGTCTGTTCACCATGCGCGCCGTGGCGGCATCTACCAGTTCCTTGTCCCAGGTGACATCCGGATATTCCTGAGCCACTTCGCGTGCGATTTCATCCCACATCACCATCGCATGGCGCTGTGCATTGGATTTGGTGACCACCGTCAATAATTTGCGTGGACGCGATTGAGCAAGTTTGAAGGCGTAACGCATGATCCGTTCTACACCGGCCCGCGTCATGATCGATACATCTGTGGCGGCTTCGATCGGCTGGCCTTGATGAACCCGCCCGCCTACACCCGAGTATTCGCCTTCTGAATTTTCGCGCACGATGACCCAGTCCAGGTCTCGGGTCTGGCACCGTTTCAGTGGCGCGTCGATCCCCGGCAGGATCCGGGTCGGCCTCACATTGGCGTATTGATCGAAGCCCTGGCATATTTTCAGGCGCAATCCCCATAGAGTGATGTGATCCGGAATGTGCGGATCGCCAGCGGAACCGAACAAGATGGCGTCCTTGTGCCGCAAGGCGTCCAGTCCATCCTCGGGCATCATCATCCCATGCTGGCGGTAGTAGTCCCCGCCCCAATCGAAATTCTCAAATTCAAAGCGGAAGCTCGAGTTTGCACTGGCCAGGGTCTCCAGCAACTGCTGGCCGGCCGGAATGACCTCTTTTCCTATTCCGTCGCCGGGAATTGTGGCGATGCGATACGTTTTCATGCAGGGGCTCCATCTGAATGCGTTGCAATGTTGACCACTATAAGAACAAACAGCGTCAAAATTTCGGGCTTGCGGTGAAACCACTGTTAACCTTGAGTTAACAATACTTGTAAGAAATGAGAAATGTCGGGTCCAACCATTCATCCTTCGGAATTGGCTTTCTTCTCGATGTTGGCCTCTTGCGGTGCGCTCAGTGCTGCCGCGCGCAAGCTTGGGATCACAACGCCCGCCGTTAGTAAAAGGCTGGCGCAGATGGAAGCACGTCTGGGCGTGACTCTTGTCACGCGAACGACCCGGCGCATGCATTTGACGCCAGAGGGCGAACTGTACCTGCTTTATGCGCGCCGCATACTGGCTGAAATCGACGATATGGAGCAATCGCTGGCCGGGTCCCACGCCGCCCCCCGTGGACTGTTGCGGGTCAATGCAACGCCCGGCTTTGGTCGGCGATACGTGGCGCCGGTCATTTCGCGATTCATGCGCAAGTATCCGGAAATCGAAATCCAGCTTCAGCTGTCGGTCGATCCACCGGCGTTCAGCGAGGATGCCTTCGATGTAGGGATCCGTTTCGGTGAACCTCCCGAGGCCCGGATCATTGCGCGCCGATTGACGGCAAACCGCCGCCTTCTGTGTGCTTCGCCAGGCTACCTGGCCCAACACGGCGCACCCGGCATGCCTGCGGATCTTGCCAAGCACAATTGCATAGGGATGCAGCAGGGCGATGAAGGCTATGGAGTCTGGAGACTCACCACTGGTGCAGGTACGTCGCGCAAGACCGAGACCGTCCGGATCCACGGTACCCTGCGGACCAATGACGGAGAAGCAGCCGTCAATTGGGCCCTTGATGGCCATGGAATATTGATGCGCGCGGAATGGGATATTTCACGCTTTCTGAGCAGCGGACGATTGGTGCAGGTCTTGAAGGATTATCAGACTCCTGACGCGGATATCTATGCCATCTATCCGCAAGGTCGTCAACATTCCGCAAGGGTGCGCGCTTTTGTGGAGTTCATGGCGGATTCCTTTGACCCTTGACATGGGCCGCCCCCGGGACTATACGCGAACTGGGAAATGGGCAGCTGCGGCCCCTCGCTTTGCGCGGTACAACAGGAATCCGACGATGCTCAGGTTGATCAGATTCCATGCGATCCCATTGACGAACGCCGCTTGATACGAGCCGCTAATGTCGTAGATGGCGCCGGACATCCATCCGCCCAGGGCCATTCCGAACAAGGTCGCCATCAGGACGGTGCCCACGCGGGCGCCCGCTTCCTTTGGTGTGAAGTACTCACGCACGATCAGGGCGTATGAAGGCACGATTCCGCCCTGGAACAAGCCGAATAGTGCCGAGATGACGTATAGCGAAACCAGTCCGTTATTATTCAGGAACATCACCAGTGCAACACCCTGCAGAAGAGAGCCGAGCAGCAGGGTGCGCAATCCGCCAATGTAGTCCGACAACCATCCGGATACCAGGCGGCTGACGATACCCAAGCCCAGCATGAGAGCCAGCATCTCGGCACCGCGTGCGGCACCGAATCCCATATCGCCGCAGTAGGCCACGATATGGACCTGTGGCATTGCCATGGCGACGCAGCATGCAACGCCCGCCAGGCACAGCAGGCCTTGCAAGGCAGCCGGGCTGAAACCGAGAGGACGGGTGGGATCCGAGCGGGCTGCTTCGATCGCGAATCGCGCATTCTTGTTGCGGGTCGAATTGCTTATGGCGGCTACAGAAGCAGGGCGCCGGCGATACACCAGTGCCAAGGGCAGCATGGATATCAGGCAGAACATCCCTATACCAATATAGGTATGGCGCCAGCCTGATGTATCGATGAAATACTGCATGACCGGGGGCCACACGGCACCCGCCAGGTAGTTGCCGCTCATACATATGGCTATGGCGATTCCACGACGCTTGGTGAACCACTGCGAGGTGTCCGCCACCAGCGGCGCGAAGGTCGCCGCCGTGCCCAGAAGGCCTATGAACAGACCTTGTACGAGTACGAATTGCCAGAGGCTGGTCGACAGACCGGCCACGATGAAACCCAGACTAAGGCCAAGAGTGCCAATGATGATGGGTGTGACGACGCCGAACCGGTCCGAGAGTCGACCCATCAGGATGCCGCCCAGTCCGAAGCCCACCATCGTTAGCGTATACGGGAGCGAGGCGTCAGCGCGACTGACATCGAACTCGGCCTGGATCTGGGGCAGCACGACGGTCACGGAATACATGCCGGATCCGCCGATGGTCATAAGAAGGAGCGACACGATCAGGCGTAGCCAAGCATAGGGCGACTCGGCAATATCCGGCGGGCTCGGAGAATCTGTATGGGAATTCATGGAGCATATTGAACACGATAAGAGTGAATTTGGGTAGCCTCGCTTTCGTGGCGCGTTGGGCGGCATTGCAGTGGCATGGCATTTGCTGTCCCCGCTGTCAGCGCCAATCGGAGTCGCCTCGTGGGAGATACGTTAATGGATAAGGACCAGCAATCGCTTCCCGGCAGCCATTTTGCCGATAAGGATGCCGCCAGACGGGCCGTGAGCCTTGCACTTCCCATGCTGGAGCACGGCGTGCGCAATGCCAGCGTAGGAGATAGTGGCTTTCTTTATATCGTCATCATGGATCCCTGCCTGGATCCATCGGTCAGTGAATTCGAGGATGCGATTCTCTATGAGCATTCCATTGGAGACCGAACCGAATGGGATGCAGACTATGCCCGTTTCGCCCGCGACAAGGCGAAGGTATGCTGGCGCACCGGCCGTGACGGACATGCTGTGCGCCATGTGGTCCCGCACCTATTGCGCAGGGACGATTGCGGAATATGGGGAGGCGTCGCGATCGACGGAATTGTCGTCGGTGTCAGTGGTGCCAATCCTTGGTATGACGAAGCCTTTGCCGCAACGATCGCCCATTGCTTGAAAGCAGTCGCGAAGTCCCGAGCTCTGGCCCATCCAGAGACACCGGACCTGGTGAATTCATAATGGCGAACGCACTGAAAGGAAGTGCAGAATGCGCATCAAAGAATTTTTCCGTCTAGGCAAGGAATCGGTAGCGGCCTGGCAGGAGGACGGCGCATCCAGCATGGGTGCGGCCATTGCTTTCTACACGACCTTTTCCATAGCGCCATTGCTGATTATCGTCATTGCTGTCGCTGGCTTCGTATGGGGAGAGGATGCGGTGCGCGGAGAGATCTTCCGCCAGATTGGAGGCATGGTGGGCACGGAGAACGCGTCTGGCGTTCAGAATTTGATCAAGAGTGCCGACAAACCAGCTCAAGGCATTACCGCTACGCTAGCCAGTGTGATCGTGCTGGTCGTGGGATCGACTACGGTATTTGCCGAATTGCAAGGCGCCCTGGATCGTATATGGAAGGTGCCGGCGTCAACGGTCAAGACGGGCATACTGGCCACCTTGAGGGCCCGCCTGCTTTCCTTCGGTCTGGTCCTTGGTCTTGCGTTCCTGTTGCTGGTGTCGCTGGTGCTTAGTGCCGCCCTGGCGGCGTTCGGTCAATGGACCAGCGGATTATTTCCAGGATGGGAACTCCTGTTGCAGTTGATCAATGCAGTGGTTTCGCTGGGAATAGCGACCGTGCTCTTTGCCATGATTTATAAGTTCATGCCGCAGGCGAAGATCGACTGGCGCGATGTTTGGGTTGGCGCGTTTGTCACGGCTGTGTTGTTTGAAGTCGGCAAGGCTCTCATTGCGTTGTATGTGGGCAAAAGCTCGACGATCTCCTCGCTCACCGCCGCAGGATCGCTGGTCATGGTGCTGATCTGGGTGTACTACGCCGCCCAGGTGTTCCTCCTTGGCGCCGAGTTCACCTGGATGTATGCACGTCGTTACGGTTCACGCCGCTCCGCTGAAGAGGAATCGGGAAGCGACCTCGTCGCGAAGCAGCCATAGCGTGCTTGAGGACGATCATGGGAAGCTCAACCTTCGGTGCGCACTCGACTCGTTTTGGAGGCCGGGTCGCTGGCACGTCGGCCTTCGCACGACGCGAGATCTTCAAGACCGTAGGCCAGGTGTTGTGGCGTTTCAGACGCCGATCGGCAGCGGCGCTGGCGCTGCTCGTTGCGGCCAAGCTGCTTGCGGTTCTTGTGCCGGTTGTACTTAAACATATCGTCGATGCCCTGGATTCGAGAGCCGCCACCCTGACGTTGCCGGTATTCCTCTTGATAGGCTATGCCTTGTTGCGCTTTGCCTCGAGTTTGTTCACAGAATTGCGCGATCTTGTCTTTGCCCGGGTTACACAGACAGCAGTCGCGGATTTTACCGTGCGCATGTTCGACCACCTTCACAGTCTGGGCGTAATGTTTATGGGTGGCCGGCAGACGGGTGTTCTGTCACGCGACGTTGAAAGAGGTACGGCCGGCATCGGCTTTCTGTTAGGTACAGCGCTGTTCACCGTATTGCCGACCCTTATCGAAATCGGTACGGTAGTGGTCATTATGATGATGGCTTATCGATTAGGATTCGCGGCTATTGTCCTGACTACTTTCGTGGCGTATGCGATATTCACCGTGATATTTACCGAGAGGCGTACGCTGTACCAGCGGCAGATGAATGAGTTAGACTCCGCCGCCAGCGGTCATCTGGTTGACAGCTTGCTCAACTATGAAACTGTCAAATTCTATGCCAGCGACCAAGTCGAGTCGCAGCGTCTGCGCGGCATCATGAAAAAATGGATAGGCATAAGCGTAGAGAATCAGCGAGCCCTTTCGGTTCTGCATGTAGGCCAAAGCGGGATCATTGCATTCGGTGTTGCTGCCATCATGTTATTGGCCGGCCAGGAAGTTGTCAGCGGCAGCATGGCGGTTGGTGATCTGATACTGGTCAACGCCTACGTGATCCAGGTATGCCTGCCCTTGAATACGCTAGGAACGAGCTTTCGCCAGACTCGAGAGGCGCTGATCAATGCGGAGCGGATGTCGGAGCTTTTGCGCTATCCACCGGAATCCGATCCCCATGAAGTCTTGCCTGCGCTGCAGCTCGACGGCGGCGCAGTCGAATTTTCTGGCGTGGATTTTTCATACGAACCAGGACGCCAGATACTTTTCGGGGTCGATTTTCGCATTGAGCCGGGGATGACCGTCGCAGTCGTGGGCGGGAGCGGATCCGGCAAGTCCACGCTGGCTCGCCTGTTATTGCATTTCTACGACGTGGACGCCGGAAGCGTCCGGGTGGATGGCCAGGATGTCCGGTCGGTCAGCAACAAGAGTCTGCGGTCAATGATAGGCGTTGTACCTCAGGATTCACCGCTATTCAACAATACCATTGCCTACAATATTGCATATGGCCGGGTGGGGGCCACGCCGGCGGACGTCATCGAGGCAGCGAAGGCCGCGCGGATCCACGAGCTAATCCAAAGCTTGCCGGCGCAATATGAAACCCTGGTGGGTGAACGCGGGGTAAAACTCTCGGGCGGCGAACGCCAGCGTATTGCCATTGCCCGCGTTGTACTGAAAAATCCGCCGCTGCTCGTGTTCGATGAAGCGACGTCGGCCCTCGACACACGCACCGAGCGCGCCATACAGGGCGAGCTTGATCGCCTGGCGCAAGGCCGGAGCACCTTGATCATCGCCCATAGATTGTCGACGATAGTGGATGCCGACACGATATTGGTCATGGACCACGGCCGCATTGTCGAGCGTGGCTCACATCTCGAACTATTGCGTGCCAAAGGTTTATACGCCCAGATGTGGAACTTGCAACGTCAACAGAGCGAGCTCGACGAATCTGGTTCGCGATTGAGCGCCCAGCCGGTCAATTTGGTGACTTTGGTAGCCGGCGTGCTGGATGCCATGCGCGGAGCTAGCGAAGCGCAAGGGATCGTTCTTTATCCGCTTATCAGCAGGGATACGATGCGGGTTACAGGAGACCCAAGCGCATTGCAGCAGCTCTTGTGTGACCTGCTGGAGAATGCCATCGCTTTCACACCAACCGGCGGACGCCTTGAGTTGCGCCTTGAACGCTCAGAAGGGTGCGCGCTGATTTCGGTCACTGATGGGCGCCTGTCTTCGCCCGAGGATAGCTCAAGCGAAGCGGGCGTGCAGCTACCGGTAGACTTACCGCATTTGCTGGACCCATTGGCGGTGACCGCGATGCTGGAGCAGATGGGCGGCAGTTTCGATGCAAGCCCAGCAAGCGATGGTTCAGGCATGGTTTTTTCCATTCGCTTGCCGCTCCGTGCAGTCGCCTCGCTCGCCTCTCCAACGACGGTGGCGCCAGACCAGGACCAGGTCCTGGAAGGCTTACGAATTTTTATTGCGGACGACCAGCAGGAGGCAAGGGAGCTATTGGCAGCGGTCTTGCAAGATCATGGAGCGCAAGCTGAGCTGTTCGACTCAGGTGATCGACTTCTTTCGCGATTGCATGGAAGTCCGGAGGAGCTGTGGCCCGATGTACTGGTTTGCGATATATCCCTGGGCGAGCCCGATGGCTACCAGGTGATTACCGAGATCCGAAAGATGGAGGCGGAGCGCGGTTTGTCATTGGCCGAGCGCCTACCGGCAATTGCCTTGTCCGGCTATAGCGAAAGGGAAGATCGTCTGCGCGCCTTGCTCGCGGGATTTCAAGTCCATGTAGGTAAGCCGGTGGACCCGAGAGAACTTTTGGCTACTATTCTGGCGGTGACACGATCGAAGCATGCGCCAGATAAATCAGTACGCTGAAATCGGGGGCTTTCTCGATATGGATTTAGGTGGCTTTAGTACTTCGGCCGTAAGCAAGGGTGCCCCGGTCAATAACGGTTTGCCCCCGGGTCGTGTGGCGAATATCCGTCCGGGTCTGTAATGCCGAAGGCCCATGGCGTTCAGGTCTTTACCCCGGTAGAGGTCCCGTGTGTCGAATATCGCCGGCGAACGAAGTGTTGACGCGAGCCATTTGAAATCAGGCGTCATGAATTCTTCCCATTCTGTCATGACGACCAGCACGTCGGCATTCACGCATGCCTGCTCAGCGCTCCCGGCAAGAACCAGTTCGGAGTGCACCAGCGACGTCTTGACGGCAGGCTCAGCGATGGGGTCGTAGGCCCGTACTTGGGCGCCGGCTTCGAGAAGGGCTTGGATTAGCGTCAGGCTGGGTGCTTCTCGAATATCGTCCGTCCCGGCTTTGAAAGCCAAGCCCCAGACGGCAACGCAGCGACCCTGAAAACATCCCCAGAAATATTTCTCAATTGCGTGGTAGATGAGCGTCACTTGGCGTCGGTTTACCTGCTCGATGCTGTGAAGCATGGAGGCTGGCTCGCCCTTGTCACTGGCCATGCGAATAAGCGCCCGCAGGTCTTTCGGCAGGCAAGACCCCCCATAGCCGGCGCCAGGTTCGAGATAGCGTGGTCCGATTCTCGGGTCCGACTTCAGCACCTGGCATGCCGACCCGATATCCGCGTCCATCCGCTCGGCAATATTCGCGAGCTCGTTTATCATGGAAATTCGTGCCGCCAACATGGCGTTGCATGCGTATTTCGAAAATTCCGCAGACCGCAGGTCCATCTCAATCAGTCGCGTACCGTCCGGATCGAAAGGCATGTAAAGATCTTTGAGTATTCTGGCATCGATCTCATTTGAAGCACCCAGCACGATGCGGGCTGGCATCCTGAAATCGGTCACTGCGCTGCCTTCGGCAAGGAATTCAGGATTGGACGCGACCGTGATGGCGCATCTACCAGACGGGTGCGCTGGTCTCGCATCAAATCGCGTCTGGATGGCTTCACACGTGCCGGGGGGGACGGTGGATTTGACCACTACCAGGCAATCATGCTGCAGGGTTATGGAAAGATCGTCGACACATTGCAGCAAAGAATCGATGTCTGGATAGCCGTCAATGCCTGTCGGTGTACCCAGCGCAAGAAATATAATGTCGGCGAGGTGAACGCCTTCGCCCAGGTTCGTCGTGAATTTCAAATTTCCCAGCCTGCTTTCCCGCAGAACAACTGCGTCGAGCAGTGGTTCATGGAATGGCACAATGCCGGAGCGAAGCCCAGCTATCTTTTCGTCGTTATGGTCTATGCAGACGACATTGTTTCCAGATTCGGCAAGACAGGCTCCGGTGACCAGGCCTACATAGCCCGAGCCGACTATCGCTATCTTCATGAATGCTCCTTACGCGCCAAGACGGCAGTTCGCGTGTGCGGAGCAATCGTTGTGCCTGTCAGAAGATGCTTTCCTTGACATGCTCGCGCTCCAGAATTTCCCGTATGGTATGGGGTTTGGAACGGCCCGCGAAGTGGCATTCTTCCGGCATTTTCATGCCTGCGCCACATCTGCCGAGGAGGGGACAACGCTGGAACAGCTCGCTTACCCAGTCTACAAAAACGCGGACCTTTGGCGAGAGGTGCCGATTGTGCAGATAGACCACTGAGATCGGCATGGGTTGTGGCCTCCAGTCGGCCAGGATTTCGCGCAATGCGCCCGATTCAAGATGCCTTGCCACCATATATCGCGCTGGCTGGATGATGCCGAACCCATTCAGCCCGCAGGTCACATAGGCTTCCGCGTCATTGACTGAAACGGCTCCCTGCCCGGCGACATCGATTACTTGCCCATCCACCGTAAAGCTCAAATCCATGTTTCTGCCGCTGCGCCCTGAGAAATAGAGCACGGAGCGATGGCCATCGAGCTGTTCGATGGTCTGCGGCTCTCCGTGGCGCTCGATGTAGGACGGGGAGGCACACGTGATGCTTTCGAACGTACCGATCCGTTTTGCGACCATGCTGGAGTCTTGCAGTTCGCCCACCCTGATGACACAGTCGACCGCTTCTTGCACCATATCCACTGGACGGTCACTCATTCCAATAGCAAGTTCTATATCGGGATAACGACTATGGAACTCGCATAACGCGGGAAGCAGGATGAGGCGTCCGATGGAAGGTGGGGTGTCGATGCGAAGTCGCCCTTTCGGCCCGCGGGTGACATCATGAAACGATGCCTCCGCATCTTCGATTTCGCCCAATATTCGTACGCAATGATCGTAATAGGCAGCGCCATCCGGTGTCAGGCTCAGGCGGCGGGTCGTGCGATTCAATAGTCGCACTTTCAGCAGACGCTCTAATCCCTGGATGGTGGTTGTCACGGTGGCGCGGGGCAAACCCAGCGTATCCGCGGCCAGCGTAAAGCTGTTCGCGTCGACCACGCGTGTAAAAACCTGCATCGCCTGAAAACGATCCATGGTGAACTCCCTTCGACGGTTTTGCAGCCTGGAGAAAGCGCTTATGGTGCTGGAACGGGCTGCATTGTTGGCGTTTGGCGAATAGTGTAGGCAGGAATGACGTATTTATCTGCCACCGCGAAAAGTAAATAATACCCGCTCTTTCCCAAATTTCATATGACCCGCTCGAGAAAAAAGAGCAGGGTCGGACGGCTTTTTCCGTGCCGTAGATGACTAGCAACTCAAGGACTACCATGTTTTTACTACGCAATCGCTATGCAATGCTGGCAATTGCCGCCGCGGTTCTGGTCGGCGGTGTCGCCTATTTTCGCGTGTATGCCGGCGCGGTTCAGGAATCGACCCCGGCCGCAGCGATGCCGGCCGCTGCCGTGGATGTCGCGATGGTCCAAAGCCGCAGGGTGACCGATTGGCACGACTATTCGGGCCGGCTCCAGGCGATCGATGAGGTGGTTGTCCGCCCACTTGTTTCCGGTACCTTGACCAAAGTTCATTTCAGCGACGGAAGCCTGGTCAATAAAGGTGACGTATTGTTCACCATTGATCCACGACCGTATCAGGCCGCTGTCGATCACGCCAAGGCGCTCGTCGCTTCTGCCCAGGCCAGCGTTGCATATACCGGGTCTGAGTTGGCCAGGGGGAAACGGCTGCTCGAGAATAATGCCATTGCCAAACGCGACTATGAAGAGAAGCGCAACGCTTCGCGCGGTGCGATAGCCGAACTGCAGGCCGCCCGTGCCAGCCTGGAATCGGCGGAATTGAACCTGGAGCATACGAGTATCGTCGCTCCAATTTCCGGCCGCGTTTCCCGCGCTGAAGTGACACCTGGCAACGTCGTGACAGCCGGCGCGGGCTCAGCGCCTTTGACTTCATTGGTGTCCGTGTCCCGGCTTTACGCTTCGTTCGACGTCGACGAGCAAAGTTTCCTGAAATTTGTGAATCCGGCCCGTGTTTCAGGCGCCGCTCACGTGCCTGTGTACCTTGGGTTGGCCAACGAAGAGAACTATCCGCGTACAGGGAAGTTGGCTTCCGTCGACAACACGATGGACACATCATCCGGGACCATACGGGTGCGCGCGGTATTCGACAATCCGGATGGCACCCTGGTGCCCGGTCTGTATGCGCGTATCCGGTTAGGTGGAGGCGCGCCGCATGAGGCTGTGCTGATTGACGACCGAGCCATAGGGACCGACCAGAACAAGCGGTTCGTCGTCGTGGTGGACGAAAGCAACAAGACCGCTTATCGCGAGGTCGAGCTGGGCGTAAGTCGGAAAGGCTGGAGCGTGGTTGAAGCGGGATTGAAAGCCGGGGAACGCATTGTCGTCAACGGACTGCAGCGAGTGCGGCCGGGTGACGTGGTAGCCCCTCGGACCGTACAGGCGGCTGAACCGCCGCAGCTGGTCGCATCAGAGGCTGTCCAACAGCCGGCTCAATCTGCTGATAAATCCTGACAGGACTGGATCCCCATGAATATCTCCAAGTTCTTTATCGACCGGCCTATTTTTGCTGGCGTATTGTCGGTCTTGCTTCTGCTCGCGGGCGCACTCGCCGTGTTCCAGCTCCCAGTGTCCGAATATCCTGAAGTTGTCCCGCCGTCGGTGGTGGTACGGGCTCAGTTTCCCGGCGCAAATCCCAAGGTCATCGCGGAAACCGTCGCCGCCCCGCTTGAGGAAGCCATCAATGGCGTCGAGGAAATGCTGTATATGCAGTCTCAGGCGAATAGCGACGGCAACTTGGCGGTGACTGTCCACTTCAACCTGGGAATGGATCCCGACAAGGCACAACAGTTGGTACAGAATCGCGTGTCCCAGGCATTGCCTCGATTGCCCGAAGACGTACAACGATTGGGCGTGACCACGGTAAAGAGTTCACCCACCTTGACGATGGTTGTGCACCTGGTTTCGCCGGATGATCGCTACGACATGACCTATCTGCGCAATTATGCGGTTCTCAATGTCAAGGACCGGCTGGCTCGTATAGAAGGAGTGGGCGAGGTTCAATTGTGGGGAGGAGGAAACTATGCCATGCGCGTATGGTTGAATCCTCAAAAGGTGGCGCAACGTGGTCTTACCGCCACTGACGTGGTTGCAGCGATACGCGAACAGAATGTGCAGGTGGCTGCAGGGGTGATTGGGGCGTCGCCCAGCCTTCCCGACGTGCCGTTGCAGCTTTCGGTGAATACACAAGGAAGGCTGCATACCGAGGCCGAGTTCGCCGATATTGTGCTCAAGACATCCGAAGACGGCGGGGTGACGCGTCTGGGGGACGTGGCTCGCATAGAGCTTGCGGCGTCGGAGTACGGCTTGCGGGCCTTGCTCGATAATGAACCCGCTGTGGGAATAGGCATTATGCAAGCGCCGGGCGCCAATGCACTGGCAGTCTCTGATGGCGTTCGCGCTGTCATGAAGGAGCTTTCCGCGGATTTCCCGCCATCCATTGAGAGCCGTATTGCCTATGACCCGACGCAGTTTGTCCGGGCCAGTATCAAGGCGGTGGTGGTGACGCTGCTGGAAGCCATTGCTTTGGTTGTACTTGTCGTCATAGTTTTCTTGCAGACCTGGCGCGCTTCAATTATTCCGCTGCTCGCCGTCCCGGTTTCCATCGTTGGTACGTTCGCGTTGTTGTTGGCCTTTGGCTACACCATCAATGCACTGTCTCTTTTCGGGCTGGTGCTGGCCATAGGTATTGTGGTGGACGACGCCATCGTCGTGGTGGAGAACGTGGAACGCAATATTGCCGAGGGCCTGTCTCCCCGGGATGCGACGTATCGGGCCATGCGCGAAGTCAGCGGCCCGATCGTGGCGATCGCCTTGACCCTCGTCGCCGTCTTCGTGCCATTGGCGTTCATGACCGGACTCACTGGTCAGTTCTACAAGCAGTTCGCCATGACGATTGCGATTTCCACGGTGATTTCGGCATTCAATTCCTTGACGCTGTCGCCCGCGCTGGCCGCGTTGCTGTTGAAAGGGCACGATGAAAAGCCCGATTGGCTGACTCGTGCCATGAATCGGGTGTTGGGCGGATTTTTTGCGCGTTTTAATCGCTTTTTCGCTCGCTCATCGGAAAAATATGCCAGAGGAGTATCGGGCGTCGTCTCGCGCAAGGCGTCTTCAATGGCTGTGTATTTTGTGCTGCTTGCCATGACCTTGGGCGTTTCGTATATCGTGCCCGGCGGTTTCGTCCCGGCGCAGGATAAACAATACTTGATCAGCTTTGCTCAATTGCCCAACGGCGCAACCTTGGATCGAACCGACCAGGTGATACGCCGCATGACCGATATCGCCCTGGAGCAGCCAGGCGTTGAGAGTGCTATAGCGTTTCCGGGACTGTCCATCAATGGCTTCACGAACAGTTCCAGTGCCGGAATCGTCTTCGTGATGTTGAAACCCTTCGATGAGCGTCATGGCGCCGATCTTTCAGCCAACGGTATCGCCACGGCGCTGAATCAGAAGTACCTGTCCATCAATGATTCGTACATAGCGGTTTTTCCGCCGCCTCCCGTCATGGGTTTGGGCACAGTAGGAGGCTTCAAACTGCAGATTGAAGACCGGGCAGCCGTCGGCTATGCGCAATTGGATGCGGCGGTGCAGGCTTTCCTGGCGGAGGCACGCAAGACACCGGAGCTGGGTCCTGCATTTTCCAGTTACCAGATCAATGTGCCTCAGCTTGACGTGGAGCTGGATCGTGTCAAGGCAAAGCAGCTGGGCGTGCCCGTGACAGATGTTTTCAACACTATGCAGATCTATCTGGGCTCTCTGTACGTAAACGATTTCAACCGGTTTGGACGTGTGTATCAGGTGAGGGCGCAAGCCGACGCGCCATACCGGTCGCAACCGGAAGATATCGCTCAATTGAAGACTCGCAATCGGGATGGGGACATGGTGCCGTTGTCTTCCCTGGTGAAGGTCACGCCTTCCTTCGGGCCGGAGATGGTCGTGCGCTACAACGGCTATACCGCCGCTGACATCAACAGTGGGCCTGCGCCAGGGTACTCATCGGATCAGGCCCAGGCCGCTGCGGAGCGCATAGCCGACAAGACGCTGCCTCGCGGAGTCAGATTCGAATGGACTGACCTGACGTATCAACAGATTCTGGCTGGGAATGCCGGTATTTGGATATTCCCCATTAGCGTATTGCTGGTGTTCCTCGTGCTGGCGGCCTTGTACGAGAGCCTGACCTTGCCGCTGGCGGTCATTCTTATCGTACCGATGAGCATACTCGCGGCGCTCGCCGGCGTATGGCTGACCGGAGGGGACAACAATATCTTCACGCAGATTGGCTTGATGGTACTTGTCGGACTGGCCTGCAAGAACGCCATTCTTATCGTGGAATTTGCCCGCGAGCTCGAACTGCAGGGCGCGACTCCGGTGAAAGCCGCGATCGAAGCTAGCCGCCTGCGTCTGCGACCTATCCTTATGACCTCCATTGCTTTCATCATGGGTGTGGTGCCGCTGGTGCTGTCATCCGGAGCGGGATCCGAGATGCGCCAGGCGATGGGCGTGGCGGTGTTCTTCGGTATGTTGGGTGTCACCTTGTTCGGGCTATTCCTCACCCCGGTTTTCTACGTGTTGCTGCGATCGATGGGCAAAGGCCAGCTGCACTCCGCCACCCGGCATGAAGCACCCGGACTTGCGCGAACCAACGAACACTAATAATGCGGAATGATGATATGAACAAGCCCTTACGATTTAGACTTGGTGTGGGAGCCTTGGTATTGGTGCTGGCCGGTTGTGCAGTCGGTCCGCAATATCAACGGCCGGCGACTGACGTACCCGCTTCGTTCAAGGAGGCATCAATGTCGCCCGAGGCAGCAAAGCGCTGGAAAGAAGCTCAACCAGCGGACAGCATGGAACGCGGCCGTTGGTGGACGATATTCCAGGATGCTCGCCTGAATGACCTTGAAGAGCAGGCCATGGTCGCGAATCAAGATTTGAAGGCGGCCGCGGCGCGAGTTGCACAAGCCCGCGCCCTGACCAGGAATGCGCGTTCCGAGCTGTTTCCGCGTGTCGACGCAGGCTTCGGACCTACGCGTCAGCGGGCATCCAATGCATCCCAGGGTTTGCCTGAGGATGCATCGAATGCGCCGCTTACACTATGGCGGGCGCAGGCTAGCGTATCCTACGAGGCCGATCTTTTCGGTCGCGTGGCCTCGCAGGTAGATGCGGCTACCGCCAGCGCTCAGCAATCGCAGGCCTTATACCGTTCCGTATTGCTGGCGCTCCAGGCGGATGTCGCTCAGGCCTATTTCCTGGTTCGCCGCCTTGATGGGGAGAAAGCGCTCTACGACGACACGGTGGAGTTGCGCAAACAGACACTGGAACTCATCGAGCGTCGCTATGTGGAAGGGGATATCAGCGAACTCGACGTGGCGCGGGCGCGCACTGAGCTGGACTCCGCGCGATCGCAATCTTTGGGTGTGGATCGTCAGCGCGCCATTGCGGAGCATGCCCTGGCCATATTGATGGGCAAACCGCCGGCCGACTTCGGCCTGAAAGTGCAACCCTTGGGGCAGGTCGCGGTCGGAATCCCGGCAGGATTGCCCTCATCGTTGCTGGAGCGCCGCCCAGACATTGCGGCGGCCGAACGCGCCATGGCGGCGGCGAATGCCCGGATAGGAGCGGCCAAGGCCGCATTTTTTCCACGCTTGAGCATTACTGGAACGGCGGGGTTCGAGTCGGCCCAACTGGGCGACTTGTTCGAGTGGTCCAGTCGGGCATTTCTGCTCGGGCCTTTTGTCGGCACGATGCTTTCCTTGCCGATCTTTGACGGGGGACAGCGGCAGGCGGGGCTGGACCGCGCGCGTGCAGAATACGAAGAAGACGTGGCCATTTACCGCCAGACGGTATTGAATGCCTTCCGGGAAGTCGAGGACAATCTTTCCAGCTTGCGTATTCTCGGTTCGCAGACCCAGGTCCAGGAGACGGCAGTGCAATCCGCGGCCCGGGCGGCCCAGCTTTCGCAAATCCAGTACCGCGAGGGTTCGACCAGTTATCTCGATGTCATCGATGCCGACCGGGCAGTCCTTCAGCAGAAGAGTGCAGCTGTACTGTTGTATGGTGAGCGTGCACAGGCGGCAGTCAATCTTATCCGCGCGATAGGCGGCGGTTGGGGGACAGTTATTCCAGATGTAACGACGCTCGCTACAGACACGGTGGGGCGGTACAGTCCGAAGTTCAATCAATGAATAAGGACTGCCGATGGCCGGAGCCAGCTTACTTGCCTTACTGGACGACATCGCCAGTGTGCTGGACGATGTGGCGCTGCTGACGAAAGCAGCGAGCAAAAAAACAGCGGGCGTGCTTGGCGACGACATCGCACTGAATGCCCAACAGGTAAGCGGCGTGGTGGCCAATCGCGAACTGCCTGTCGTCTGGGCGGTGGCCAAAGGATCCTTTGTCAATAAGCTGATCATCGTGCCGGCCGCGCTAGCCATCAGCGCGTTCGTTCCACAGGCGATCACGCCACTACTGATGCTCGGCGGCATATACCTGTGCTATGAAGGTGTCGAAAAGGTGGTGCATAGCCTGCTGCATCCGCAGGACAAGGCACATCTGGCGGTTCCTGGTGCGCCGCTACCCGCCGATGTCTCAAAGGCATTCACTAGATCAGGCCCGACTCCCGAAGAGGGCAAGATCAAAGGCGCCATACGCACTGACTTCATTCTATCGGCAGAGATCGTCGCGATAACGCTCGGCACCGTCGCCAGCGCTGTGTTTAGTACACAGGCGCTGGTTGTCGGGAGCGTCGCACTCATCATGACTGTCGGCGTATACGGGTTCGTGGCCGGTGTGGTGAAACTGGACGATGCAGGTTTGCATCTTAGTCAGCGTCCCGGCGATGGTTTCATCCCCAAGGCGATACGCGGCATTGGCGTTGCCATTCTTTCCGTAGCGCCCTATTTGATGAAGACGCTATCGATCGTAGGCACGATTGCTATGTTCCTGGTGGGTGGCGGCATACTCATGCATGGGATTCCAGGTGCCGAAACGTATTCTCATGATTTCATCCAGTCCGCCACGTCGGGGCTGGCTGGCGCGCTGCGGACGACGATCAGCTGGGTGGCGCCCACTGTGGTCAATGCATTGGCGGGAATCGTCGCAGGCGGCCTTGCACTTATCAGTGTAGAACTGGCGAAACGCATGCTGGGAAAATCGAATGAGTCCACTATACCCAATGAGAAAGCTGACTGACTGGGGCCTGTGGGGATGAAGGCGCTTTTGCTTGGCGTCCGTGAATGCTGATACCCTCTACCTTCTAATAATAGGGGAGCAACGGATGACGCAAAAGAAACATGTGGCATTGGAAGATGCCGCCAATATAGAGAAACGGGTACGCGACAGCTTTGACCGTCAAGGTTTGATGCGTCATTTAGGTGCGACCCTTACCGTAGTTGAACCCGGCGAGGTTCATATCACTTTGCCATTTCGCGATGAATTGACCCAGCAGCATGGATATTTTCACGCTGGTGCCACCACTACCATTGCCGATACGGCCGGGGGTTTTGCGGGGTTCACTTTGTTTCCTGCCGGAAGTTCGGTCCTTACAGTGGAATTCAAAGTCAATCTCATTGCACCGGCCAGGGGCGATCACCTCGAAGCTGTCGGTAGGGTGATCCGTTCCGGTCGCACGCTGACTATATGTCATCTCGAGGTATACGCCGTGCACGCTGAACAGCGAGTATTGGTGGCAGTAGGGCAGCAGACGTTGATGTGTATGCATGACAGGCCGGACGAGCGCGGGTAAAAGCGCCAGGATTACGTTCCTATATGCGGCGCCTGTGTTTACATAAGAGGAACCTTTATAGAGAACCTTCTTTATACAGCGTTGGCGACTATGCCGGGGTTCTTTGATGGGAAGCGCTTCGAGGCGGATATGGCGCTCTTTCCAGTGGGAAATAAGCGCCTTATATGGAAGGGACCTATAGGTTGAGCACATTTTTTCGTCCTTTGTGAGGCCAGCTTCTACGAAGTTACGCTGACGCAATCTGCTGAAAGGGCGGTTCAATTCGAGTTTTCATGTTTATTCAACGGCATTTCAAGTTATTTTCCGCGCACTCCTAAAATATATTTCATTTTTGTTTCAACAGCTTACGTGCGGGCCGTGCGCGTGGCGGCCCGTTTGCCTGGATTTGGCGCGAATTGCGTTTGCGCGGCGCAAAATACCTGTGCTATAGTTTCGTTCTTCGCTGCTCCACCACCTAGGGTTTACCCGGGTTCTGGGCAGT
>LNAP01000145.1_pt1 | contig 74154 bp, 97 predicted proteins | sample 602601 | NCBI WGS metagenome assembly LNAP01 (sample SAMN02440304, study PRJNA202911) | soil metagenome | biome: Subtropical and temperate rainforests or woodlands; isolation source: soil samples (1 kg each in a 20% v/v slurry with milli Q water) were... ...
ATGCCGGTGCATGCGTCCGAAATGTTCGCCAGAAATCTCTACAACTTCATTTCACCCTTCATCAAGGAGGGCGTTTTGACTCTTGACTGGAGCGATGAAGTGCTGAACGGCGCATGCCTCACGCGCGATGGCGAGCTGGTGCATGCGGGCGTGAAAAAAACTTTCGGGGTGAGTGAGCGCATTCCCCCCAGCCCCCCTGCCAAGCAGGGGGGTGACGGCGGTTCAGCCGCTGGCGCGGCTTCCATAACCAACGCGGCCCTCTCCTTGGGACGACCCGGCGGAGAGGACTGACATGGAAAACTTCATCTACGTTTATATCTTCATGCTGGCGGCATTCACCGGCTATGAAGTCATTTCGCGCGTGCCGGTGATCCTGCACACGCCCTTGATGTCGGGTTCCAATTTTGTGCATGGCGTGGTGCTGGTCGGCGCGATGGTGGCGCTGGGCCGGGCGGACGCCAACGACCCGCTGCAACTGGCGATCGGCTTTTTCGCGGTATTTCTCGGCGCGGCCAATGCGGCGGGCGGCTATGTGGTCACCGAACGCATGCTGGCGATGTTCAAAACCCACAAGAAGGATGTGAAATGACTGCGCTGATCGATGTCTCCTATTTTGTTGTCGCCGTGCTGTTCATTCTCGGCCTGAAAGCCATGGCGTCCCCGGTGACCGCCAAGCGCGGCATCGCCTGGGCGGGGGTCGGCATGCTGCTGGCCACGCTCATCACCTTCGCCACGCCGGGCATGCGGAACATCGGCCTGATGATCATTGCCATCGTGCTGGGTGGCGGCCTCGCCTGGTATCTCGGGCGGGTGGTCAAAATGACCGACATGCCGCAGATGGTGGCGATTTACAACGGCATGGGCGGTGGCGCGGCGGCGGGTATCGCGGCCCTCGAATTCGCGCGTGGTGAAGCGCATGGCGTGGTGGTCACCGTACTGGCCTTGCTCGGGGCGCTGATTGGCTCGGTCGCCTTTTCCGGCTCGTGCATCGCGTTCGCCAAATTGCAGGGCATCATGAAAAAAGCCCGCCGCCTGCCTGCGCAGAATTTTGTGAATGCCTTGCTTGCACTGGTTGCGCTGGGGCTGGCCGTCAAACTGGTGCTGGCGGCAATGCCCTCGGCTACGCCGCTGCCCGCGCAACATGGCCTGCTGATTGCCTTTTTCGTGATCTCGCTGGTACTCGGCACCGTGCTCACCAGCCCGATCGGCGGCGCCGACATGCCGGTAGTCATCTCACTGCTCAACGCCTTCACAGGTCTCGCCGTGGGGCTGGAAGGTTATGTGCTGGGCAATCCGGCGCTGATCATCGCGGGCATCGTGGTCGGCGCATCCGGCACCTTGCTTACGCAACTCATGGCCAAGGCGATGAACCGGCCGATCAGCAACATCATCTTCGCGCCGATCACCGGCGAAGCGCAGGCGGGCGCAGGCGTCACCGGCACGATGAAGGAAGCCAGCGCGATGGACGCGGCGGCGATGATGCGCTTTGCGCAAAAAGTCATCATCATCCCCGGCTATGGCATGGCCGTGGCCGGCGCGCAGCACAAGGTGTGGGAAATGACCCAGCTGCTGCAGGAAGCCGGTGTCGAAGTCAAGTTCGCCATCCATCCAGTGGCTGGCCGCATGCCCGGCCACATGAACGTACTGCTCGCCGAAGCGGGCGTGCCCTACGACATGATTTTTGATCTGGAAGAAATCAACGGGGAATTCGCCCAGGCCGATGTCGCCCTGGTGATCGGCGCCAACGACGTGGTGAACCCTTCCGCGCGCACGGATAAATCCAGCCCGATCTACGGCATGCCGATTTTGAATGCGGATCTCGCGCAGAACGTGATCGTGAACAAGCGCGGCAAGGGCACGGGTTATTCGGGCATTGAAAACGCTTTGTTCTACGGCGAAAACACGCGCCTGCTGTATGGCAGCGCGCAACAGGCAATGGCTGAAGTCATCGCCAACATCAAGACCATGCAGGGTTGAAAAAGTCGGCTTTGGCAGGACGGCGGATTTTTGGCAAATCCGCCGTATATCCGCCATCAAACCGTTGTGGCATAGAAGGACACCCGGTCGCGCCCGGCATCCTTGGCTTGATACATCGCCAGATCGGCCTGCTTGAGAATATCGTCCGCGCTGTCCTCATTACCGATGAACAGCACGACACCTATGCTGGATGTGCAGCGATGCCCAACGCTCATGTCCGCCTTTCCCTCCTGGCGCACGGTCAGCACATAGGGATCGGCCAGGGCGAGACGAATTTTTTCTGCAACATTTGCGGCCTGATCAGCCGATTTATCTTCGGCCTTATCCAGCCCGTCGAGGAGCACCACAAACTCATCGCCGCCAAACCGGGCAACGGTATCCGTACTCCGCACGCAGCCCGTAATGCGCCGCGCCACTTCGCTGAGCAGCAAATCGCCGATGCTGTGGCCATACGCATCGTTGAGCGGCTTGAAGTTATCCAGGTCGAGAAACATCAGCGCGCCGTAGCGGCCACTGCGTTTGCTGGCCGCCATCGCCCGCCTTAGCCGGTCATCCAGCAGGCGGCGATTGGGCAACTGCGTCAAGGCATCATAGAAAGCCAACGTGCGGATCTGCTCCTCGATCTGTTTACGCTCGGTGATGTTGCGCATGATGCTGACATAATGCGTAATCTCACCTGCTCTATTTTTAACGGGGGCTATCGTCATGTCCTGGTCATACTCGGCGCCATTCTTTGTAAGATTAATCAATTCACCGTGCCAGACGTTTCCTGCACGGATACTTTCCCATATCGCCTGATAATAGGCAGGCGCCTGTTTATCAGATCTCACAATGTCGTTGATGTTCCGGCCAACCACTTCGCTCAAGCCATATCCGGTCAGGCCGCTAAAAGCCGGGTTGGCCCATTCGATCCGGCCACTTTTATCGGCAATGACCGTCGCATCCGCAGACGAATTGAGTACGGCATCCTTCAGGCGCAGATCGTTTTGGGTGTGCGTTTGCTCGATGACACGCGCCGCCAGGCTGGCCATGCGCGCAATCAGGCCAATTTCCGCGCTTGAGGGTTGTGCAGGTTGCGCGTGATAAATGGCAAAAGTGCCCAGCACCCGCCGCTGGCCGTCCATAATGGGTTGCGACCAGCAGGATTGAATACCTGCCTGGCGTGCCACGGTTTGAAACTCGGCGGGCCATAAGGGATCCTGGCGTATATCGCCAACAATCACGCGCTCGCCACGATGCGCCGCTGTGCCACAGGCGCCAAAACCCTCGCCTATCGCCAGGCCATCAATCGCCTGAGTGTAAAAATCCGGCAGGCTGGGCGCGGCGCCATGGCGCAAATGCCGGCCATCCTCATCAAGCAGCAAAATCGAGCACAACATGCCGGGGTGCAGCCGTTCGACTTCACGCGCCAAATCGTCCAGCACGTGCGGCAGGGAATCTCCCTGGTTAATCTGCTGGAGAATCCGGTTATGCAAGTCCAGTTCGTCCGTCCGCTGGCGCAACGCACTTTCCGCCTGCTGGCGTTGCGCAAGATAGATGCTGAGCGTCATGCCGACCAGCGACAGGATCACCATGTAAAACCAGTAGTTGATGAAATGGCTCGCCGCCTGGTCCGCCGCAAAAAAACCGATGCCGCGATAAGCGCCCCATATTGCCTGAATTGCCACCATCAGCAGAAGCAAGGATGTCCAGCGCGGATTCAAACGCACAGCCGCCAGGAAGATAAACAGGAACATCCAGTATCCCCGTGGCGCATCGAGGATGGCCGTACCGAACCATTCCATGAACAGCGCCTGGCCTGCCAAAAATGTGGCCAGGGTAATCAGCCACACCTCGACCCAGCGGGGCCTGGCAGTGTCTGTCGCGCGATGCCACCAGAGCAAACAAGGCGTAGCGATCAGTATGACGCCCAGCGTATCTCCGAGCCACCAGGAAAACATTCCAAAGGTGTAAGCATCATCGCTGATTATCCCCGCGCGCAGCAAGCTCGTCGCGCCTATCACCGCGCTCACGGCGCTTGCGGCGCATCCACCGAGTAAAAACAGGCGCAAATAATCGCTCAGGGTTGGCAAGGAGCGGTCAAACTTGCCATCGCGCATCAGCAACCAGCAACCTGACACTGCAGCCAGTGCGCTGCCCATAGATTTAATTGACGCCGTTTCCGCGGTATAGCCAAACAGCAGGTTGACGCCCAGGGCGCCGAACAGGATTCCCCATGCATAACGCTTGCCACCAACGAGTAGTGCCGCCAGGGCAAATCCACTGGCTAGAAAAAAAATGCTGCCTTTGCCAGAAGGTGAGATGTAGCCGAGAACAACCCACACCAGCAAGGCGTAGATCATGGCAATACCCAATTGCTTGAGTAGCGTCATCAGAAAAGAAGGCATTGTGGGAGATCGCATAAAAAGTCGGCATTGGGAATACGGCAGTTGATTGGCAAGTGAATAATACGAACTAATTTAAAAGAATTTGACCTTGCTATAAGCCCCAAAAAACAGGCGGGAGCAGCGCACCACAAAAGCAACTCAAGGCAGAAAATTCAAGACACAGTGAAGTGCTTCAGAAATCAGTTCAACTCACGGCCAAGAATCCGCCATTCGGTTGTAAGACGCTTAAGCGAACTTTAATTTTTTCTCATTTTCATTGACAGCTCGCTCAGAGGATTGTAGCATTCGCGGCCTTTGTTGCCGGGTCGGTAGCTCAGCCGGTAGAGCAGCGGACTTTTAATCCGTTGGTCGCGAGTTCGAATCTCGCCCGACCCACCAAAACCAGTTTTTATGCCAACACCATTCACTGATCATCTTGATGCACTTGGCCTGAATGCTTTATTGAGCTCATTCGTCAACAGCCAAGCTTAGAGAAACCATCATTGGGTTGTTAGCTCAGTTGGTAGAGCAGCGGACTCTTAATCCGTAGGTCGAGTGTTCGAGCCACTCACAACCCACCAGTCATACCAAGGCTTTCAGCGATTCTAGGTCTTTTTATTTGTTCCCCAAAACTGGGGTTGTTCCCCAAAATCATTTTGTCGGCTTGACCAGTTTGCCTATGCGGTGCCGGACATAATGCCCGGTCATGGCCGCGTTGGTGTGCCCAAGCAAGCCCTGCGCGGCTTCGATTCCGAACTGGCTATCGACTTCGGTAGCCGCCTTGGCGCGCAGGTCGCGGAACTGAAAAGACTTAGGATCAACTCCGGCATGCTCGCGGGCCTTGCTGAAGCGTCCATCGAGGGCTGAGTAGGTCAGCCCCTGTCCGTGCTCATTGACCACAAGGGAGAAACTACGCACCGTGGTCTTGCGCCGCACATCCTGGCTGCCCGCGCTATCGATGGCGGCCTTGCGTGCCATGATCCGGTCGATGACTTCCTTGAGCTTGCCGACAATCTCGATGCGTAGTTTGGCGCCGGTTTTCCCCTGCTGTATCCATAGCGCGCCGTCCTTAATATCCTGCTCCTTGAATTTGAGACTGTCGCCAGGGCGCTGCCCAGCCAGGTGCGCCAGATCCATCGCATCCCGTGTTGGTTGGTCGGCATGGATATACACCCACTCGAACAGGTTGTCGTCGATGTAGATATCGCGCCCCTTCGCACGGTTGCGCTTGACGCCTACGGTTGGATTGGCGTTGGCGGTATAGCCCTGCTCGCGCGCCCAGTTCCAGATATGGGAAAACAACGCCAGTTCTTGCGTGGAGCGCGTGACTTTCCGCCAGTCCCGATACTGCGCGATCATGTGTGGCTCGATTGAGTCGAGTGGTGCAGGCGGGTTGTCGAAAAACTTGTAGAGATTCGCCAACTCAGCAAGATTGTCGGATTGCGTGCGGGGAGCCTTGGTTGGTATCACTTTGGCCTGGTACTTCTCGGCCACATAACGGAACGTAATGCGAATCGCGGCTTTCTTTCCGGCGTTGCCACCTTCAAGCGCGGCCCACTTGCTGATCGCCTCAACATAATCCTGCCCAAGCGGGTGCTCGCGCTTCCCGTCGAAGTAATAGAAATAGGTGCCACTTTTTCGCACGCGCGCCTTCATGCGCACAGGCAGGTTGAGGTGGATTGATCGCTTACGCCCCAAGAACGGATGACCTCCAAGGTTTTATGGTTTCGAGATGATCTTTTCGCCCGCCCTCGACAGCCGCGCGGGCAATCACCGGATGTCCGGAAGCGTTAACATAGAACGGAATGCCCATTCGACGCAACTGTTCTATCTGCTTGGACTTCTGAGCCATGCCGGTCAACACTCGAATTTCGTCAGGTTCGAGAAAGATCACAATCACTCCTGATGAGTGCCGCCAGCTTGAATTCCGCAGAGAGCAATGATGATTTGTTCTGCCATATTGCGATTCTTGAATAATTAAAATATCAATATCCGCAATAATACACGCCACGCCCGCCAAAATCAAGCCGGCTGGATGGAGACTGTCTTTAAGCTCTCATGCAAAAGCAACTTCTACTGAATATCCATTAAACAGCCTGGAGAATTTGTATGACGACAGAGGTTAAAACTGACATTACCTGCGGTAATTGCACACACGGTACGCCTTATAAGAGCACTTCGCAGTTAACTGAAAGCCTGAAGGGCTTTCTGGTTTGTTCGATTAAACAGAGCACTCCTGAAGAAATAGCAACGCTTATGACGCCAATCCGCAAAGGGTGCAATCGCCATTCGGCGCTAGACCCAGCTTGATCTCCTCACCCACCCTCGCGCAGCGCTGCTGCCGGGGGTTTTTACTTGCCCGCGCTTGAGCAACTCCGCATGAACCCCGTTATTTCAACGGATAAAGGAGATGATCATGACTCTTTTTGAAAGGGCAAAACAGTATGACCTACCCGAGTTTGCACGGAGCAGCGGGTATGAATTGCGCAAACAAGGCGCGGGATTCTGCTGCAAGACATGCCCCGCATGTGGTGATGGATCGAGCAATGCCTTGTCATTCTTTTTTAGCAAAGAGGGTATCTGGCGATGGAATTGTTTTCGTTGCAAGAAAGGCGGAACAACGGTTGATTTTGCTGTAGCAATATGGAATGTTAGTGAAATTGACGCCGCACGGAAATTAACCCAGGGCGGAATAGGTAATGTCGTCATCAAACAATCCACTCCTATTGTAAAAACTCCGGTTTCCATTAAAGCGATGGATGATGCAATTTCATCCATCGGCAAACTGGGGCACACTTCAGTCAAGGAGGGTCTTGATTATCTGCGGTCTAGGGGGATCGGGGATCAAGTGATTACCGAGGCGGTTCGTCGTGGGATACTGCGTTTCTTACCTGCCAAGCCACATTTAGCCAATCGGTTTCTGATTGACGCCATCGGTACAGGGAATATGATAAAAGCAGGGTTATTGAAGCCTGACAGTAAATGGCCGGCAATCGCCTTCCGTCCCCTCGTGGCTTTTTTCCCTGGTGGCGGCGCTGCTGAATTTCGCCTCATCAGAGAAGTGAAGGAGGATGAACCCAAGGCGATTCGTTATGGTACACCCAAGTGGCCCTGGTGGTGGCGTGATGGAGACACGGTTACATCCGTCCGCGTGGTTGAAGGGGTCATCGACTTGCTCTCGCGGGCCGAAATAGGGCTGGAGCACGGTGAAAGCATCATGAGCCTACCGGGAACATCATCCTGGAGTCTCCATTGGTTCCAGGATATGCTCAGTCGTCACCCGTCCGTCAAAATCATCATTTCGTTCGACAATGACGATGGCGGGCGCGCGGCAGCTATTCATCTGAAGAAGGTGTTGTTCGAGAATGACATCACCAATGTAATTATTGAACATCCAGTGGAATCAGACTGGAATGTTCAATTACTTGCAATGAGCACATTAAAGCTATGTGACGCACGGCAAGCCGCTTAATCCAAAATCCCCTCGCAAATTGTGAGGGGATTTTTTTTACCGGTCACCTAATCAACGCTTGCCATCGTACAATTATCTATTGCGTTTAATGATAATTTATGATAAAATAAACTCAGATTAACGAGAGGTACACCTATGTACGACGAATGGATCACAAGACGAGCACATGACCCGATGAAATGGGGTGGAACGCTAATGTTTGCCATCGGCTCCATTCTAATTTCCGCCGTTCCGCAACTGGGGTCAGTCTGGTGGCCTTTCGCTATTTTCCTTATTGGTCATATTTTGTGGGCATCAGCCGGACTGGCTATGAATGACCGGGCGATCCTGGTAATGAATCTGATGTACGTTCCGATAGATATTTATGCCATCTGGGTCAGGTTACTGACCGCTTGAATTTTAACTGGAGACTTTTGAATGAAAATAGCAACTGTTGATCATGCGTCGTGCGACCTGCTTTCAGTTTGGCGTAGCGCCATCCTTGATAGTGCTGCAAGCCATTTCGCTGATCCCTGGCAGCGTGCGCCGCAAAAAACGAAGGCATCGGATATGTGGAATCGTGTCAGCGGCCTACCCTACCCTACACGAAGTGATATTGCCATTCTTCCTAATGGTTCAATGGTTTTTGATGCGAAAATCAATAACGTCGCCTTGCATTTCAGTATTTGGATGACGTTTGGTGAGGTGCGTATTGGTGTGAAGATACCTCCCGCCTTGATTCTTGATAATAAAATGAAGGAGAAGATCAGCCGGGCGTTTGATGGAAAGATATGCGCCCGCGAGGAAGACTCCGGCCCCCATATTATTTTCGACTGGATATTCCGTGAAGGGTTTGCTTCACATGATCACATGATGTTGGCGGTTACGGATGTAATAGCCGCAGCGGTTATCGCCCAGCGTATTGCTGAAACATTGACGCATATTTACCTCTCTGTGCTCTCTTTCATCGTTGGAACGAATTCCATCAATGATGGCGAATACGCCTCGTTTTCCGTCACACCAAGCCCGCAAGTCATGCGGGTGAGGAAGCGTATTTTTATCCGTGGTGATATTGATGCGTTCCGGGTTTTCCTTGCTAGACGCGGGGGCATCCAAATTGGCAATGTCATTAACGATAATGAAGACTTTGGTGATGGTGGAATTAGTGCTATCGATATTGAAATGGATATTGACTCACCTGACCTTTCGCCAGGCCCGTATCGAGACATGGATGGATATGAATTTCGCATTCTGATGTCACCCCGCGTTGATGATGTGGGACAGGGGGTTGCCCTCGCCAGGATTGATTGACAGGGACATGAGCCAAGAGCAGAAAGCATTGGAAATACTGCGGGCACTCGCTGACACGACTGCGGCTGGAAACGGTTTGACTGCCGGGGAAGATTGGGGGCTTGGCTCAGGGACGCTGATTAACGGAGATGGGGCGCATACGCATTTTGGATGCAACCATGGCGAAAACACGGAGGAGAGTTTTGATGCATTCGTAAACGGCTTGCATGACCTGCTGGTTGAGAAGCATGGACTGTCATGGGTGAAGCCAAGTTCAGCCGCTGCCAGCAATGACCTTGAATTTCCTATTATCCGAATGGGGCTGGGAGAGGTTGAGGTCGGTGACGCATCTTATGAGGGTTTGCCTGCATTGTGGTTTGGGCGAGGCTCACGGGGGCTTGATGCCCCAGTGCAATCCATAAATCGGTCCGCGCATGAGGGTGAAACATTAGCGCTCTTTACGTTCGCAGACATTCGCGGACTGGAGGCCATTGAGGCGGCGTGCGCCAGGGTGCGTACGAATATGAGTAAGGAATGAATTTCAGCGAGAGAGGTGAATGATGGAATTTTTAGGCGCTTGCATTGTTTTTTCTACATGGCTGGTATGTGATACGTGGATTTTTTTAAGGGGTTACAAAGCCACATTTCTCCGCTGCAAGACAGACGAGGAGAAGGAATTGCATCGATTAACGATAGCGGCAATAAGACATCGTGGGGCTGATCGGCATTCTATTGAAGGGCTGGCTAAGGAATGATTAAACATCTTTTACCGAGGTCAGGAAGCCATTCACCAGCGAAGCAATGCCGGGAGATGGGGCTTCAGGTGGGCGACACGATTATCGGGCGTGAAACCTACTCCAATGGGCATTGGAGCGAAGCCAAACTGACTCTGCTTTTCACTGGCAATGACCTGGTAGTGTGGCAGGTGATGAGACGGAACAACGAAGAACCCTGCTGGCTACTAATCGGTGAAGAAAGTAATTGGACGCTGGGGTGTCGGGGGTGGTGGAAAGTGCAGGCGGCGGATTAAAGCCGCTTTTAACAAAGGTATGACCGAGCAGGAGCGAAATCAAGCGGCTGGCGGCTATTACAACAACAACACGCGGCTTGCCAGGGATCAAGCCGTGCGTGGTCGTTAGTGTTATCTTTGCTTATATCTATTGCGTTTAATAATAATTTGTGATAAAATAAACTCAGATTAGCGAGAGAGGTATCTATGACTGATTTTGAGCAAGCTGTAAAGATTGCCGCAGAGAAGGCGGTTTTGAAATTCGTGCAAGATGGTGGTTGGTTGATGCCGAACTACGAGAGCCGCCTGAAAGTGCCGGTTGAATGGATTGCTGATTGTTGGAAACTGGTGGATAGCGAGAAGCTAAAAGCCAAGATAGCCGAGCGCCTGGAAGACGAACTTGCCGACAGGATGGTGAATCACATGGCGGCAGAACTGGCGACCGACATCAAGCAGATTCTGAGCGTGAAGGAGCGGCGCGAGATGCTACGCGGCCTGGCTCGTGAGCACATGGATGCAGTGATGCATGCGGGTGCCTGACACAGTTTTACCTACAAACTGACGACGTATTTCATGGTTATTACGGAGAATGATATGGACATGCAAAAAGACCTGATGGCCAAACAAGGATACGGTAAGTTAGCACTGCAAAAACTGGCACCGACACCAGAGAATTTTAGGCTGTACGAAGCCGAATGGCTAGGTGACAAACCAAGCGAATGGACGGTGATGAAAGTAACTGGTGCGGAATTCCGTAAGGCAAAGAGTGGGCCTAACAAAGGAAAGCTGTCAATCATGGTGGAAAACTCAAAGCGCACAGCATTTGTTACCCGTGACGAGATGAAGGCTTTTGACGCCCAAAATGCCAACTTGCACAAATTCGCAAATTGATGATTTGGTGGCTACACAAAAGCTGGAATATAAAGGGAAGACATAATGGAAGAATCTCTGCTTAAAGCACGGAATGTCTGTACACGGGACGGAGTGAGTAAAGACGGGGAACGCCTTGAATGGTTGATGCGCAAGGTAAGTGGCGCCGAGTTTCGCCGACTTGGCGTGACCTATGGTGGCAACTGTGAGAGAGACAGTATTGATGCCGCAATGATGCGTGCTGTGCTGGATAACCGTGAATCGGATAATCAGGAAGAAATTGATTTATCCCAAATATGTATTACGGAAATTACCGCTGAAGTGGCGCGTGCCACAGCGAAATTCCCAACATGGCCGACTGATCCGCTGCATGCGTTGGCAGTGCTGGGCGAGGAGTTCGGTGAACTGACGAAAGCGATGCTCCAGCACATCTACGAGCCGCACAAGGGTGTGACGCAGCAAGAAATCCACGAAGAAGCCATCCAGACGGCGGCGATGGCGCTGCGGTTAGCTATGAGTCTCGACCGCTATGAATACTGGCGCAGCGAGCAACACAGTCAGAGCAGCAAGGGGAGCATCTTTGCGCTAGTAAAAAATGTCCTGCGCAATGGGGATTGACCGCTAACGTCTAACTTAATCGACGGACGGGTATTTTCGCCCGTCCGCGTTGAAGCGACTAATGGCATCCTGCAAATTGTGGCGCAAGAAGTGATGCCGAATGCATGAATTCACTGGACGGGCGGCTTTATCGCCCGTCCAGTGGGGGAATAACTGCCGTGTTGGCACGGCGTAATCAAGGGGTTTATATGAAAAACATTGTAGAGCAGTTGCGCCATGATGCTTTGGATAGGGATTGTCCATACTTTGCGAGAGATTCGATGCTGAAAGCTGCGGACAAAATTGAGAATAATGGAAAAGGATTGATTGTTCTGACAGACTCGCATAATGATTTAATCGTGGCGATGCAGTCGGCATTTATTGAGTGGCAGCACGGCGGTGGCGCTGAAGCTGCGATGCAGTGGATTATAAACACCCTCGACGGCCCAGGCTTGACGCCAGGCGATGACGAGCCATACGGTAAAGAGGCGCAGGCGTGGTGGGATGTTAATAACTCGCACCCGATGCCGAAGTGCTCGGTTTGTGGGCGTCCGTCAAACCGCTGCGGCGGCGGCGTAGCGGCTTGCAGCGAAGAACACTGGCAGCAGGCGAAGAAAATATAGGGTTGAGCGCAAAAATCAGCGGACGCCGTACCGGTGCCGCTGGCGTGACAGGAGAACGATATGGACAACCATACACCAGAAGAGGAAACAAGAACGATGAGCGTTGACGATGGCGGGCCAGCCTTCGGGCAGGTAGTTGAACTCCGGTGTGTCCGGGTTGATCCGTTCGGCGGAGAGGAATGGGAGCCGGCTCTAGCGCAAGGCGGCATGTCGCTCCGCGACTATTTCGCGGCCAAGGCCATGCAGGGGTTGATTGGAGACGGCGCATTACGCGATGCAGCAAACCGCGTGTGCTCGCTCGCCGCGCTGGCGTACCAGCAGGCGGATGCGATGCTGGAAATGCGGAAGGTGGGGTGGCTGGAAATGGCGACACTTGAACAATTGGCGCAAAAGTTACGCGAGGCCAATAAAGAGAATAAACCGATGGGCTTGCAATGGATGGCAGAACAATGGTGGCCGGATGCAGAATGGTTAAGAATAAAGGCCGCGCATCATAATGGTGGTGCTAGGGTTGGCGCACGGGTTGCTGGTGGGATCGCGGGTCGAATGGAGCGCGCTGGATTATTGATATTGTGCGATGTTGATGGACCTCGGGCATATAAACTTTTGGCGGAGAAAAATCATGACCGATGAAGAATTTGATGCATTTTGGATAAGCGGTAAATGGCGGGAAGAAATAGATCGGCTGAATCAGTCGGTTGCGTTTTACAAGCGGCGCTGCGATGTTTTGCAGGCGTGGCAAAGCAAGATGCGCGACCCCGAGCGAACCATCGTGTGTGATGTGCTTGCGAACGGCTCCACGTTGCCGCCGTCGCATGCTGGCGATAGGTACGCTTTTGATACCGGAGTCAAAATGACGGACTACAAAAGCATGTTTGAGCAGGCAGTTCGCGCGTTGGCATCGATTGATGAATCGCTTGGTATTGGTGACGACGGCTGCGGTGACCCGGAGCAAACGCTCGATGCGATTACCGACCTGCGCGCCGAGAATGAGAAGTTGAAATCCCAAGTGAGCGAGCTTGCAATTTTTGTTTCCAGGCTTTCCCGGCAACTGAAAAAAGCAGCGCCAGATAACGAGTTACACGGACAGGTTGCAAGCTATCTGAAACGAACAGGCATAGCCGGCTCTCCCCTGCGAAAATCCTGAAAGGAATTGAAATGACGCACCCCACCGAAACAAACGGACTTGATATTGAAAAAATACATCCAAGCAATGGAGCGAAGTACAGCCCCAACCTTTACGCCTGGCTGACGTTGCGGAGCAAAAGGCACCGTGTAGAAACGAGCCGCGTGTTTTCAACAAAGGATGGATTGCTCTACATCGGATTTCTTGATGATGGCTATCTGATCGGCTCCAGATTAGTATCGGTACTGTGCTACGGAAAGAAAGAAAAATCTTGGGCTTTTAGCTATCTCGGTGAGGTTATTGAAGTGCCTGACTTCTGGGCGCGCTATATGGACGTAGGGCGTTGCGCCATCGACCTGGAACACAAGATGCATTTCTTTGGCGATGATTCCCGCTGGCGAATCCATGGTGACCGCCGCGAGTGCCTGTGGTGCGAAAACCATTCGCAGAAATTGCGGCAATGGGTCGAGATAGTGGAGCGCAGCGCATGGGAGCCTGTCGGCGTCACGGGCGCCACGCTTGAGCCTGCTTGATCTGGATGCAAAAATCAAGATTAAAAAATGGCTGCAAAAGTTGGCGTACCGCCGATTAAGTCGCAAGGCATAAAAACAAAGCTGGTCCCCTGGATACGGCGCATCATTCCAGAGGATTTCAATGGCGCCTGGATTGAGCCGTTCATGGGGACTGGCGCCGTCGCCTTCAATGTCGCACCGCGACGTGCCATCTTGTGCGACACCAACCCTCATCTCGTTAATTTCTATGCCGGCATAGCCTCTGGTGAAATAACGCCAGAAGGGGTCAAGGAATATCTTGAGCGCGAAGGTGCCGCCCTGCTCTCCCAGGGCGAGGCGCACTATTATTTCGTGAGACAACGATTCAATTCGGAGCACTCCCCGCTCGATTTTCTGTTCCTCAATCGCGCGGGGTTCAATGGCATGATTCGATTCAATCGGCAAGGTGGGTTCAACATTCCGTTTTGCAGAAAGCCTCAACGATTTGCGCAGGCGTACATCACCAAAATCACCAACCAGGTAAGCTGGGCGAGCGAGATCATCAAGGCCAAAGACTTCACCTTCAAATGCCAAGGTTTTGACAAGACCATTGATGGGGCATCCCCGTCCGATATCATCTACTGCGATCCGCCCTACATCGACAGGCATGCCAATTATTACAATGGGTGGGATGAAACCCACGAGCGGGCGCTGTTCAGCAAGCTATCCGGCGCCCAGGGGAAGTTCATCTTATCGACGTGGCATCACAACGATTACCGCGAAAATACGTACTTGAAAAGTCTTTGGTCACAGCACAACATCTTCACGCGAGAACATTTCTATCACGTTGGCGGGAAGGAAAAAAACAGAAACCCCGTCATCGAGGCGCTGATCACAAACTTTATTCCGACGCGGAGTTGACCAGAGATGGCCGAGAAAACAGAAGATGATAGAGTCATGGCTGATTGTCCAAACAATAGCACCCAGGAAGCCCAGGAAGCCTGCTAGTTGGCTGCCGGGCAAGCCGAGCCTACCACCTCTCGCTGTCCGGCCAGGCGTGCCTTACAGAGGCATTGCTGGCGCCCCACCCTGCCCTGCCCGCGCCTTTGTCCACGCTATTACGCGCCAATATCTTGAGCCAGTAGTAGCGACCGGACACCATACGTCGGTTTCCAACGTATGGTGATAGGTGAGTCACACCCTGCGTAACGACAACCCCAGGTGAACCCCTTCAATTCGAAGGTAACCAAAGGGAATCAGGAATGGAAAATCAAATGGAAGTGAAAGGGCCCAAGGTGGGTACGCCCAAAGCGGTGATCGTCGAGCCAATTTCGGTAATTCACGACGAGTATGCCGAAACCATCATTACGGGGCGTGAGGGCGAGTACAACGCACTAGAGATTCACGGGGTAAGTGACGTAAATGATGCCAGTGACGCCAATGCCGGGACTTGCTTTGAAGTAGATTACGAAAACCCTCAAATGTTTTCTGTCTACGCACATAGAATTGAAGGTGGAGTAGATTGCGTTGGTGACTTTAGTCAGTGTAAATCAGCAGTAGAGTACGCTAACAAACTTGGCAAGGAATATAGCTGGCCGGTTCATAACTTCCTGAGATAGCACTGCAATCCCCCATCGTATCTTTGGTACGGTGGGGGATTATGTTTGAAAAACTGGTCTTGGCGAATCAGTCCGTACGCAATGACAACTCCCTCCGAACCCCTGCATATTGCAGGCTAATGGAGAGAATCTGATGGACGATTTACAGTTTTACCCAACCCCCAAGACACTGGCTCGCCGAGCCTGGGGAAAATTCAAATGCGGGTACAGGAGACTGAGTATAGAAAATCCATTGAAAGATTCTGATCTGGAAGCCCAGCGCGTTTTTGTGACAAGCTGCGGTAGGGAATAGAAATGGAATACCTCGACACAACCAAAACGGGTTACAAAGTAATTGTGCTGACACCTGGCGAGGCTTCACCAATGCAAAATCATCTTGGTGGTGAGATCGCCGTTGATGATGAAAACAAGCGGATGTATGCCTGGGGCGTGTTCGTTTCGATTTTTGGAACCGACTCAATCATGGCCGCATGTAATAAATATCAGCCAAGGGGTATTTAATAATGGGAAAATCTAAAGGAAATTTAAATCCAGGAATGATCACCCCGCCACCGTATCGTGTCGGTCAAAATGTATCTTTTTACTCATACGGGGCCGAAGTCACTAAAGAAATAATCCGTATAAATGACGACGAAACTATATTGTTTTTTGGCCGTGGGCGATTTTTTATCCTTTATGACGACCCTATAGAAGAGAAATGACGCTGCAAACCCCCACCGTATCTTTGGTACGGTGGGGGTTTCTTTTTTGTAAGCACCCCTCAATCAATGGGGCGATGAAATGGACATGCTGGAAACCTACCGCACCAACATCCTCTAAGCACCCCTCAATCAAGGGGGTGATGAAATTTTCGAGCGTCTGGCTTCGGCCAGATCGGCCCTCTAAGCACCCCTCAATCAAGGGGGTGATGAAATTCACCCGCGCGATGGACGTGCTGATCCAGACCTCTAAGCACCCCTCAATCAAGGGGGTGATGAAATAGATCGCTTGCATTCCCTTGTGGCACAAGGGAAACCGCTTACTTTCTAGTGAAAAAACTGCATTTTTTACTAACGATAAGCATCAATTTTACCTTTTTTTTGAAATTTCCATGCACTTTATCCTAAACAGATCCCAGAATGCGGGGTGCATGCGCCGATTACCTGCTTCCCATTCTTGCCATCCCCTCATGGAGCAGTGAATGACGGCTGCGGCTTCAGTTTGTGACAGACCAACGGATTCGCGCGCAGCCCGCACTTCTTCGGGTGTCGGGTTGCGAGACGGGGAACCGCCCAGCGACCTATTCGGGTGGTTCGACATATCAAGACTTCAAAACACGTACGCCGGGAGGAAGGGGTTCAGCGTAGGTATCCCCACCATTGGTAAGATGGCGGCGCAGAGAATCGGCGACCATCTCTGCCTGGTGCATCGTGTAGCGCTGCCCACTGGCACCATCACAAACAACAAAACCCTCAGTGCCATCAGTATTCCGTTGCCGCGCAGCCCATCCAGCGGTGGTCTTTACAGTTGAAATTGATTTAATGTTATTCATTTTTAGCTCCAGCCCCTGAATCCCGAGGCGCGGTGAAATCATTGATCCCATAAGCTAAATTATAATACGCATTGCGTGTAATGTCAAGCTATTATTCAACCAGATAGGCACCCTCAAAGGGGTGATGAAATTGCGCTCGCTCCAGCGGTCGCTACGCTCCCCCTCTAAGCACCTCTCATGGTGTATCGTATTAACCGACCCACCTTACAACCTCTAAGCACCCCTCAATGAAGGGGGTGATGAAATGTCGGATTCCGTGGGGTCGATTCAAGCATGCCTCTAAGCACCCCTCAATGAAGGGGTGATGAAATAGACCGCTCGCCTTCCCTTCTGTTACAAGGGAAGGAGCTTACCTGCTCTGGAAAAAATGCCGCATTCGGTGTCGATTGGCGAGCCGAATTTTCCGTTTTTGAAGGATTTCTTGTGAAATCGTTCAGGGATAGCGTGCAGGAATTCCTGGTGCGCAGTGACCATCCTTATCGGTACTTGCGGGCTGCCCAGCAGTGACGCTGGGAGTGGGAAGCGGGGATCCGCCACCCACAGCGTCATATGGTCACTGGCGTGCCGAATGCCACGCCCGAAGCCTTGCCGGAATTTGCGCAGGGCGCTCGCTCGGGAGGACACGTAAAGCACGCTATTTATCTCTGCCTGGCTTTTACCGGTCTTCGCCAGCTTACGTGCTACCGCTTTGCTGCGAAGCCCATCAACCGGACGATAAGGCAACTGACAAATGACCACATGCTTGAACGACTCCCCTGCCCCATGACTGCGCAAATCGAAACCTTCCCACGAGGTCGGTGATACAAATACGGAATTCACGTCACCGAGGATCGTTTCAATGTACTCCGAGATCGGACGAGAACGCTCTCTCTCGATGGGATTGATGCCGATCGCACGCAGCTTGTCACAGACTTTTGCTGTCGTTTGATAGGATGTCGTCAGCGCCAGCACCCGTCCGCCAGCTTTTGCTGCGGCGGCGATCATGTTCGCCGCGTAAGCGACCCATTCCTCGTTGAGCACCGGAACCATGTTGCCATCATCCTTTTGCTCCTCACTCTTGTCGAGAAATACCGTTGGCGCTGATGGGTCAGGATAGACGAACTTTGCCTCACCGAACTTCGACGGGGAAAACGAGGCGTGCAGATGCCCGCAAGGATTCTCCTTGTCGAAAATGCCGTATTCCGTTTTCAGTTCAATGAAGTTCATCCCTTGTCGGCTAGGGGCGCCAATGGTGGCGCTCGTCATGATGAGTGCGGTCGCGATCGTGCTCTTTTTCCGGTCGTAATCATCAGCTTCTTCATTCAGCCAGTGATCTGACCACATCATCTTCAGAATTCTGGACGGGTTGAGCATAATGGATCGTAATGACGGGAACCCTTTACGGGGAGACCAGCGCAAAGCCGCCATATCCCCATTCTTGCCGGATGAATTGCCGACGGCGTTTAAATAGTTGCGCAGTTCGCCGTAAAGGGAGACAACCGATTCCTCGGTGACCGACAAACCACTTTTCTTTTTGATATGCGCCGTCAGTGGTGCGAGGTCATTGACCAGTTTGGTCATACTGGCAAGCAGCCTGGCCTGGCCTTCCCCGTTAATATCATCAAACGGTTGAATAATCTCCGTCTCGGCATGGCTGGGGGGTGGGCAAAAATCATTGGCGAGGTCGATTAGTTCATTCAGCGAGCACAGTGCGTTCGCTGGCGCCGTACCTTCAATGCTTTCAAGCAGCCTCTTGGCCGACAGTAGCGAGATCGTCTCCGACATGGCGCTTTCTGCCGCATCAGGGAGCCGGTCGCACTCATCGATCAAGACAACACCGACTTTACGTGTGTCGTCGCTACCGTTCAGCAATCTCCCGCCATACCGGCTGTTGTAAATCATGGTGGCATGGTTGGTGACCAGGACATCCGCTTGCAGCGCCTGAAGGACATGAGCCTCATAGCGTACTTTGGACGCTTTGGGTGCACTGGCCGACAGGCAGACATCCTTCGGCAGGATGCCGCTGGGCATATCACCCTCCGCCTCTATCCATTCGCGGATTTCTCCAGTGGCGCTTTTGTTCGCCCATGACGAGAAATTCTTCCAGTCCGCCATGTCGCCCGCATCAATACCCGCTTCTTTGGCTTTTTCCAGCAACACCGCCACCCGTTCAGGGTCAACGAAGTTCTGCATGCCAATCCGAAGTGCGCTGGATGGCCGCTGCCCGGTGAGTTTTTCGACAATATCCAGCGCTCGCTCCATGTCACCGCCAGGCTTCATGATCTGCTGCTGAAGGGCGATGGTGTAGGTTGAGACAATCGCGCGCTCGCCGCGCTCAACGACATTGAGCAGGATGGGGATGAGATACCCCAGGGTTTTGCCAACACCTGTTTCAGCTTCGACAAAAGCCTGCCCATCCCCACGCTCATGAGCGCACTCAATGATTTTCTCGACGTGCTCGGCATAATTGATCTGCACGGGGTTTTGCGCCAACCCCATTGTTTTACCGATTTCAAAGGCATCGTGAATTCTTGACATGATGGCTCCTTAAATTAAGCAGCAAGTTCTGCGGAAAAGTTACAGCCGGATAAATCGAGCGGCGCATCAATCCACTCGCGAACCTTGCCTGTCGCCTGGGCTGGCATGTAGTCGCCGGCAAACGTCAAGCGACCCGCCGTTTCCATCGGCGTGCCTGCCGACCGGATACGCACGTCCCATTCACCCGAGATCACACCGAGACCATGATTGGCCTTGGCACCCAACTGAGGGTTCTGCGAGAACTTGTCCATAGCCTTGAAGAACAAGACGATTTCTCGCTCAGTCACACCAGAGAGGATGAAACGGCTGGACAACGTAGCGCCCTGGGGAATGACTTCGTACTCCAGATTGGGCAGCCCAACCTGGACTTGAGTCATCCCGTCTTTCTCTTTTTTGAGCGCTTGGATTTCCGCATTAAGCGTCGCGTACGCATCGCTGCTCTTATCGAGCTTTCTCAAGTGAACCTGTTTTGCCTTGATGTCTGCGGAAGCCTTGGAGCGAATGTCCGCTTCATTCTTCATTGCTACGTAGTCCGCAAGCGCACTATCGTCAAGCATTTCCACCACATCCGGCGACCGCATAAGATCGTTAGTGCGCACATGCTTGACGGTATCAGGATGAATGTCATTCATCGCGATGGCATGCGAAACCATCAGGCGGCCAGGAATGGTTTGCGGCGCCATCGCACCAAACAAACTCACCAGCGGGTTTTTCTCGCGCACAGCCATAACCTTATTGACCACGAGCTTGTCTTCAGACTCTTTCTCGCTCTCTGTTTTCCCGCTCTTAACGCCACCGAGCGTCAGGAAATAGAAATCAGCCAGCGGGAGTTTGGCGTAACCCATCGTCTCGTAAATCACGTCGCGCGCCAGGCGGCGCAGCTTGCCACGAATTGACGAGGACTGAATGTAGAGCTTCCCGCCCATTCTCGGCAAATGCCCATCACTGAACGGCTGCGTAAAGCTAAAAGGTTCAACGGTGTACAAAGCGCCATCAACAAAAATATCGTATTTCATTTGAAATCTCCTAAAAGGGTTATGGTTGCCCGCCCCGAAGGGCGGGAATTACATGCAAAATAAATACTCGTCAAGCACACTCGTCAAGCACACCGCACACCTCAAACACCCGCTGCGGCGCGCTGCGGCGCGATAAAAAACCAAACGCATACGCCTCAAGCCAACTGCCTGATTTCCGGCACGACACACAAGACTTTGGGGCTCTCGAAATAAGGCGGCTCTGGCGAATAGAAGCCGGACATTGCGCTCTTGTCACCGCCAGCCTCCTGCCACATCTCGACAGGTATCGGTCGCGCTGGCGACCCATCTGGCAATCTGAGGGATAAATCTGCATCAGTCGGCTCGATATTGAGCGAATCGACTTGACCAAAGCCATGAGAGGCTTTTTTTCCAATGCCCTGCATGTTCGATAGCAGGTCACTTACCTGGTCAATGTCACCCCGCCCGAACCAATAAACGTGGCCGGTGTTGATCGTCTGGTATAGACTCATGCGGGAACGCCATTGGTGTGGATCATCGTCTCGACTTTGATCGATATACAGTGGGTACTTGGTTTTTCGCTTCGAGACAATTTCCCACTTCCCGCTTTCCATATCGTCCGGCTTCATTGACCGTACCAATCCCGTAAAACCCGTGGTGTACCGGTCAAAGAATGCCTGGCTGCCATGCCATACCACCCCCGTCCGATCAAGCGGGATGTCGTTATGGGCGGCATGCAGGTCGCCCGTCTTCCGGTAAATCATGGCCGCCAGAACAGCATCCAGCGTCAAAAAACCGTGAGAGATAATTGGTGTTGATACGGTTGCGACCACAGCAAAAGATTTCATTTGGAATTCCCTTCCCTTGTTCAGTTGATTTGATGCAATCAAGTGAGTGTATTGATACAACGCAAGTAAAAAAAATGGCTAGTCGATTTCCATCAAACCGAATCCGAATCCGCGTGCCCGCCCAAGCCCTTCATCGAGCAAGCGCTTGACTCCATTCGGGTCTGTAATATGAATCTCGCCTTGGGCAAGAATTTGCGGGAACTTCCATTTATGGCCCTTCTTGCCAAAGAGCATCCAGGGCAAGAATGACAGGGAAACGTGTGAAATATGCGCACCCCGGTCCGCAAAACGGGAGCGCAACCAATGCTCAACGGAACCCGGCTCAATCCATCCGTTTCTGACGTCTTCTGGGTTGAGGGAGAAAAGAAGCGAAAATTTTACGGATTCACCCCCTAATGGATAGCGAACAGCAACACCGCAATTGGAAATTGATTCCATAAAACGAATCCGTGCCACCACTTTATCTCCAGCATCGATTACGCGGAACAGGAATTTCCGCTTGTCATCCGGTGTTTTACGAACGACATTCCACACTGCTTCGTGATAGCCGTACGCGCTTTCGCAAACCGGCAGGCGGACGAATGAGTCAATCATGATTTTCTCCATTCAATGTATTTTCTAACCATGCCTGGTGGCACCTCATGCGCCATCGCAAGCCTTGCCGCCTCGAACAGGCGGGTCTTCGTTTCAACGCCAATTTTCTCGAAAGCGCCATCAATCTTTTTCGCCTCATCCGGAGGGAGGCGTCCGCCGCAGACGCAAGCTCGCGCCATTTCAAGGAGCTTGGCGTCACCTCCGGAGAACTCAAAAATCTTGCGCAGGACATTGGGGCGGGTTCGTGTGATAAGGTCACCCGACTTCTCGACAATAACCGACTCGGACGTCGTCGTGTTCAGCACAATCTCCTCCTGTCCGACAGCCGCAACGCTAAACCCAACCGCCATCCATGGCTCAGAGGGTGGGTTGAACATCAGGCTTTCCTTGAACTCAGGCCAGGAAGTACCATCATCGACCACTCCAACATCTGGGTAGCTGATCCTGAATGTCTTTATGCGACTTTCAGAAATGAAAATCGTCATACCGAACGCTGGGCGTGTTTTACCCCCGGCGCTACCCACGCCATAAGCCTTTGTCCATCCCATCGGCGAACCAGGACAAACGCGCTTACCCCAAAATTCGTATGCAAACTCTACTGGATTTAACATTTCTTTCACCTCTCGAATTAACGACAGTATTCATTTTAAGGCGAAAGAGTGAAAATGTCAATAGGTGCGTGTATTTATATTTTAAGTGTGGAATGTATGTGCTGATCAGCAATCCATAAGACGCCAAGCCAAGAGCGCCCAGCTTCAGGCGCCAAGCATGGCCCTCATTGATTTGCCGAAGAACAGGGCAATAATGCCGGCAATCGCCAGATACGGGCCGAACGGGATATGGACATTCCAGCCGCGACGGGCGACAACCATTCGCGCGATGCCTGTGACGGTGCCAACGAGCGAGAAAATTAGGATGAAAAGCAGGATGGTCAGCGGCAGCATCTCCCAGCCCATCCAGGCCCCCATCGCTGCCAGCAGCTTGAAGTCGCCGTATCCCGTGCCTTCCTTGCCGGTTACCAGCTTGAAGCCCCAGTACAGATAACCGGACATGGCGCCAATCACGGCGCTTTTCAAATCAGTGAATACGCCAAACGTGTTAAGCCCGAGACCGAACCAGAGCAGCGGCAAGTTGATGGCGTCCGGCAGTAACCTGGTATCGAAACTGATTCCAGTCAAGGCTAACAATGCGGCAATGAAAACCATAGCCGCCAGACCCGCTGCGCCAAGACCAAAGTGCCAGGCAGCGAAGGCGAACAGCGCGGCAGTCGCCAGTTCGACGAGTGGATAGCGGATCGATATCGGCATTGCGCAGCCCTTGCAGCGTCCGCGCAACAGAAGCCAACTCATGACTGGAATGTTTTCCATAACAGAAATCATGTGCCCACACTGCGGGCAGCGCGAACGCGGGTGCGACAGGGAGAGTGGTTCGAAAACACGCGCCTCCTCACCGCGTAATCCGGCACATTGGCTGACCCATTCACGCTCCATCATCAACGGCAGTCGATGAATGACCACGTTGATGAAGCTGCCGATCAGCAGGCCAAAACTGCCAGCGCACAGCGCAAACACCGCTGGATCGGCGAGGGGCGTTGTGAAATTGGTTAGCATGGGTATCGGAACATCACTCAAGCGCAACCAGTTTTTTCAGGATGATGGATGCCTTGAACACCGGCGTGCGCCGTGGCGGTATCATCATAGCCAATCCGGTTTTGGGGTTCCGTCCTACCCGCGTGGCGCGCTCCGCTACCTTCAGCGTGCCAAATCCGACAATCTGTATCTCGTCACCCTCCTTCAGGCGCTCTGATATGGTAGAAATAACAGCGTCAATTACGTGAGAAATATCTTTTTTACTGATGCCGTGTTTAGAAGCAACATGTGAAATCAACTCTGATTTATTCATCAATAAACCCAAAAAAGTAAGGAAAGCCATAGCTTTTCACACGGCGACTGTTGTGTCAATACGCGCAATAGAAAATTATAAAAAAATAAAAACCGCCAACACTCATTGAGTATTGGCGGTTTGGTTTTGTTACTTACGTAGGGCTATTGGCGGAATCCAGCCAGTGGTTATACAACTCACTCACTGTTTGAATATCGCGCTCCGGGGCACCGTTCAGGGTGGTATCCATCAAAGCCTCCCATACAGGCTCCTTGATCTTCTGCCGCTGATAATCAAAAGCCTCTTGCGCCCAGACCATCATCGACCGAGGTGACAGGGTTATTGACAACCCGCCACCTGCGCCAACGAAGCTCTTTCGCATTTGCTCTCCCAGCCTAACCATCGCCGAAATGATTTCAATAGGTAATCCAGGTACAGCAGACTGGATCAGCGACATCTCCACATCAACCGGCATAGGCAGGACGCGCAGCTTTTGAAACCTGTCAAGAAATGCAAAAGAAGATGGCTTTTCTCCGACATAGGCGCCAGATTCATCACCAAACCCGCCTGTGTTGCCTGTTGCCACAACACGGAATCTGGCATGCGGCTTGACCACTTCCCCGGTATCGGGAATAGTCAACGATGAGCGACCATCAAGCACAGCAGTCAAATTCATCTGTTCGCCTGGATCCAAGCGAGTGACTTCATCCATCAAAAAAATGCCACCTTCCCGCATCGCTTTAGTAAGATGACCATCAACCCACTTCGTTGTTCCGGCAACCATTTCACGGCTCCCGACAAAATGAGCGAACCGCGTCTTGCCAGAACATGCCATTTGATAAACAGGCACACCCAGCCGTGCCGCCAATTCCAGGATGATGGAGCTTTTCCCGACACCCGCGTCACCGATCAACATCAGGTTGCGACGAGCGGACTCACCATAGACCCAGCGCAGCAACTTTTTGAGCAAAACCGGTTCAAACCAATAGTTCTTGTCGATCTCGTTGGTTTCGTTGACCTTTGTGGGATCATCCGTTCCAGAAAGCGCTTCAACAAGCACAGCGTCAGGCGCATTGATACCAAACGTCGAATTCAATTTAACCTTTACAACGGGATCGGAATTGCCAATCCACCCAAGAACTTCCGCCATGATGACTCCCTCTCTTTGGTATCCATTGCAAAACGCAAGGATTTCAAGTAGAAGTTGCCATTGCGAGATTCAATAAAAAAACGCTAGAAAGGATGAGCCCATGCTGCAAGCTGCTGTGGAAGACAAGGCGTACTACCTGACAGAACATGCGACATACCGCTGCTCGACCAGAACGGCACTATCTTCTGACGAGCTTCTTGACCTGGCCAAAACCCGTTCGCTGAACATGTTGCAAAACGCGAACGGCGATGCTTATTTGTTGATCTGGTCAGCCAGGGAGATGACCGGTTACGTGCTGGTAGCAAACCTGCTCTCCGGTGCGATCATTACCGTCATTCCAGCTTTGCATTCGAGCGGGTTCCCTTGCACGATGCGCGGGACAAAAAACGGCGAAGAAGCCTGCTTTCACGTCAAGAAACCTCATCTCGTCAAAGCGATGCAACTCGCTGGCGTGAATCCAGTGCCAATGGACGATCCCGCTGGCCCCGTTTTTTATCTTGATGTGAAAACCAGGCCGTCGCGTACGTGGAATTACCGCTGGAGCGTTCGTTTCATGACATCAGCGGGGGTCAAGACACGGAATATCGGCAAGGAATCCGAACTCCCCATCTCAATGGATAACCGCCCGCCCGCGCCCATTTTGGCGCTCGCCAACAACGCCATGACCGAGGCATCAGGATGGGACGGCGTGATTTCCCTGGTCAGCCGGGATGATGTAGCGCCCGTAGAGGAATGGCGTATTTAGCACCCCTAAGCACCCCTAAGCACCCCTCAATCAAGGGGGTGATGAAATGCTCAAGCGATACACCCATCTGCATGCCTCGCTCTAAGCACCCCTCAATCAAGGGGGTGATGAAATTGCTTTCGTTGAATGCGCACCTGCCCGACCCGCTCTAAGCACCCCTCAATCAAGGGGGTGATGAAATGGTAAGTAGTAGATAGACCCATTTGCACCAGCTCTAAGCACCCCTCAATCAAGGGGGTGATGAAATAGGTTACGCGGTGGCGCAGTAGGTGGCGGAGCTCTAAGCACCCCTCAATCAAGGGGGTGATGAAATAAACCGCTTGCTTTCCCTTGCGACACAAAGGAAGTCACTTAATTTTCCGTAAAAAAACTGCATTTTTTACTACCAAAAATCATAAATTTCGCTTTTTTTCAAAAAATCTCAGACAAGCCGCATTGTACGCGCATCGCGTGCGATTGTCAACGAATAGTCCGATTGACATCCTCCCCGACGAAGGCCGGGGAGGATGTCAATATGGCTTCGTCATTGCGAACCCCCGGCAGCATTGTTGGTGGTTGTGGGGCGAGTGCGACGCGGGCGGCCGCGGCCACGCTTGCCATTAGCATTGCTGGCCGGTAGCGCTGGTTGTGGTGGTTGTGGCGTTGGCGTAGTGGACTGGGCAACCAAGGCATCAACGTAATCATGCAGTGATTTGACGCTGACCATCCGACGGCGACCAAGGGTCACGGTCGGCACGCCAAGCCGCCCCTGCTGAAGCCAGTTGCGAATTGTCGGATAAGCCAGGCCGAGCATAGCGGCGGCCTCTCTCATGCTGACGAGTAGGGGCGCGGGCGCGATGGATGCGGATGTGGGCATTACATTGTCGTTTTTCAGGGGCATAGGAAACTCCAAAAAGAAAATTTACTTAACTCCACCATTTTTAATTACTTGAGGTACTGACATATTACCCTATATACATCAAAATTGCAATAGCTAAATCATAGAAAAATGTAACAAAAATAAATAGTTGCAGGTGTTTTTTGTTGCCGTGTAACAAAGCGCCAGGAGTAAGGGGGTAGGTGAGTTTCAGTCCTCATGCAATGGCAATTCATTCTGAACCCCTCATATTGAGGATACGGATGAATGAAAAATGAACCAAGAACAGATAATCGAAAAGATCAATGTCGTGGCTTTTGACGTGAAGTGCGTGTCAGGGACTGTCAGCCGCGACGCACGAGACGATACAGCCATTTTCACCCCAGGATCGGTGCGGTATATCGATCCAACGCACCTTCGGGCCTTCACCTCTGCACGCCAGGCAGGCAATCGCGCTTGTCGTGCTCGCGGGGTGCGGTTCCTGTCGGGTTGGGCTGTGCCGGATGAAAGTCTGGAAACCTTAATGGCTGAATTGAATGCCATCTCTAGTAATGTTGCTACAGCAAAGACTGATTTGGAGGCAAGCTGGGCAACACACGTTAATGACTGGGTAGCCGCACATCCGCAAGTAGATGCGTATCGTGGGCGGTTTCCTAACCTCACTTATGTCTCACGGCAAACGGGCGCCAGTCTTTCCGTGTATCGCATTCAATCACGAGCCGTGGAATCTGCTGCTGAAGATGGTGTAAAAGCAGAAGTCACGGGACTGGCAAATCGAGTGCTGTGTGAAATTGCGCAAGATGTGCAGGACACCTGGAAACCGGGCGCAATGCAAGCGTCACAGCGGATCAAAAACCTGCTGAAGCGGCTGTCCAATAAATGCCGTACATTGGGCTTTCTTGGTGGTGACCTGGGCGGTATTGCCAATTTCATTGACGAAGCGATCCTTCGGTTGCCGACAGAAGGTGCTATTTCCGGGCCTGATTTTGTTGTCCTTTCCGGGATTCTGGACATATTGTCCTCACCCGAGAAAATGACCAATGCGGCGAATATGGCGCAGTCAGACGGCATCTTCAACAAGCTGGAAGCGCAAGCGCATTTGACCTTCGTCGGCAAAGCGGAATCATCCAGTGAACCTGAGACGAGCAACAACACGACCCCAGGCGCATTACTGGCTGAAACTGCTGGACAGGAAAAATCAAGTCCCGCAGCTTGGGATTGGGGTGGCGATATGGCTAAACCTAACTTTATTGTCCTCGATCCTGAGCCAATTAACGACACTCCCCCAGTCGCATTACTGACCAAAACTGCTGAACAGCAAAAATCAAGTTCCACAGCTTGGGACTGGTAATTGTAGCCGGCAATCCCAAAACCTTCCGTATTTCTAATACGGAAGGTTTTTTCTTTACTGGTTGCCTGCTGGTTGCTTACTACCCTGCGGAGAAGCAACCCTTATTGAATAAACGACATTTTGTCGTAATAACCGGCCAAAAGCCACTCACTACAAGGAGCTTCAAAATGACTGAAAATACCGAGATGATCGAAACCGCCACGGTTCGCCTGACCATGGACGTGACGTACAACCTGAACGGAGAAACCGCTACCGAGATGGCTAATCGCTTAATAAGGATGTGTGAACGAGGTGTTGGTGAAGGTATGCTGACTGGCGAAACAGACGCGGAAGTCGAGGGATACTTGATAAGTGCTGTGAATCAGACAGAATCAAGCGAAATCAAAGATGCTATTAAAAAAGCCTTGGAGGCTCTCTTAAACGTACCCATGGTTGGACAAAAGTACGACCAACAACATAGCGATACGCACATGAGCGCCTACCTTCAGCTTAAGAATGCTTTTAAAGACAGCAATCTCTAAGAGGATGCAATCTGCTACCATAAAACCCAAGGAGATATGAAATGAGTATGGCTGTTCAATTCGATACATTGCGGTACGTTGAAAAACTCAGGTCGGCGGGTATCCCCGAGGCGCAAGCCAAGGCGGAGGCTGAGGCTTTAGCGACGGCGCTTGGCGAATCAGCATCCGGCCTTCTGGCGACGAAAGACGACATGACAGGCATTAAAATTGAGATAGCTGACATTAAGTCAGAACTCAAGTTGATGAAGTGGATGGTTGTCACCATGGTTGCCGGCGTTATTTCGCTGGTAGCAAAGGCTTTTTTCTAAGCCCCACACCTTAACCCACCCCCGCGCAGCACTGCTGCCGGGGGTTTTTTACGCCTGCTGCCGTTGGGATGTTCTCGAAAATCGTTCTCGCTTGAAATGTCGCGGAACGACGAGTTTCGAGAAGATCAGGCGGTTCTGACTTCGTTGAGCAGGTCCGGGTGACGATCCAGCAGCTTGAATAACTTAACCAAGGCCAGCGGCGGCTTGGTCTTGCCGTTCTCGTAGCGCGAGAAGGCATTGATGCCACCGCCGAAGATTTCGGCGGCCTGCCGCTGGTCAAGATCAAGCTTCCTACGCACCTTGGCGATGTAGTCAGGATCGACGTAGGCGGCATTCACCTGACGTTGAAACAAGCCGACCATTTCGCTGTAACGGTCACCATATTCACGGTTCAAGACGACTTCACCGCAAGCAGGGCAAAAGTCGCCCGTCACCGCCGGGATGGTGGTGTTTTCGCCCTTGTAGGTATAGGGCATATCGCGCGTATCGTGGATCAGTTCCGCCGCGCCGCAGCATGGGCATTTCATGGTCATAGCTCCTTGAAGGAAATGATCAACACGTCATCAATGACGGTCAGTTTTAGGTACACCTCATCACCGTTCGCCATCTTGACGCGGTACACGTCCTGCCAGACGCGATGATCAGCATGGGTCGTCATGCTCTTGTAGAAGTCGGTGGATGTGAGCGCCAAGACAACGGCACACATCCCGGTCAAGTCGTTGATGCCAAGTTCACGCGCTCCATTGAAGGCGCTGGCTGTGGCTCTGACCTGACCGGCCTCTATTAAGGCTTTGACGACTGGCAGCTTGCAGTGTGGGGTGCCTTTTTCCATATAGGCATTATAACCTAATGCGTTAATTTATCAATTAGGTTAATGGCGGAAATCGTTTTCTGAGGCGACCGCAACCCACCCCCGCGCAACACCGCTGCCGGGGGGTTTTACGTCTTGAATCCGGGGCTGACGCGCCCGGCATCGATTTCAACCTATCAGTTCCCATTATTAAAGTAATAGGAAAAGAATACCTAATAACGGAATAAACATACCGGATACCGGAATATCCTTGACATAATTTTCCTTTGTGATATACTAATGCGGAAATTAGTAATTTCATTGGAGAATTTAAAAAATGAACCTCGCCGATCAAAGTAATCGAGCATTTGTTCTTGGTAATAGCGCACAAGGGCAATTCCGTCGTGTTTTATGCGTTTGTTCCGCAGGCGTCCTACGATCACCTACCGCCGCCTGGGTGTTTTCAAACGCGCCGTTCAACTTCAACACTCGCAGCGCAGGCACCGAGGACTTCGCTCTGGTGCGTGTCGATGCCGAACTGCTGCGGTGGGCTGAAGATGGCATCGTTTGTATGGAACTCAAGCACGCAAAGGTTGTTGATCGCTTGCTTGAAAAGCACGATCTACTCCGGACTGTCCATATCTTGAATATCCCGGACCACTACGACTTTCGTGACCCTAGACTCGTCTCGATGCTGAAAAATCGGGGGGAATTACTTTTTAAGAAGGCTTGCGCATGACTACCTCTATCACCATTTACACTGATGGCGCCTGTAGCGGGAATCCTGGGCCGGGCGGATGGGGCGCCATCCTGATTGCCGGCGAATTCAGGAAGGAGATGCACGGCTTCCAGGTTGAGGCGACCAGCAACCAGATGGAACTCATGGCGGCAATCGAAGCGCTGAAGGCGCTGACGAAGCCATCGCAAGTCACCCTCTTTACGGATTCGCAATACCTGCAAAAGGCCATGATTGATTGGCTTCCTAAATGGAAGACTAACGGATGGAAAACTTCTGCCGGTGAAGCTGTCAAGAATATCGACCTCTGGAAGATGCTCGACCCGTTGTCCCAAAAACACAAAATAACGTGGCGATGGGTTAAGGGGCACAATGGGCACGATGAAAACGAGCGCGCCGACACGCTGGCCAGGATGGGCGTCGATGAAGCGAAGCGCGCAGCCGCTGAGGCTACCAATACCAATCCATCGGTATCGATAGCAACGCCGCCGCCTGCGTCAGAAGAAGCCAAGGCACCCCCTTCTACCCCATCGCCCTACCCTGTGTCACCCGAAGTCGGTCTGATTGACCCGACCGACCTTATCCGGTCGCTGGCGGGACTGCATGACCAAATCACAGCGCTTCGTGTCAGTCAGGATCGCTATGAAGCGCTCCGGCTGTGCACGCCAGTCGAATTTTCTGCTCTCTACAATCGAAATCTGAATGGTGAGAACTTCGACAAAATGATTGACGAGTTGATCGTGACAGCCAAAGCAGGACGGATTCAAACGAGAGTCATTTCACCGCCCAGGGCTGGAGTCGATTGATGGCCCGTTCAGGAACTGAAACTGCCGTCAAGGCGCGTGCTGCATTCCTTGAATTGATCCGGCAAAAAGAGCGCCCCACGGCAGCGAAAATCCGCGCCGTGATTGGTGGCGGCGGTACAGACCTCATCCAGCGGGTGATCCGGGAAATGGAAGACGATCTGTATTCCAAAACATTCGACTTGGCGAACCGTCCTGGTATCCCGGCGACTGTCGTGGATACTGCCGAGCGGTTATGGACTGCCGCAAATGATTTAGCGGATCAGCGCTTCGACGAAATCCGCGCCGCCCATGAAGCCGCTATGGCCGATCTGACTGCGGCGCATCACAACGCAACAGCGCAGTGCGAGCAACTTGAGGCACAGGTCAATTCACTTACCGGACATCTGGCCGCCAGTCAGGGCGAATGTAACGCCTTACGCACGGGCGCCGACCTGGCGGAAAGGAAAATTGCCGACATGCAGGCGACCCTGTTCGCCAAAGCCGAGGAGGTTGTCACCGCAAAACGGGAAGCGGATACCCGGATTGCGGCTATCGAGATGAGAACAGCGGAACAGACGCAGCTTGCGGATGCGCGTTATCGTGGATTGGAAAAAATGCTCATGGAGAATTTTGACCGGGAGCGCGTTCAGTTAAGGAAAGACATTGAAGCAGCTTCGTCTCAGGTGACTGTGCTGACCAACCTGAAAGTCGCCCAGGCGAATGAAATAACCAACCTCACCAGTGAGAATGCCCGCTTGACGTTGGCCGCCACGCAAGAGGCGCTCGCGCGTGCGACTCTCGAAAAAGAGATGGCGCGCGCTACGCGCAAGCTCGACAGCTTGACGCAGAAGCTCGATGTCACCGAGAAACAGCTTGAAGCCTGGAAGCGGCGCGCCCGCTACGCGACCAATCAGAAGGGGAATTGAAATGGATGGGTGGATATCTCGGAATTTGGTTTTTTGCGTTGCCATTGTTATCGCGTATCTCTACCTCTCATCCAAAAATGAAGCGTCAGACGCCGAACAGCCGAAACCTCCTCGTAAAAATGAAGATCCGAAAGTTTGCGCGCCACCCACAAGCACCGGCGCGCAAATTGGCGCCTTCCTTGATCAGCCTATTTTCGAGTGGATTGTGATTGATGGACGGACGTATGACTACGAGGGAATTGTTGGGAAACAGATTACTTACACCTTGCGCCAAAAAAACCCATGATATCGCCACAGCACGCCAAGAAATTATCCCCTCTGGGTGTCCTGGTAGCGGAGCAGCTTTTGCTGTACTTGCCATCAGGCTACACGGACTACTCGCGGATACTTGAATCGTTGCCAATCGAAATCACGGACGATTGGGTATGTCTTAAGGTAACTACCACAGGGTATCCATCGATCCATCAAAGCAGTATTCCACCACGCCTCACGCTGCCCGTAACGGATGGCAAAAATACAGCCGTGCTGACTGTCTTTGGTTTGGTTAATCCATGGAAGGAAATACCTCTTGGCGCGACACTCTTTGTTCGCGCAAAACTGAAACTATGGAATGGCTTACTTCAGATTGACCGACCTGAGCGCATTCCCTACGCGCGTGTCGGTAAGATCATGCCAACCTACAAAGGAAAGAAAGGTGTATGCAGCGCTGAATGGCTATTTGAAGCAATTCAGGGCGTACTTGTCTCTAAAACGGGTGATGCAGTGCGTTACATCCGCAGCCTGTTCGACGGATTATCCGACTTGGAGATTTTTGCTCGGGCGTCGATTACCGAATTCCCGTCGATCCAGGAACTCCTTTATGCGATTCACCGCCCCAAAGATATTGCTTCAGGTGAGGTTGGACTGGAATGTGCAAAACGCATTGCCGCCGCACATCTGATCCACGAAGGGCAAAAGCAGCGACATAAAAAACCCCTCCCTGCTTCATCTATTCCAATTGACCAGAAAAAGATGCAGCAACTGATTGATGCGTTGCCCTTCACCCTGACAGCGCATCAACAACAAGCCCTCACCGAAATATCCAACGACTTATCCAGCCCGTACCCGATGTTTCGCTTGCTGTCGGGTGACGTGAATACTGGTAAAACGCTGGTCTTTGGCTTGGCTGCCGCCCTGACGCACTTCGCCGGGCGGCAAGCGGTTATCCTGACCCCGAACATTCTGCTGGCGAGACAAATTGCTGGCAATCTACGTACTTTATTCAAAAGTGTTCCTGTCCTTTGCATTGATGGCAGTACAAAAGGGAAAATTGATCTCACTGGCTCGCCCATCATTGTTGGCACAACCGCGTTATTTTCTCGACTGCCAGGTACGCCTGATTACCTCGTCATCGATGAACAACAAAAGCTCTCTCGGGATCAGCGGGATCGGCTGGCGTCAGCAACAACCAACATCCTTGAAGCCACGGCGACTTGCATACCCAGAACTGCCGCATTGGTCAGTCATGGGGGCATGGATTATTCGGTCATCGACCAATCCCCCGTTGAGCGCCGTGTTGTTTCCCGTGTGGTGAAGCCCGATGAAAAACAACGCCTGCTCGCGCATATCCAGCGGGTCGTTGCAAGTGGCGGGCAGGTCGCCGTGATTTACCCGACCGTGACGGTTCGGGCAGGACACGAAAAACGCAGCGCCATGGGCACGCTCGATATGTGGGAAAAGTTATTCCCCGGAAGGACAGCTATCCTCCATGGCAAGATGTCCGATGAAGAAAAACAGATCGTCATTGATGGGTTGATGAATCGACGGTATGACATCGTAGTCTCAACCATCATCCTTGAGGTGGGTTTAACGCTCCCCTCCCTCAAGGCGCTTGTCGCTGTTGAAGCGGATCGGTTCGGTCTCTCGCAACTGCACCAGTTACGCGGGCGGGTGGCGCGAACAGGTGGAACCGGCTACTTCTTCGCGCTGCTGCCGGCGCTTCGTGGTGAAGAGACGGAATCTCACCTCAAGCTGCTTGAAGATAATAGTGATGGATACGCACTGGCTGAACGAGACCTGGAATTGCGCGGTTTTGGTGACTTGTCTATGGACGGCGCAAACCAGCACGGGAAAGGCACCAGCGCTATTTTCGTCGGGCTGAAACTACCTTACGACATGCTCCGCCATCTATCGCGGCAAAAGATGGCGGATCGCTAAATCATGGATAACACCTCGACCCACGCCCCGATTGTCCTAAACGCCGCGCTCCCATCGCGGCTGCAATTTCCCGCTGCGCCTTATGGAAAATTCAAGGCTGCGCCTGGAACCTGTCAGATCAAGGCGGAGAATGATATTCAGGCAATCGGCATCTGGCTGGCTGAGTTTCATGACTCACCGCACACCCTGTCCAGCTACAGGAAAGAGGCGGAACGGTTGCTACTGTGGGCGGGCAGTCAGCCTGAACCCAAAGCAATATCCGGCTTGATGCGAGATGATTTCATGCGGTACGAGCAGTTCCTCGCCAACCCATATCCTGAGCATCAATGGGTTGGTCCCGCAGTGCCACGCGCCCATCCGGATTGGCGCCCGTTCACTTGGAAGAAAACGGCCTCCATGCCCGGCCGGACGCAGGGTGACAGAGTACCCACCGCCGCCCCTGCCAAGCGCACTGGCGGGCTTTCTGCTGCCAGCCAGCGGCAGGCCATGGGGGTGCTTTGCTCGCTTTACGGGTATCTGCACAAAACGGGCTACCTTTCGGTCAATCCTCTGGCGTCCAAAACGAAAAAGCGGCAAGTACGCGAACAGCGGAAACAGATTCACCGCTTCCTGTCTCGTGAGACATGGGAATTCCTGCTGGATTTTATCGACCGCATGCCCACCACCTCACGTCGCGAGCAACAGCATTTTTATCGCGTGCGATGGGTGTTCTGCTTGCTGTACCTGTCTCGGGCGAGACGTTCCGAAATAGCCTCCGCCCGGATGTCAGACATGTACAGGGACGATCAGAATGGGCTTTGGTATTTCCGCGTGTTTGGCAAGGGTCGCAAGGAGCGGGATATTCCCGTATCGGATGAATTGCTGACGGAGCTTTCTGCTTATCGGAAATTCCATGGCCTAACTGCGCTTCCGTCACCGAATGACGACAAGCCTTTGGTCTTGCCTGTCATCAACACCCAGGGGAGGCCCGCCGGGAAAGACGATCCCCGGCTGACACCCAAAGCGATTTACCTCATCGTGAAAGAGATTTGTTTTCGCGCATCGGAAGCGCTGAAAGTGACGGATCCTGACCAGGCAGTCAAGCTGTCCATGGCGACAACGCATTGGTTGCGGCACACATCGGCGACCCATTTCGTCAATGACGGTGGAGATTTAAGGGTCGCCCAGGAAACGCTGGGGCATACCAGCATCACCACCACCATGATTTACCAGCACACAGAGAAAACAGACCTGCATGAAAAGAGCAGCCAGCAGCGATTGCGGGTACGTACCCCGTTTAACGGCAACTCGGTAAAGGTATGATGGTGATGGCTGACAGGCAAACAGAATCCGTTTTCCAACGTATGGATCGACTCAACGCCATTGGTGCCGCGCTCTCGAAAGAGCATGACATCAACCGATTATTAGAATCCATTCTGATTGCCGCCAAAAGCATTACGCATGCCGATGGCGGCACGTTATATCGCATGACGGAAGACCGTTCCGCTCTGCGCTTCGAGATCATGCGCACGGATTCCCTACATATCTCGCTGGGCGGCACAAGCGGTAATGCCGTTCACTTTCCTGATTTGCCTTTGCTTGACGCGCAAGGGAAACCAGATGACTCAATGGTCGCGGTGTATGCAGTGACGCATGACCAAACCATCAATATCGACGACGCCTATACAGCGGCGGGTTTCGACTTTTCAGGCACGCGAGCGTTCGACGAGCGCACTAGCTACCGTTCGCAATCTTTTCTTACCATACCAATGAAGGATCACGAAGGTGAAATCATCGGCGTGCTGCAACTCATCAATGCACTAACAAGAGAAGATGGACACGTTATACCCTTCTCCGCTTTTGACCAACGCTTGGCTGAGTCGCTTGCTTCGCAGGCCGCAATTTCCCTGACCAGTCGACTGCTAATCGCCCACATGGAAAAGTTGTTCGAGTCCTTTATCAACCTGATCAATCTCGCGATTGACGAAAAATCCCCCTATACCGGCGGTCATTGCCAGCGTGTGCCGGCACTGACCATGATGCTGGCCGAAGCTGTGAATGCCACCACTGAAGGCCCGCTGGCCGCATTCAGCATGAATGATCAGGACCGCTACGAACTGAAAATCGCCAGCCTGCTGCATGACTGCGGCAAAGTCACCACGCCGGTGCATGTCGTGGATAAGTCCACCAAGCTGCAAACCATTTTCGACCGTATTCATCTGATTGACACCCGCTTTGAAGTCTTGAAGCGCGACGCCGAAATCGCCGCCTTACGTAGCCAACTCGCTCTGCGCGAAAAAGCCGATGCAGCGGGCGAAGCGCGCATCCAGCGTGATCTATCCAGGCAGCTACGCACGCTGGATCATGACCGCGAATTCCTGCGCCATATCAACGTCGGCAGTGAGTCGATGAGGGAAGACGACCAGCAACGTGTACGAACCATTGGTAATGGGCGCCAATGGCGTAATATCGATGGCGTCAGGGCGGATTTTCTCACCGCAAACGAAATCGAAAATCTTACGATTCATTCCGGCACGCTCACACAAGAAGAGCGCGAAACCATCAATTACCACATCGTCGCCACCATCAAGATGTTGGAGCAGTTGCCCTGGCCGAAGCGCTTAAAAAATGTCCCTGAATACGCTGGCGGGCACCACGAACGGATGGATGGCAAGGGCTATCCGAAGGGGCTTACGCGCGAGCAGATGAGCATCCAGGCACGCACCATGGGTATCGCCGACATCTTCGAAGCACTCACCGCGCGCGACCGGCCTTACAAGCATGGCATGAAGCTCTCGCAGGCCATGAAGATTCTTGCCAATTTCAAGAAAAATGGACACATCGATCCCGACCTGTTCGATGTTTTCGTAAAACAAAAAGTCTATCAGCGTTATGCGGAACAGTTTCTCGATCCAGCGCAGATCGACGCGGTGGATGAACACTTGCTGACGTAGCGCGCCCACAAGGCGCACCGGTATAACCTATCGCAATGACAACTCCCTCCGAACCCCTGCATATTGCAGGCTAATGGAGAGAATCTGATGGATGATTTACAGTTTTACCCAACCCCCAAGACACTGGCTCGCCGAGCCTGGGGAAAATTCAAATGCCGTGATTTTTCCAGGGTACTGGAACCGTCTGCCGGTAACGGAGACCTTGCCTTAATGTTCAAGATGGGCGAAGACCGTGAAAAGCGACGCATCGACGTGATCGAGATGGATTTCTCAAAGCATCCGACACTATCCGCCCACGGCTTCAATGTGGTCGGGTATGACTTCCTGAAGTTCAAAGCGGGCGCGATCTATTCGACATGCCTGATGAACCCTCCTTTTGCTGAAGGCGTAAAGCATGTTCTGCATGCCTGGGAGATTCTTGAGGAGGCCGAAATTGTCGCCATCCTCAATGCGGAGACCATTAAAAATCCGTATTCAAAGGAAAGGCAATACCTCGTATCACTGATTGAAAAGCATGGTGAAGTTGAATTTATCGCCGACGCTTTTAATGGTCCGGATGCCGAGCGCAGAACAGATGTTGAAGTTGCACTGGTCTGGCTCAAGAAAGAATCGGCCACTATGCAAAGCGATATCATCGGTGACATTCTTGATCAACTCAAGCAAGATGAAGCGTCCGAGTTTTCATATGAGAAAGAACAGCAAGTTGCTTTGCCCAATTCATTCATTGAAAATACAGTTCGCGCTTACGATGCAGCATGTCTTGCCTCCAGGGAAGCCATTGTCGTGCGTACCCGTGCCAGCTATTACCTTGGTCTGCTTGGTGAATCTTTCACTGAATTTCTTGGTGATAAAGAATCTGGCGACAAAGACCTCGCGGAGAAAATGCGCGAGAAAACGCTTGCTAATGAAAGACGAATGTCCAACTCGAAAGATTCGCTACGGAGCGCGCTTGCCGCAGAGCTTGACGACATCAAGGATCGCGCCTGGACAGGGATTCTCAAGTCAACTCAGGTCACCTCAAAGCTGTCGGTGAAAGCGCAAAAGTCTCTTCATGCCCAGTTTGAAAAAATCAAGAAAATGGAATTTTCCGTAAGCAACATCTACGGGTTTCTGTGTGGCCTGGCTGATAAGCAGGGTGAGATTCAAACCGAAATGGCGTGTGATGTATTTGATGAAATCACCAAATATCATACGGACAATACGGTGCATTACGCAGGATGGGGCTGGAAGTCGAATGATAAGCACCGCACCTGCGGAATGCGCATCAAGACGACACGATTCATTCTACCCCGTCATGGCACTGATTCATGGAGTAAAAATCTCAAATGGGAATCCGAACGATTACTGGGTGATTTTGACCGTGTATTCGCTCTGCTTGATGGGAAAACAACCCCTGATATCGGACTGGTGGAAACCTTCCGGAACCATTTTGAAGCATTGAGAAATGGGCAGCGTGTCAGCGCTTCCTATTTTGATGTTCGCTACTATCCGGCACGAGGGACGATTCATTTTTTCCCGCGCTCAAAGAACCTGGTTGATCGTCTGAACCGCTTGGTAGGCCGCCTGCGTCAATGGCTTCCGCCGGAAGGGGTGAAGGTTCCCGACCAGTTTTGGCTGCAATTCGATATGGCTGAAAAGTTTGAAAAAGACTTCAATGCCGAGTTATCGAAGAACGAGCGTGGCTATTATCATAATCCGTTTTGGAGAGCAAAGAGCGAGGATGGCGTCACGAAGGATGAAGCTATCCAAAAAATCGCCAACGCAATGGAAGTCACGTTGGAAAAGCATGGCATCAATCCAGAATTACTGCTTGAAGCACCTGAAGAGACACTGGGCCTTCCTCTTTTCGAAGCCCCAGATTTATTGAAAGCCGCATGACCAAACCCCCATCAACCAATGGTTGATGGGGGTTTTTTACGCCAAGCCGCGCTGGCAACTCTCTCCGAACTCCTGCATGTTGCGGGTTTTAATTTTCAAAAAGGAGAAAATCATGGCAATTTTAAGCAAGCAAAGAGCTACACAAATAGGGTTCAGCGAAGACAAGCGCAAGCGGCGCAGGCAACACCGACAAGCCGCGCAGAATTTGCTTACCAACTGCGGATTCTTCAACGGCTATTCGGCACCAGGAAGTACATCTTGGTCGGTGGCGCAGTGGCATAAGAAACAAGCTCGTGCGCTCTGATTCTCTCTTGACCGAAAAGACGTTTTGACCGCTACCCCTGTCAACCATTGGTTGACGGGGGTTTTTATCTTCCGCCGCATGTTCGTAAACGAAAAAACGCCCGCCACAGGAATGTCCTGGGCGGGCGGGTTTGGCACGGTGCAATCAGTATTCACAATCCACGGTGAAATCGTGGTCGCAACCAGGGCACGTCACCTCAACATCCCGACTGAGATCGGTGCTGTTTTCAGCTACGCTGAGTTTTCGCCCATCCCAAAAATCCGGATAATCGAGCAAATTCACCAACTCACCGCAGCCAGGGCATACACAGTTGAGTTCCACTACCCAGGTTGCTGTTACTTCTGCCATAGCATTCTCCTTTACGTTATTCCGGATGATCACTGCATGCCCTGGAAATTAGCTCTTTCCAATGGGCATCGTGGCTTTTGCGCATCTCACTAAACGAAAGACCCATTTTGTCCAGGATTTCATACGACTGCCCGACTAACTTAATCACCTTGAGTCCAATCCTTGTCCCGCCAGCCGCCATCCCATAAGTCAACTTGAGTCGCTTCTTCACGCTCTCATCGACTTTGTAAATGGCGTAACCAAAGGAAGGATGCAGCTTTACATTGGCTTTTGCGGCATCTACTTCAGACTTACAAATCGCCATCCAATCGTAAGCGTATGACTGCCCCTTGGAATCAAACTCGATGGCAGGGGTGCAAACATAACGAATAGACATAGCTCGCCCCTATCTAGGCTTTCGCCCATCCCAAAAATCCTGGCTGGGTACAGTCACCCGACATGAAGGCCACCCAATGAGCCGCCTGACCGTACGTGTCAAACCGGGCATGATCTTTCATTTCTCCCGCTTTATTCATCACTGACACACTGTACGCTGGATACCCTTTATCGAGCAAATCCTTCACTGTCGGCTGAATGACCATCTCCGGCAGATGAAAGTTTTCATGGGCGTAAAGCACTTCTTGCGTACTTGCGTTCATGATCTTGATGATGCAACGGTCAAGAATGCCAACCCCACCAAACTCGCCATCAGCAATCAACAGCGGGATTTTCATCGCCCCGGTTGAACGTCCGACGCGCCCCATGATGTCATTCTCTTCCATCCAACTGCGCCCATCATTGTCACCGTAAAATAAACGAATCTCCATCCCTTTCTTACGGCAGGTTTCAAGAATTCGCCGGACTTTATTCGGTGTCCCGTGATCAAACCAGGTGCCAATATCATGCCCATCGATAATGCCCAGCAGCATGCAGTATTGCTGGTATTGCACAGGGTAGCCAATCTCTGACTTCAGTACCTCGGGTAGCCCTTCAACCTCTTCGAGATGATATTTCTTGATTCGCTCTATGAGTTCAAGACAGTGCCCATACACCACGTCAAACCCCAGACAGGAATACACATCTCCGGAAGTGATGACAAACAACCGCTGTTCTTCATTCGTCGTGATATCCACGATTCAACTCCTTTTCAAATTCGCCGAAATGGCGAGGTTCGAAAGGAGTTGTGGTTTACTGGAGTAATAAAAATACGGTATCCAGGAATACTGAATTAAAAAATCCCCCGCAAGCCAATGGCTTATGGGGGATTGGGTGTAGTTCGAGTGGGGTGCTTACCAAGCCAACCCACCAGCCGTTACTTATTAAACCCAGCAAGCTGCTCCTTCGTTGGTTGCTGCACCAAAGATAAATCAACCCACTGAACGCGCTGGTTCGGTCGTTTGGCTTCTATGGTGGCGTCGATCACGCCAACCAGGCGCCCCTTAAGCCCAACCTGACGCACCCCGTGCCCTTTAACCCGATAAAGGGTTGCATCAGGTTCGCGGTTCATTACAACCAAATCAAAAATTGCTGGCATCTTTTTCATGATTTTTCGTTCCTATCCTTATCCATCACCCCCTTAAACAGCCCCTCAAAAGGGGTTGGTGAAAGCAGTGGCGGCGTGGTTTCGCTACGACAAAAAAGAAACTTCCCCTCTGTATCGTAATCCTTCCAAATACCGCCATCCTCCGGTAACGAATCATTGCCCTCAATCCCGATCATCCACTGCTCGCACGAATTGTCCGGCATGGACATCACTTCGCCCCCGCAGTGATTGCAAATCACATCGGCAATATCCCGCATGAAGCGGGCGTAAGATTCGGTCGAGTCAAGCTGCTGCGCAGCAAGGCGCCCGACAAGTAGACCCGTGACGATCTCCGCAAGCTCGCCATTGGTAATTTGTTTGCTCATGATTGTGATACTCCTTTCAATATCTCCCGAAATGAGAGAGTTCGTAAAGAATTTACTTTTTCACTGCTTTTCGAAACAGCGCTAAACCTTTTTGGATTGATTCACCAATAACCTGAGAATGAAAACGTCCCAGGCCAGGGATTTACGGTAATACCGACGCGCAGACGGGAGAAATAGCTTCTTCCAATTCGGCGCAGACAGCGATACCCACTTCTGCCCCTCATAGTTGGATTCAACACTCCCCCACGGCAATAACAATACCCAACGCCAACGGGCAACCTTGGCGATGAAACGACGGCAGGTCTCGGAATCCATTAGGCTCACGTAAGGTGTTGTCATGAAACCATGACGGATATGTCCGTGACAACAAGCGCGTGTCTCGATGTTGGCAGCCCACAGCGCATCCAACAATGGCGCTATTAAAAGATCAGGACGGAATTCACCCCGCACCTGGAAGGCATCTCCTCGAAGGCGTCTAATCATTAGTTTGCTCACGTTAATTCTCTCCTTTTCTCCCGAAATGGGAAACTTCAGAAAGAATTGCCTGTGCATCAGGTAATAAAGGCGCCAGTATCCTTACCACATCCCGCACAAGCAACGCTTGGTGAACATGAAAAACATCATGCTCCGCCGTCCGTGCGGGATCTGATCAATCCTGACTGCCACACGGGCGGCGTTTATTTTTTTCCGTCATTCGCTGGCAGCGAGTTGAGGAGAATCATCATGAGTACCAATCTGGTTGGAAATTTCATCATTGCGGCCATCCCCTATACCGAAATGGATGGCCGGTATAAATCACGCCCTGCCCTGGTTGTTTCTGAACAGCAGTGGGAAGGAAGTCTGTATTACCTGGTTGCCCCGAAGTTCTCCGCAGTGGAGAAGTGCAAGGGATGGAACGAAGTCGTCATCTCGGCGGAAGAAGCTGTTGCCGTGGGGATGGATCATGAAGGCGTCCTGCGCTTCAATCGTGAACACCTGGCGGTCATTCCCGCTGAAAAGGTGCTCAAGGTGATGAAGCATTTATCAAGGCTGCCGGAATTGAAACAGCAAGCATTGAGGAACGCAGCCAGACGGTTGGGTTGCCCCATGTAAAACAAAGGCCAGGGATCATTGATCCCCGGCCTTTTTCTTTTGTCACGACAAACGGGCTATCCGCTGTTCGCGGCAGAACGACGAGCAGCGAATGCCGCCTCAACGTCCTCATTCGAGCGGCCACGGCCAGCGCGCATCGAGGCACGACCTACGCCGATCTTACGTCGAAAATAATCGTTGTACTCGCGAGCGGCACGCTGGCGTTGGACAAACTTGCTCGCGAAACTTGTCATATTTCATCAGTCATGCCTGGTTGGACTAGATTACGCGCTACGACTTCTCTGCCAGATTTCGAACTGCGCTTTGAATTCAGGCTTGGGAACCAGCGGCGCCGAAGCGGGGTCATCCATACAGTCGGCGACGGCGGACTGAACGCTTTCGTTGGCGGTCATTGCCGAAACGGCCGCGAATTCTTTGAAGCTCGCGAAGCCCTGGTTCGCAGCAGCTTGCTCGAACAGCGAGTTGATGGTTGGATCGGATGACAGAGGGGAAGTATTTTCGGTTTTCATTTTGCGTCCTTTCAATAGGGAATAGCGGGCAAATGCCCAATCTCCTTATTGCTCGCCTTCCTCAACTGCATGGCTGAATTATACACTCATCCGCCAGGAAAATCAACTGTTTTCGCATCAACCGTAATCGGAAAAAAGACTTGCAAAGCACTCGCAATGAGAGTATAATTAAACGCATTGGATGGATAGAGGGCGACAGGCAATGAGACATTATTGGGAGGCGCACCTGCCACATGAAAAGTCAAAGGCTGAGTTGTTCATGGGTAACCCGCATCGGAAATGCAAAAACTGTGGCGCGATCCAGGAACGTGTTACACACCATTCATGGATGCGTGTCACTGGGTATCAGTGGTTGCCAAAAGCCGGAAAATGTAAGCCAGTCATCTGACGAGAAAGGAAGCCAGCCGTGGATTTTGAAAACGCTACCCCGAACACAGTAAAGGAATGTGAGGGCTTCTACGTTAGCCACAACAGCCAGGATACGGCTGTTTATGGTTGCGAGACGACGGCACTTGTCTTAGGACAGATGGAGCGCTTCTTCATTCTGAAGGGCGACCATCGGCGTCAGTACGAGGCTCGAATTACCCTCGGGTTGAATGCTTGCCTGGACTACTTTCGAACCAACTCGGGTGACATTCACCCCTACAGTGAAAAGTTGGCTGACGCTTCAGTTTGATCCGCCGGTCCGAATATCAACAAAAAGGAAAACCCCATGAGCCTTGAAAACGTAAATATCGAAGACCGATTGCATTCCGCAGGTTACGAAACGGAGCGGATTGGTGGTGTGGTGAATGTTCACGATCCAGTCCATAGCGCCGTGGCCGGATCATCAAACTTGGTGCTGGCCGGCTGGAAGTTGAAAGAGATACGCACCATAGGACAAGCCTGGGAATTCATCGAAGAGCGCGCATAATCGAGAGCGAAAATGATAAAACCCCAACCGTACACCCATAACGATTTCGAACAAAACCCTGGCAAATACGTCCTGTTTCGTACGGCCAGGATCGCCAAAGTCATCCCTAGCAGTCCTGACTTGGTGGTCGGTCAGATCGTCAGTATCCGATACTTCGCCACCCAGTTGAACAAAGCACGAGGGCATGTCGAGATGCCCATCTACCAAGTCTGGCCGGACGGCAATAAAGACCTGAAAGACTCGCCAATTATGCTGTACGCCTCTGCCCTGGAGGGCTTCACGCTTTGAAGCAGGCGTCTGAATTTATTAACGCGCTCGTGCTCGATACCTGGGCCGGGCGCCGTTACTACCAGGTAATGGTGATCCGCGAAACGCCCAAGAAAGCCTGCATACGGGTTCTTACGCCGGGCGGCGTAATGCTGCCAGGCCGTCGCTACATAGGTTGCGGCGAAGAAGTTTTGGTGCCAAAACACGCCATCGTCCATTTGCCAAGCCTGGACGCACAGCACAAAGCCGAGCAAGGTTATTACGAGGGGCGTGTGTATGGCTATGACGGTGTCGTGGATGCGCGAAAATGAACGAACTGGCCTACCGATTGGTACAAGATCGCCACAAAAAACCCTTGGTGACGATTGAAACCGGGCTGGGCAACGGTCAAGAACTTTATCCGGACGCGCTACGTCGCCTTGCGGCCACATTACTGCAAATTGCTGACGAAGCGGAAACCCGTGATATGGGGAAGCACTATTGCCCAGCCCAAAAGACAATGCAGTTTTGAGGAAGTGAAAATGGCATACGACAACGAACAAATCGCCCGCGAACTCATTGAAATCGCGATGGGTAACGCACATCACGGTAACGCCTTGCGCGTGACCAAGGATATCGATGGCATGACGCCGAAAGACCGCTCTGTGCTCGATCGGTGGGCGACAGGCAGATATACAGCGGAAGATGGATGGGCACTTCAATCTATTGCGAACAGAATACTTTCAAATGCTACCCATCATTGACCGCATGACCCCACCGTCGCCACAGGACATCCGTGCCGCCAGGCGTGCCGCTGGGCTGACGCAGGCGCAGGCTGCGGCCCTGGTATCCCCTGCCCAGGGGAAATCATCCTACAGAGTCTGGCAGACCTACGAGGCAGAGGATGGGCAACCAGGCCATCGCACCATCCCGCTATCCACATGGGAACTCTTCCTGCTCATGACCGAGCAGCACCCGACGATGAGGCTGGTCAGGAAGCGCTGATTCGCGTCCGGACCAGCCGGATGAAACATCCCTAAGCACCCCTCAGTGAAGGGGGTGATGAAATTCGCAACGATTGCGGAAGTTATTGGCGTATGCTCTAAGCACCCCTCAATGAAGGGGGTGATGAAATCTGCGGCCTGGCGCAAATCGACCAAGTCGGGCTCTAAGCACCCCTCAATGAAGGGGGTGATGAAATGACGGAGGATTCCGACTATCTACACACACTGCTCTAAGCACCCCTCAATGAAGGGGGTGATGAAATCAACTTTACAGAGGCTCGCCAATGGCTGCGGCTCTAAGCACCCCTCAATGAAGGGGGTGATGAAATCAAGGTGCTTGAGGTCTCAGACAACGGTCCGCTCTAAGCACCCCTCAATGAAGGGGGTGATGAAATAGATCGTTCGCATCCCCTTGATGCGGAAGGGGAATCACTTGCTTTTTTGTAAAAAAAACGGCATTTTCACTGATGGCGGCCATCAATTTTACCTTTTTTTTCGAAATTCCAAACTTGCCGTATTATACACGCATAGCGTGCGACTGTCAACTGAAAACCCCCACACCAAAATGGCATGGGGGTTGTGTAACGACGCAGGCGCGCGCCCTTTCCTTCAGGCGGGTTCTTGACTGGTTTGGTATGCCTCAATGATCTCGGTCAGCCTCTCGGGTTCGGAAGCGCAAAACAACGCATTATCCGACCACACAGCATACATATCGGTCATTTCTTTGACCGAGCCGCCGGTTAAAACGTCCAGTAAATCACTGATGCAGACCGGATAAGTTTCGATGGCGTAGTCCCCGTGTTTCACATCAGCCGCGTACCAAAACGAATCACCCCAAACATGAAGCGAATTACTTTCGACTTTATGCCTGACATTCCAGCGATCCGGCTTCATCGCCAGGGTCACCGATTCCAATCCGTGTTCAATGCACAAACGAGCGACGCTCCGTATTTTCTTCAACAGATCCGGCGTCATCTTGACCACCGCATAGTCTGGCCAATCAACGTCAGCCGATGTAATCGGGTGAGCTTCAATGACCAGGTCGAATGGCTCAAACTGCGGGAATGCGAGGGTTTTTTTCATTTCGAGACTCCTTTTTTCAATGCTCCCAGTTGGGAGGTTCAAAAGGGGTTGGCATTGCGGCCGGCAATAAAAAACCACCCGGCCAATGGCGCGAGTGGTTTCCTGGGTAACTGTTCAAACCCCTCAATTAAGGGGGGGGTGAAATTATATTGCTCGCAGCCATCACGACATTCGAGACGTATCCGGTCGCGAAGCCGGTCTTGAAGTTACCAGACTGGTAACACGACAGGGCAGCGCGAAGCGCCGCCTGTTCATATTTGATACTTTGGCTCGCTCGGGCAAAGCAATCGGTCAGTATTCTTGCGCCCGCATAGATGTTGGCGCAAGGCTCAAAAACCGTTTCAACGGTAAGCCCGTATTTCTTGAAGTTTATGGAGTTAACTTGCGCCGCACCGGCGTCGTACCGGAAGCCGTTAGCTTCCAGCCATCTTGCCCACCCAACCGCCTGTTCTTTAGTGCGCGGCTGAGTGGTTAGATGAAAAACCTTCTTGTCTGACTTCCTGATGATCTTGTATCCAATGGCATTCGGGCGATGCGCGCTTTCAACGCGCATTATCGCCTGCATGGTCTGCGGAGATACGTTAGCCGGTGTACATTCATGCACCAGGGCGGACAAGTCCATCATTAAATTCTCCGGTCAATAACCACCCACTACAGAGCCAAGGCGCTTAGTGGGTGGGGTTATTGACTGCGCGCTACTTGCCAGCGAGCTTATCTTCAATCGCCCCAGCCTCTAAAGCACTGCTAATCCTGACATTGTTGGCGAAGAATAATGTTGGTGTCGATTGAACCTTGTATTTCAAGGCGAGGTCTTGAACCGCTTTAATTCGCTTGTGCGTACCCGCGCAATCCGGGCTTTCGACTATCTTGCCCGTCCGCATGTAGGCATGCCATGCGGCGGACGGACCTGAAGCGCACATAATCGACTTGATTTTAACTTCCGAGTCTTGCGAGAGCATCGCCCAGGGTTGAACATAGATCGTCACATTATCGACGCGCTCGAACTCCGATTCCAATTTCTTGCAATATCCACAATTAGGGTCTTCAAACACAACCATCTTGCGCGAACCATCACCCTTCACGATCTTGAAGGCGTTATCCAGTGGGATTTCTGAGAACTCGAATTTCTGTGCATCGCGCATTCGCATTTGCGTGACATTCTCTCGCGTAGCTACATCAATCAAATCACCGGCCAAAATCCAGTCCGCAGTTGCGTTCATGTAAAAGAATCCGCGTGGAGTTTGAATCTCGTAAAGCCCCGGATACCGGCTTTCCTTAACCGAATCAATCGGCATGCCGGCGAACCACATCTGTGCAATTTTCGTCAAGGCCGGAATATCCAGCGCTCGCGATTTAGAGGCCGCTTTTGAAAGAGGTGCCGCGTTGGCTGGATTCCAGACGGTTGAACCGAAAAAAGCCGTGGCTGCGATGGTGATTGCAGCAGCCACGGCGATTTGCCGGGAACCGAATTTCTTGGTAAGGTTTATCATTATTTCAAGTTACCCGAGAACAGGTTGAATTGGTGCGGTAGATGTACCGACAAGCGTTGCGATATCCGCATCAATATCGTTATGATATGTCGCGATTGCCGCTGCGTCAGCGCCTACCTTGCTGGTCATATCGAGCAAGGTATTAACACTGATTTCAACATTCGCTTTAACCTGGCTTTGCACGGCATAGTGGACTGTGTCCACGCGGTTCACGATGTAGTCACGCCCAGGCGTACCAACGGGCGTTCCAAGGCCCGCGCCCATCATGTCCATCACGAGATCACCCCGATGTTCGCCGCCGTCAATTTTACTGAGCCAGTAGTCCAGCCCAGGCGCATCAGGGGCTTTCCCGAACACATTTTGGTAAATCGCTGTGACGAACTGGGTGTTTGTCATCGCGTCGGAGTAAATGGCCTTGACAATCGGCAAGCTGAAAACGGTGTCACCGACTTGCGTCATCGTCTTACCCGAATCAAGCAGGCCCGTCCAGTAATCGAGCCCACCCTTTTCCGGCGCGCGCAAGAACGCAGCGAGGTACATCTTCTCGATGGTCTCTTGATGTGCCGTCAGCGTCGGCAAAGAATTCACCGCCCCGCCAATATCCGCGATTGTCTGTTGAACCGCGTTCATGGTCGCCGTGCTGGAAGTGCTTACGCCCAACAGCGACGGGGTGGTTGCCATTGCTAAAGCGCTCGGCACAGCAGGCCCGGCAGGGTCATAGTCGAACGATGTATACCCCTTCATCCCACCCACCGGCATGTTGTTGTCTTGATACCAGGATTGAAGCTGCGCCGCCGTGACCAGACCCTTTTGCTCGGCGATAGTTAAGACCATCACCTGATACGGCTGCATTGCCCCGGATGAAGGATAGGTATGGCTCGTGACAAACGGAAGCAAAAAGTCGATGGTAGCCTGAACATCTTGAGCCGGCACTGTCTGAGGCGACGGCAGCCCACCCTGGCGTGTAGGAATTAACGTAAAGGACAAGGAGTAGTCCGGGTTGATCACAAAGTCCGTGTAGTAAGCATCTGTTGCGCCGATTGTTGCCATGTCAAATCCTTTCTTTAGGTTATGTTGAAATCAATCAATTGTTGTTCGTACAGGTCATGCTAGTGACGATATTCGCCTGGGTGCCGCCGCTCACATTGGTGCGCCATGCCCAGCAACTACATCCACCGGCAGAGCATCCGTTACCGGCAACCATCGCGTTCCAACTCATGTCGGTGGTACGACTTTGCCAAGTGAACCAATCGTTATCATTAGCGATGGGGCACAGCGTGACCGAATAACTCGAAGACGTGCCGGTGCCCAGCAAGCTGCTGCAATAGGCCGGCACCGCATTGCTGACGATGGAGACTATTACCGGCGCGCTGCCGCCGCCGCTGACATTGTATGCCTTCGGATAATTGCCGGAATAATTGCATGATTTTGATGAGACGCTGAGGCTTCCGTTGTTGCAAGAGGCATATGCAGAGCCGGAAATGCTTCCACCAAGGTTATACCCTGCATAGGTGTTAGACCCTGAAGAAGACAGCCAGGAACCTGAACCGCTAGACAAACTGTAGGTCGATGAACAGTTGCCATTTCCCCAAGAGGCAGAACCGCTGCACCCCGCTGGCGCTGAACAGGAACCCGAAACGCTCCATGTCCCCGTGCTGCTGTTACACGTCCCGGTTCCTGTGCCGCTGTACGGCGCGTTTGTCGCGCTACGTGTCGCGCTACCACCGCCCGCAGTCGTGGGGAAGTAAGCCTGGCAACCTGACCCCCAGGTAACCGTCTGCCCTGGGCATTGCATGTTGCAACTGCCGGATTGGTAGCTCCACGAGCCACTTATACAGACGAAACTCGCGCTACCGCTGTTGGGCGAATTCGCCGAGATCGTCGAAGTGTCACCGCTGTTCGCGTTCGGAAGATTGCCAACACATCCAGCAGTTGCCCCCCAGGTGATCGACCGTGAAGTGCATGGCGGCAACACGCCCGTAGAGGCGTTTGGCGTTACCCAGGTGCCATTGATGCAGCTTGCGATTGATCCGGCGGACGTCACGGCTTGGTATCCATTCAAACCTGGGCAGGCACTGTTATTCACGACAACGGTATTAAGTTTCAACCGACCAGCCGTGACATCGCCTGTCGTCGTAATGTTGCCAGTATTGGCAATCAGGCCGGTATTTACGATGCCTGCGGTCGTCGTCAATCCAGACACGCCGAGCGTGCCGCTCAAGGATGTATTACCGGAAACCGTCGCATTGCCCGACACCGAGGCTGTGCCGTTGATTGTTGTATTTCCTGTCACCAGCGAGCCGGTGTTGTTGATGTTTCCCGTGTTCGTGAGACTGCCGTTATTGGTTATTCCGGAAAGCGTCGATGTGCCTGCAACTGCCAACGCGCCGCCGACCGTCGCACTGCCGGTATTGTTCAGCGTCACGGAGTTGACCGTATTCGCGTTATCGATGTTCTGACCACCCATGTTCAGATTGCCGGTCATCGGCAACGTGCCATCGCGCCGGAGGAATTGCGCCCAGCCGCTCGACCCGTACCCCGCGCGCATACATAGAATGCCCGCAACGCTTCCCGCAGGATTTGGCACCGACCAGGAACCGCCGACGCCTTTTATCGTGCCAGGTGCAGCCGGGACCGAATAACCCGCATCCGCGCCAGCTGTCAGCGCCGCCGTTCCAAGAGCCGCGCCATCAACAAGACCAGTTGATGGATTATCGATCGCGCCATTCACGCAAGCCAGCACTGTAATGTCACAGTTCGGCGCAGTACATCCCGCAGGAAAACGATTAACGGAAATCGAATAGGGTGTGCCGTAGGCTGATGTTGCGCTGAAGTTAGAAGGCACCAGACCCGCCGTGCGCAGTTCCGCTATCGTGGGTACGTAGATATTGGAGAAACCAGAGATAGCCTGATTGTTGACTAACTGCGTGTAATTATTCGTTGCGTACGTACCTAACCCATTGGTCAGGCTCGCCAGTTGCGTACCTTGTGCCCCGCCTTTATTGATCCTGAGAACCTTCGTGCTGGCCCATAATCCCGCAGTAATAACCATTGCGGAGATAGCGAGTACCAAAGCAAGCTCAATGAGCGTGAAGCCTTTTTGCGGGGGCGTTTTTTTGGTCATCGTTAGTTTGGATGGTAAAGAGATAATGTTGTCCGAACACCAGCACCTTCCGGAACTGGTATTCGGCTATTTCAGGTTACTTTGCGAAATCGTAGGTGATTGAATTGCTGGCGCCGGAGCAGCCAGTACCAACCATCGCCTCATTCACCGCTACACCGTCAGGTTTCACGAGCGTGCCAGCACCCACGCTCCCCGAGTTCCCGCTGTCGACGTAAACACGACGGAACATTTGCCCTACACCGAGAATGACTTGTTTGCACTCAGACGAAGGAACACCCTTATAGATCAATCGCCCAATGTCTGCTGTCGTGTTAATCGTTCCAGTGGCAAACGTAATGTCACCACCCCAACGGTTTGCGGCCGTAGCGGAACCCGAGGAAGGAATTGTCACGCGATTTTGCGGGAACGCATCAAGGCGAGCGATGGAATCCAACGTAACGACGCTATAGTTTGGGTTATTCGCATAACCCTTCTGTATATTTGTCACAACCTGCGGTAGCTCCTGAAGCTCTGCATTCGCACGGTAGCTCGCCATAAGAGCCGGAGCCTTATACAAGCCAATACCAATCAGCAAGAACCCAATGCCGACGACAATAGCTAGTTCAATCAACGTAAAGCCACGCTGCTTAGTTGCCATATTCCGAAACTTTTTCATAATTTCTCCTTCAGAAAAGAACTGTTAATTAAAACTTGATTATACCATTGCGCTCACTAATAGTCAACATTAAAAACCTATCCCCTCCCTAAAAAAGCCTCCCTTCTTTTCTGTTTTGCACTAATCAACGTACATTCACTGGGTGAATTTGCCGTTGTAACGAGTTTTGCGCCTCGTACATCGTGAGCATCGTCCCTGCAATGATGAAAGCCAGCATTGCTGCATTAACGAGCATAAGTACCTGGTTAATCGTATTTGCTGAATTGATGACACCGCTCGTTACCCGGTCGAGCGTCTTCAAGCCGACCTTTTCCATTGCAACCGAAAAATCTCCGCCTGACCGCGAGCCAAAATCGATAATTCGCCATGTAAGGCGCTTATTGAAAACCCCTGTATCAAACGCTTTAGCTGGCTCATCTTCGTAATCAAGACGGGTGAGGATTTTCTTGATATGCCAACGAAGCCAATACGAGCCTCGTTTATGCAACTTATCCAGGGCCTCGGTAAGACTCACGCCGTTTTTCATCAGCGCGGCCATTGACACCAAGAAAATTGCGCCCTGAAAGTCGCGATATACACTAAAGAAAGGAATGTAGCGATCAACAATAACGCGATATTTGTTACACCAATTAGGCAATGCCCACACATAGAGAGAGCCCGCACCACCGATAACGGCCAATATCCACGCCCAATAACCCGTAACGAATAGCGCAACGGCTCGCAATGCCTTCCCTATGTCCGGCCAATCTTTCGGTGGAACCAGTTCCTCGATAATAGGGACACCGTAAAAAGAAAACAAACCAAGGAATGCTGACAAGAGCAGTGTCAAGAATACGAAACCCGTAACCGCCTTCCTTAAGGCGCTTGTCATGGTTTTAGATGCGGTAACGACCTGTGACAAAAACATCAAGCCATCAGGTAGCTTACTGGATGATTCTGCCGCATCAATGATCATCACATCTGAATCAGGCACCGTGCCAATGATTGCATGAGAAAATGGTCGGTCATCCATGCGGTTGTACCAAAGCCTAAACATCGGGGCGAGGATGTCACCCTCTTTTTTTGCGCGCGTTGCATGCTTATTGATTTCATCAGTCAGCGGCGCCCGATCCTGAAGCGCCTCTGCCAGGTCAGAATAAAACTCAGCCCGCAAGCCACTAAACGTGCTTTTTGCGAGCCACATCTGCAAACTAGCCATAGTTACTCACCCCTTTTATTGGAAATACCTGATAGTCCTCATAGGGCTCCGTCATCGCTTCAAGAAGCATGGGGCAAATCAACCCTTGAGTTGCTTTGTAAATGCCATGTTCCAGGGCTGTCTTACCATTACAATCCGGTTCATCGAATCGCGCTGTGCGAATCGAACGCCAGTAATACTCGGCTTTATCATCCAGACCGTCACGGAACATGCCTCGCATTACCATATCTGGACGAATAACTTCAGCAATCACAACTTGCCCTTTAGTACCTGTCTTGTTGCACTTTTCGCACCCACAAGGATTCGCGAGGAACATCAGGTCGGGATCGACTTCAAATTTTTCCCGCAGCGTTTGTTTCACGGATGCGGGAAAAATGCTTTCACTTGCCTCGTGGCCCGGGATTCGACAGTTTGTGCAAAGCAACGGAATAAGCCGCTGGAAAACAAGTGCTGTCAGGAAATTACGGCTAGAGAGTGATTCGCGCGGAATCCCAATTTCGTCAGACGTAAGGCGGGCAATAATGTCAATGGCAGATGCCGCATGAACCGTCGTCATCGCCGGATGACCGGATTGGACGAAGCCCTTGAGCATCGATGCCATTTCTCTATCTGCTACCTCGCCGACCATGATTTCATCCGGGTCAGCCCGCAGCAGGGCGCGCATCGCGGCAACCATTGGCGTCGTATCGTTATCTGTAACGCTTTGCTGAATTGACTTTTGACCAACACCAAAGATTTTGTACTCCACCGGTTTTTCGATCGAATACTGAATGCGCTGATGCCGTGTCGGTGAACTGGTAATCAATGTTTTCAGCGTTGTGGATTTACCGGAACCTGTCGGTCCTGTGATCACAATAAGACCCACTGTCTTGCGCGCAGCAGAGTCCAAGAGCTTGCATTGATCCGGCGAATACCCAAGCGATTCGAGCGGTTTAGCCTCCGCGCCCTTGCTTGAATTTGTTTGCAAGATACGCAAGATGACACGGAACCCGCCACTCACCTCGATTGACTGATAACGCAACTTGTACTGCTCATCGCCGTAAGCAATCGGAATCATTGCGGACTGATCCACATTCGCCATAAAGTTACTCTCGCTGCGTGACCCCTTCTCCGCGAGTTTGTTGTACGCAACCGCAACGGACTGAATCGCCAGGTACTGTGAAATTCGTTCCGCGCGATGCACGAGACCATCGATTCGGTACAGAACCACTGCACTCGTCGCGCCTTCCAGGATAACGATATGAACGTCAGTACAACGCTGCCGGATAGCCTCGGTGATGATCCGATTAAAAAGGCTAATCGAGAGCGCTTCGTCACCTTCCTTCCGTTCCACTCCTTTAATCGGCGCTGCAACTTCTGAGTAGAGTGAAAGCAGTACAGGTGCTAACGTAATCGCCTCCAGAACCAGCGGATAGGCGGTGCTCAGGCGTTGTCGCAATGACAGATACTCATCTGACGAACGGAAACTTTCCGTTGCTAATAACATAGCGGCGCTCTTCTGACACAGTACCGCGACTTGCTGCCTGCGTGCCTCTTTAACGGCATATACCCCGCCAGGAGATGAAAGGATTTCCCGAAAATCCGGGATATCCTTGCGATCCTTGAATACTGGCAAGCCGTGCTTCACTCCACCCCCGTTGATTACGGAGATCATTTCACCACGTCCCTTCATTTTGCTGTTCTGCACAGGCCGCATATCTTCGTCATCGCTGCGCATCTGCTTAAAGAACGGAAGTTTCATCATTTCTTCACCACCTGATTGCTTCCGGGCGCATCCTCAGATGGAGCCGCAGGGATAATCGGCGGGACAGTAACATTTGTCGAGCCAACTGAACCACCGGCTCCACCGATCATCATTGGCTGTTTTGTTATCGTCGTCAAATAAACCGGACAGCGAGCGACAATTTTTCCCTTGGCCTTACGCACAGTAATGGCTCGTGTCGTATTCAATTCATCGACATACCAGCCACCCACTTCACGTTTATCGCCAGGAGCGAGTGTCACAGTAGTCCCTTGATACCCAAAATCCGCGCGAAGTTTATTATCAACGCCGTAAACTGAGTACATAGACAACTCTTCATCGCACGTTTTTCCAACACTCGCGAGCGTATTACCACCCGACTTCCCCTGCAATTCACTCAGTTCAGTTTTCCACTTTGCGCGCAACAATTCTGACCTGTGAGATGTCGCTTCATCGATTGTGATTCCCGCCGGCTGGGCGAACGCGGAACCGAAGGCGGACGTTAAAAGAATGACTGTGGTAGCAGCGAAAAGTTTATTTTTTAACATAGTATTTCCCGTTAATAGTCATAGAAATGGTTTCATCCCTTACTGCGAGTTTCAATTTACTGATGGTCATATTCAGTGGAAAATTAAGTAGTGCTCCGTGATAAATCCAGTCGCCGGTCATCGACCAATCACCCTCCTTGACTGGACTTTTAAGGACATTTTCAGTGATGGGTGGGCGCCCTGCCGGCACGCTAGGAATACCGACAACACTTGATCTTTCGATCGTTACTGGCACACCAATACTTTTTAGCGTTTGCGCGCGAGAACCGAACATCATTAAAAAGTCCGAATCAGACGGAAGAACCTCTCGTGCGACCCCCGCCTTGCCATTCACATGGTATTCAACTGTCGTTTGAATAGCGGTTAGCCCTTCTTTGTATTCCGTATTTTTGACCGAAACACCAGGCAGTGCATTGGTAGAAAAAGACTGGAAAGTACCGCCGTCTTGATTGTCCCAAGTCAATGAACAAACTCCCGGTTCGCACTCTGCCTCAATTAACCGCCAACCACCATGCTGCATCGGGAGGTGGTTAATTGTTTCAGCCAGTTGCCACGCAACCTCAACCGCAGGATAGCCGGCGGAGGACAGTAGCCCTTTGACTGACTTATCATAGAGTTCGTTTGGATCGATTGCGATCAAGCGAGCCTTTCTTTCCTGCTCTTTCTCGTACTCCGAATACGCATGAAGTCCATAAACGCCAATAGCAATCAACACAATGATCGTCACTATCAGGCCAATAGGTTTTTTAACTGTTTGAAGGTGCGCCTTAACGATCTTTTTCTTATCTTCCCCTCCAAACCATTCAATCCCGAACGGCTCTGCGTTACGCCCACTGAAAATTTCTTCATGTCCATAGAAGGCTGCCGTATGTGCCGCATCGCCCAGAGTTAGCAGATAGTCAGCCACGATCGCGTCGACATCTCTCGACGCGACAACCCGATCAAAGCCAATCAATGGGATACCATTCCGGAAGCCCATAAGCGATACGCCACCACCTGGCAACGTCACGCCAAATATCGCGTTTTCCAACACGCCTTCATAAGCTGCCGCCAGGACAGCGGCTGCGGCATAAGCGCTCCGGCGTGAAGCGCCTTTCTCGACCACCGAATCCTTTTTACACAGACCAATCAGAACACGACTATCTTCAAATGGAAGCGTTACATATTCACTCGCGTCATGATCCTCAGCGAGCACCTTGATTTCCGATTTTGTCGAATCAACGCTCGGAAGCATCGACCAGATGAGGCCGAAGGCGAAGCTCCGTTTTCCAGATCGAACGATATATCCGCTCACGCTTTAGGCTCCATCCATGATCATAGGTGTAAGGATGATGACAATGGACTCCTTCGTGCTTTCGCCGGCATAACTGCCGCCAAGACCGATATTTTCCGTCAGACCCCGTTGGGTATAGCGCTTGCTATCACGTTCAAATCCAGTCAGCACCAAAGATGCACCAGATTTCAGCGCTACACGCAGTAGCGTTTGCACAGCATCTACCTCTGGCGTCTGAATGGACTGCATCGAAATCCCTTGACCTGTGGAGATAATGCCCATTTGCTTCAATTCACTTGAGTCAAAGCTCATTTGCAGGAGAACGCGATTGTTATCAAGCACCGTTGGCAGGACGTTCGACAGGAAACCTGTTGTCAGTAACCCCGGCTCAAGACCTGGTACGGTTGATCCTCCCAGACCGCTACTGCTTCCAGGCGAAGTCCGGGCAAGATAGCTTTGTTGTTTCGTTACAGCCAACGGCACTGGTTGCCGATTAAGCGTAACCGCAGAGAATGTCCGGTAGTCCGAGATTTTCCCGAAACCGCGCAGCGCGTTGATCATCGCTTGCGAACCGGATAACTTTCCGAGCGTCCCGTTCGCTGAATCACGAGGAGAGAGGATCATTGCTGCCATGGAGCCCGCCATTGATGACGTAACCGAAGATGGTGTAACCATCGAAACCGACCAATCCGCCACGGTGCCGTTCAGCTTGGTGAATACTGCATTCCAATCCACACCCAATTCGCTGTTGTCACTCGAACTCACGGAGAGCATCTCGACACGAATCGCAACCTGTTGCGTCATGATCGCGTTTTCTGAATCAATATATTTCTGCACAACATCAACAATTTCTTTCGTGTCGGTGATCGTCAATGTACCCGTCGCTTCATTGATGAAATACTTACCAACCGGCGATTTAATCGTATCCAACACGCTGCGGATACCGACCCATACCGAATAGCTTGAATTCATCGACACCTGTCCGTTGCTAGTAAAGGATACGCCGCCACTATCACCACCTTTATTACTTGCTGAACCTGATTTCCCAAGGGACGCACTCAGTGCGGTATCTCCAGGGCTCGCCTTGATCGATAACGTGCGCGTGGTCAGCCGTGAAAATATGATTCCATCGACTTCTGAATACGTATAGTTAATGCCGAACCGAGACCCGATCTGATTCAATACATCATGAAGTGGCGTCTCCGCAAAGTTAAGCTCCATATCATCCGACACGTTGTTGGGTGCGACGAAAGACGGCGACAAACTCGATTGAGATGCCGACGCTGCGGCGGCATTGGGGGTATTCACTGCAACCGACGTGCTGCTTGCGCCGCCTACAAACGATGAAATCGGCATAAACACATCAGGCTTCAGCTTTACCGGAATACCCGTTACCTTGGTAACGCGCTCTGCAATGGTTCGCAGGTTTACACGTCCAGGGAACATCAACGTCACGGTTGAATTAAATACAGGCGGTAAAATAGCCTCTTGTGCCAATGGTTTTACCTTGATACCCAGCCAACTCCCGGAAACCCGTTGCACAAAATCACTTCCGCCAGCCGGCGGGACGATCTTCACTGCCTCTTTCGCTATCCTGGATGCAGCAATGTCATGACTGGCATCAATAGCGCCTTTAGATTGATAATTAGCACACCCAGCAAAGGATAAGGCGATTGCGCAGATAGTAATAATTTTTCGGTTCATTAGTTGTTCCTCGACGAATGTTTGACAACACGTACAACATGATTGTCATAAATAATCGCCTCTGCTGGATAGGCGGAATTGGATAGTGACGCAAATACGGTTTTCAGCGCATCCTCAAACGTGCCAGTAAAAGTTGCGCTGGCGCCAATTTCAAGATCGACAGGTATCTCCCACAAAAGCTGATAATTAGCCTCATGGCACCATCGTCCCAAAAGAAGCCGAATCGACTTATCGGCAAGCGTGATATTCCACGTTGGCAGAGGTAAGGGCTTATCAACCTTCGGTGGAATGGGCGTGAAAGTGAGGACGCATTGGTTTAGTGTGTAAGTTACCCCGGCCTGTTCACTCAGCGCATCGAGTACCTGGTCCAGCGGGCCGGACACATCCATGGCAGAAACCAGACGGCTTGGCGTGCCTGCAAAAACTGACTGGAATGGTGTGCCGGTTAGAATTCGTGAAACGGCATCACTGGCCGTCATTTGAGAGAAGGACGTTTTAGGCACTTCATAATCTGCAACACTACTGCATGCACTACCCGCCAAAGCCGATCCAGAAACCCCTGCCACCAACAAAGAAATCGCTAATATCTTCACCTTAAAGCTCCTTTTTTTCCGTCGTAATTTCAGTATGTGGCCTATCGCCGGTTGTCTTATATTCGCTTCGAGGCTGGATACGGATCAATTCACTTGGGATACCCATTTCTTCCAACACCGCCTTGGTCTTTTTCGCCCATTCGTTTGCCCACCAGAGGCGCCATTTTTCAGTGGCCGATCCGGAATACCCGGAAATCACCAAAGTCCGGCCATTAACAGCCGCACGCATCAGCGCCCACTTGTCCGCTCTTCCAATTGCCCCTGTGACAGGGACAATCATTGGTTTAGACCGCGAGACCACGCTATCCACACCGGGAACAGAAGATAGTTTCAGACGGTCATTTCCCTGATCGCCGGCCTCCTGATCGCCAGGTGCGCTAATCACCCCAACAACCTCCCTGGGGGATACGCGAGCGATATCACCATCGCCAGCAGGTGTCGCGCTAAAAGCACCTGTCATCCTGCTTTGCGTATGAGTTACCGTCGATTGCCGGCTATTCACGACGGGTTCAACAGACCCATTCGTGATGGGCGCGGCAATAGAGGTGATAGTTGGCGCAGAAACCGATTTTGGAGACGCTACCGCTACACGCGCAGGCGCGTTCCCCGCATCGGGAGAATCCTTATGTCGCCAGGTCACGGTAATACTGTTGCTGGACCAGTCAGGCACAGCAACCAACCCGATGGGCGCCAGGGCAGATGAGAGAACTTCCATCCAGTTATCCCCTGCCCGCCATGTAATGATGACGCCCGCTGGCACAGAACCATCCAGCAAAATGCGATAAGGCATCGGAATAATCCGCCCTAAAGCCTTATCTATAGGCGCGTAACTTGTCGCGGCTAATGGTGCACGAGCCACGGGAGACTGCGCCAACGACCCGGCAGCGTACTGCGAGAATAACGTACGGTCACTCGCCTGCACAGAGACCGCAAATGTGCAGGCAAGTGCGACTGCGATATGCGTTAACTTCATCGAATCACGACCCTTTCAATACGGTTATTATTTGCTTCGGCGGGATGCGCAGTAATGACAGGTGAATCTTGCGGCATAATCTCAGCCCTTGATGCCACAGTGACGGGCGCCGACTGCACGAAAGTTCGTTCGGCAACAGCGCGATAGCCATCAGAGACAATGTCGATACGATTCGGCATTCCCTGGATCATCAAATAAGGTGGCATGGCGTAATAAGGCACAACCTCCCCCCCTACCAGAATGACCGTTTGACTCGTTGAATTCGCGCCACGCATCTGAATGTATGTCTGCCCATTCATGCTGAATACCTGTACCGGGCGAACCGTGGCGTCTCCCACAACGCGCCAGGCCCAATCGATACCCACATCAACGGGTGCCGCCGCTGGCCGATCCAACCCACTTTCCGGCAGGACAGCCTGCCCCGTCCCCGCGCAAGCGGTAAGCAAACCCGCCATGACAATAATCCCCAATCGCTTCATCAACCCCTCCTATCGTTTAGTAGCCACAGGCGGAATTTCAATGTTCCCTGTGGTGATGACTGAAATTTTCCGCCCCTCTTCCATCGTGATGTTCGGGCCAAGACTGGTGCGAGCCGCAATCTCCGCTTTGGCAGCATCCGCAATAATTTGAGCACCGGCTGACATATCGGTCGTTGTCGATGTTCCGGTCGATGAGTTCACCACCGTCGAACGATTCGAGAGTTTCTCCATGCCAACCGCTTCAAGCGCCAGCATGGTCGCGATCCCCATACGCTGCCAGAAGTGGGTATGCAACTCACCTTCCACGCCGATCCGGCCCAAGGCATCTGACGCGCGAATGCCGTTCAGCGCCACAACACCACCGGAAGGCGTAATCAGCGAATCAAACGCCATCAGCACGCGAACCTGTCCATTCGTAATCTTCGAGTCGTACTGCCCAATCAGCGTGGAACCCGCCGGAATGACCTCATTCCGGCCATAACGCGAGTCGTAGATAGGTTCCGTCGTGCGCGCTGTCACCTGTCCAGGAATCCGGGTATCGACGGCATTCAACAGCACAGCCCGTACGACGGTTCCCGCAGCAATCCAATGGGTCCCATCAATCCGTGTTGCGGTGACAACGCCGGTCGCATTAACCACTTTGTCGTTATTCGAAGAAAGGAATGGCTTGGGCGCAGGCTTGGGCTCTTTATCACTCAATGTGGCCGCTTCCTTGACTGAATCCGCCGCCCGAGGAATCATGCCATCCTTCATTGGGGCGGAATACACGACAAAGCTCCCGGCATCCGATGTTTTGTTACTGCTGGTGAGTCCCGTACTCTGCTTTTCATCAGGCGGTAAAGTGCTACCAATCATAGCTCGCGCCTCCGCCATCCTGGTTAGAACCATTGCATCAGCATTAGTGTCCAGACTAGGCCGAGGTGGCAGCGTGGTCTGGTTATTCGTCACACCATCAACAGATCGCTTGGCTTTCGTCAACGCTTCTTCCGCGTCTTTTGCGGAATCTCCTGCTGGATTAACCACCCGTGCAGACATCCGTTCCGCTTTTTCTTTATCGGCTTTCGCCTGCACTTGCTCATTCGCCTGCTTTTGCCCAAGGTCAGACCCTTTGGACACAAACATATAAAGCACCGTCGGAACGAAAATCACCGGCAATATCCAAAGTAGCGTACTGCGCTTGAGCTTTGGTTTAGGATTATCTTGATCAGCCATTATTTTGCAGTGACCGTCACTTTTTGGTTACCCAGCCGCAATAAAAACTTGTCCATCAGTCGATTGACAAGAATTTGCTTACCACCCGGCTGTATTGTGTAATTAACCACCTCCGCGCCATCTTCACCGAGATAGAAAACAGCCGGAATCGATTGCGCCGCATCAGGAAGTTGAATCCAGGTAAACCGTCCGTTATCCCACACCGAAACAGGGCGAATAGCCGCATCCCCTTCCATCTGATAATTGAAATTCGGATGCCCGTTCAGTCCGTTATCAAACGACGGCATGACGTTATTTTCCGCCGCCTGAGCAGCCTGCGACCCCTTGCCAGGACGATAGCCAAAGCCGGCACCAGCGCCATTCGCGTCATCGAAAGTCCAGCTTACGCCCTGATGCCAACCCCCCGTTGACGGAGAAACATTCAGATAGAACACATGTTTATCAGTCACCACTGTTGCTACCACGGTGACACTCGTTAGCAAGCGCAACATCCCGACATTTGCTTCCGCATTAACTGATAGATCAACCGCAGCCGGATCGGATACAGCAAACTGCTTGATCGGTTCATCCTTTGGAATGGAGATGGTCGTAAACATCCCCGGCTTGACGTTAACCTGATATATCTCGTTTGCTCGATACCGGAATGAAGCCACCTGGGCGCCTTGCGCTCGCTCCTGTGTTACATCGGTAAGCGCCTTACGAACTTCCTCAATTGCATGCGGGACAGGCGTTAATACCTGCGGCGCCCCCCTGACAACGACCGCAGACCCAGCGAACGCCGGAGAAATTGATAAGGCAAGCGTTAGTCCAACAACCCCCGTCCTGATATTACTTTTGAGCATTACCCACCCCCACCTTAAAGTCCGTAATAAACAACCCCAAAGGATTAACCTCAACATCCTTTCTGTCCGCAATCGGGAAAATGTCGAAATAAATGGTCACCAGCTTGCGCTCAGATACCGCAGTCCCGCCCTTACGAGTGGTCAGATTTACATCAGCGACCACACCGCCATCCGTTCCGGCGATGGGCGTGATTGACAGAACATCCACGTCCCTGACCAGGGTTGGATCCTCAGCAATCATTTCAAACTTCCGATCCGCCTTCAGCCAGTCTGTATAAGCCCCGATCGCATTCGAGCCACGCAGCATGACCCGCGCACGCGGATCAAGCTGCTGGGTCGTGGTGTACTGATTGATCGTGAATGCATCAGTAATCCAGCGCCGCAGAAAGTAAGCCTTGGACTCGAAGGCTGGCGTATATCGGACAGCAGCGGTCTGAGCGGGAACCTGGGCCGAGCCATCTTTATTCACTTCAATGATGTAAGGCACCTGCTCTTTCAGCGGCATCAGCGCCATCACGGCGCCCGCCATGACCGCCGCCGATACCCCACCAGCGATCGCGGCAAAGGCCAGCCGCTTGTTCAGCGTCAAAAGTAATTCTCGTGTGCCAAGGGCATCATCTTTTGCAGGGATTGGATTTCGCATATTTTCCAGTTAAAACTATGAATACTCGCTATAGTATAACAATCAAAAAAAAGAAGCAAGATAATTTTCGAATCAAGGGAAAAAACCAAAGAAAAACCCCAACAGACCATAGGTCTGTTGGGGTTTGGGTGAAGCTACGTGGGCGCTAGAACGGGATATCGTCATCAGGCGGCTCATTACCGGCAGGGATCGATTCGCCATCACCTGCTTCATTGGTGCCGTCAGCATGGCTTAATTTCGCCAACTTCTCCGTGAGCAAAGCAATCTGCTCACGGACAAAAGCGTCACGTTCGCTGGTATCGGCAACTTCCTTCAAGACCGCCCCAGTTTTGCTTTTAACTTCGAGCATCGTCACCTTTGGTACTTCTGCCGTGGGTTTGAGGTAGCCTTCGGGAGAGCCGTCCTGGAAAACAGAGATCGACACGTAATCGTTCTCCAGTGGCTTATCCCCCGGCTTGAATACATGCCCAACCTTCAGCAACTGTCCTGAAAAACCCATTGGCTTCGACAGATCGGCGCCATTCAGGATACTCACAAACCGAGCGCATGCACCTGTTGCGACGTTGAAGGCCAGTTGAGCAACACCATCCTCGCCTTCCACACGCAACAACAGTTCGGTGTACGGCGTACCTTCGTAGTCACCATCACGCAAGCCCGCTTTCGTGAGCTTGATATCCTTTACCTGCGAAAATTCGGTCTTCTTGTCGCCGTCCCTGATAACGAACTTTCCGAGCTTGCTGTTGAACTTTGCATAGGTGTTTACACCGCTACCACCATTTGAAAACATAGCCATTTGAATCTCCTTATAGTGCCCTTCCGGGCTGATCGAATCCCGCAACATGCGAGGTTTTCGAAAAGAGTTGGCGTTGCGCGATCTCGTAAAGATTTTTTTTTATTCGGCGTTGGTTGATCGCTTTGTATCGAGCGACGGATAAATCACCGACCTTGGTAAAAAATTACGGATCACCGTCCAATGCGCCACGAACACCTCCGCCACCACAGCCCAGAGAAGCCCCCAGATAGATTTCGCACCAAAAAAATTCAGCACTAATTGGCGGATGGGCTTGAAGATCATCAAGAAGAGCAACACACCGCATCCGACGAACAACCAGAAGATGAAATTTTCACTCATTTGTGATATTATTACGCGCAACAATTATTTATCAAGATGCCATGATGCCAAAAAATATCACGATACGCAATAGTATTAAATTTATAACCCCTGTCATAGCAGCCGGCATTGCTGGCTGGTTCGGTTTCGAATCCACGCTCTTCGATGGGCCAGGCATCGAACCTCAGCGTTTTATGGCGAGTGTGTTCGTCCTGGTCTGGCTATGGCGATTTATCCCGAACCGCTTTTGTGGATGGCTTACCCTGGCAAGCTGGCACGTCGGCGCCGCAAGCTGCGTGCCGCAAGAGTGGTGGTTGTTCTTCCACAACGAATGGGGTTGGCTGATTCTGTTGGGATGGGGATTGATCATCACTATCCCCTTGCTCGTTCTACCTGAACGCTGGCGGACCGCTGGCCTCTGCCTGGGTTCCCTGATAGCGGCGATAACCCCCTTTGGCATGGCGAACCCCCTGCTCGCGGCCGCTGCCTTCTTTCCTGGTGGACAATGGCTGGGGCTTTTTTTAGCTGCCCTCCTCCTGGCGCTTCCTGCTGTCCGCAACGAGAAAGCCGCCATCAGCATCTTGATCGGATTTTGTGTAATCGGTACATCGTTGCACATGCAAGTGCCTGCCTTAACACCCCCCACTGATACCTGGGCCGTACAAACCAACCTGGGCAAGCACCCGTCGCTTCCGTCAGCGTGGTTTGAGCGACAGGTTGATGTTACATCCCGAGTGAACGCGGACATCGAGGCAGGCGCCACCCTCATTGTCACGCCTGAAGGAACGGTGGATGTGTGGGATGGATGGGCCGCGCCTTTGTGGCGCAAGACCGTGCAGATAGCCAAGGAACGCGATGCTATTGTGTTGTTAGGCATCTACCGGCAAGCGCCAACAGGGGAATGGCAAAACGGATTACTCTCCCTTGGAGATGGCATCTTTTATCCATCCACGATGCCTATGCCAGTAGGTATGTGGCACCCCTGGCAGAAAACGGCGCACTACCCGATGGCACTGGATGCTATCAGACGGATCATCCCCACGCCTCACGGGGATGCAGCCTACCTGTTGTGTTATGAAGAATTGCTGCTCTGGCCGCTGGCGGCAAAGATGGTGGGCAACGCACCACGTCTGTTAATTACATCGGCAAACCAGTGGTTCACTGATAAACGGACATCCGTTGCGCAAAGCCGGAGCGTCCGTCTCCAGGCCGGGTTATGGGGCCTTCCGCTGCTGCGCTCGGTTAATTACGCCAAACCATCCGGAAGCCGGCTTTTACCAGGCGGTGCATAGCCAACCTCCTTTGAACGCATCCATCCGGATGCTTAAACGAAGGAGATTTACCCATGAAATCTGTTGTATTCCAAACTGCATCGGGCTCGCCTGACACCGCTGAATGGCACGCCTGGCGGGCAGCGGGTATTGGGGGCAGTGATGCCCCGGTGATTGGTAATCACATTGGCTTGTGCAGTAAACCCTCGTGGATGAAAAGTCTGCATCATTTATGGCTATTGAAAACCATGCAAATCCAGGCGGAGGATCTTTCCAAAAACCCGGCAATTCGACGAGGGAAGGAAGGAGAAGAGCCGGCTCGGGTCGCATACGAAGTAAAGACAGGGAACATCGTTCAGCCTGTTTTTGGGGAGATGGACGCACATCGTTTCATCCGGTCTTCCTTTGATGGTATGAGCTTTGCGCGTGACTTGCTGGTTGAAATCAAATGTCCGTCGAAGAGAGTGCATGAGCTTGCATTATTCGGCAAGATTGTTGATTATTATCAGCCGCAAGTCATACACCAGGCATTGACCGCCTGGGGGCCGCCGGAAGGATGGACTACGCAGCAAATTGATTTTGCCTCGTACCAGCCGGAAATAGATGACTTGGCTATCGTCAGCGTACCGGCGAAAAAATTCAGGGCAAATGCCGAGAAGCTGCTGCAAGCGGAAATTGACTTCTGGATACAGGTAGAACAACTCACACCACCTTGCGGCGAGGAATGGATGAGGGCGGCAGAAAGGTATGTCGCCATCAAAAACCAAATGCTCGCGCTTGAAGAACAAGAGGGGGGCGTGAAAGATGAGTTAATCACCTTATTGGGCGCAGCCGCCTCAATGGAAGGTGGCGGTGTATCAGTAAGGCGCAGTAGCCGTCAAGGTAGCATTGATTATCCTAAAATCCTTAAAGACCTCCTGCCAGGAAAGGATGATGACGAGATTGCCGTCTATACAGATAGTTTTCGTGGTTCGGCAACAGAATCAATCGCCGTTCGACTGACATCCACTGGAAAGAAGAAGTCATCCGCGAAGTAAACCCTACCACCCCACGCAATGCCTGGGGTGGTATTTTTTTTGAGTGCTTTTATTAAGCACCGCCTAAGCAACAATCCAGTGAACCTACCTGGTTTCAATCAAGAACCCATCCACCCTCGCGGGAAAGCGCACCTTCCCGTTCAAGGGGTAGGTGCGATCCGCACTTTCAATAAGGACTATTTAATGGAAACCCCTGAAATCATTCTGGTGACACTCACCAGCGGCGACGTTGCTTTATTCATCAATTCGAATCCGGTACTGACAAAAGGATCGAGTGACCATGACCATAACATTTCGCTTTTGGCGGAAGAAATTGCCAAGTCGCTCGGTGCCGAGCTTCTGGCGGTAGCGATGGAAGCCCCGAAAGATATAGAGTGGACATGGCGGCATGTGTATGAATTACTGCCATGTGTCGACCTTGAAAAAGCACGACCATCCACCAAGAGTTCTATTCCTGTGAAGTATTGGGACTGCTACAACAGTGAGTACCCTACCGTCGATACGCATCAGTTTGACGTTGACGATCAACGCGAAACGAATGGTCAGATGTACTGCGACTTGGGCGCGATTGAAGGTCGGTTGGATGACATGCTATCAATCACCATGGAGGTCAATACGAATCCGCTGAATGGTATTGACCATGTGCCTTGCGCCCATGTTCATTTTGACAATGACAGTTTAGCGGTTTCATTGTTCAAGATTGGCGACAAGATACTCGTTCGCCCGGAAACAAATGTCGGGATCAAGCAAGTTCATGCGAACGTTTCCGGTGTTGCTGAAACGCTTTACTGGATCGAGTAACACCGTACCACCCCATGCATTGCATGGGGTGGTATTTTTTTACGGTATCACGCGCAATCAATTCATGTTGAAGCATCAATCCTGATGCGATTTATAAAGGAGTTTATTGTGGGACAACATTTTTTTGAAAATTTCACCCCTTCCGTTGAACATAAGATATACCAAGCCCTGGAAAGCGTTTCCACCACAGGCGGCAAAAGCTATGATGCCGACATCCTGGGCCGTATCATCGGCAAACCGGCCGCACCGTATCTTGGCGCGATTCGCACAGGATCATCTAACTGTAAGGCAGCAGATGAGTTGAAGAATCTTTATCGTGCCATGCGTATGCACTGAGATGACACTGACCGATGATGAGGTTGAGTTCTTTGAAGAGCGAGCCGCCATTAAGGAATTTGACGGTGGTCTATCTTGCGCGGAGGCTGAAAGGCAAGCACTAAAGGAAGTCATTGCTCGTCGCAAGGCGGCTCGTGACAATGTCAAACCTAAATAACAATCAACCCAACCCAGGCCATTCTATGGCCTGGGTTTTTATTAAACTTTTGATTGAGGTAACCAAAGATGAGAATGAACGTCATTATCATGTTGTCCCTACTGGTCCTGTCGGGTCAGCAAGCCTTTGCCGCCGATTTACCCAACCGAAGCGTCACGCCTGGCGTTGCTGATTCGCGAGTCACACAAGGGAATCTCCGCAGCACAATTTGCTCGTACACCAAGCCATCCTGGTCAAAATCGAACCGTCCGCCGTCGAGTTACACCAGCAAGCTGAAGCGGCGGCAGATAGCGCAGTATGGTTATGCGGAAACAAATATGAGGAACTACGAAGAGGATCATTTAATTCCAATTTCCGTAGGTGGTGACCCGCACAATCCAGGAAACCTCTGGCCGGAACCTCGTAATACCATTACCGAATGGGGTGCCGAGAAAAAGGATGCACTGGAGTTCGCGATGTTCAAGGCTGTTTGCAAGGGGGACATTAGCCTAGCTGAGGCGCAATCATCCTTTACTGGCAACTGGATCAAATCCTACACCAGGTACGAAAACACGCTGATTCGAAAATATCACTTTCGAGGGGGAGCCGACTGAGACGCAAAGCCACTACATCTTATGGATGTAGTGGCTTTTTTTTTACTACATTCCAGACATCCGGCTATGCGCCGGGAGCCGGTGTGATAAGTACGCCATCTCGCCCGAGTGGGATTGCGTGAGCATGCCGAACCATGGCTTCACTCTTTGCCAGGGCGATAACGGGGGGCAGCGCAAGCTCGCTACGCAGACCGGATACTCGCTGCTTACCGCCGTGCAGAACCATCGCTGGCTCACCGAGCGCCCAGGCGACCTTACCCGCTGCCACATAGTAGGCAGCCCGGTCGATATCCAACCAACGGTGAGGCGTTCCAGCGATGCTTAAAGCAAGAATTCTCATAAAAGCTCCCGTTCGGTAAAGCCACATGAAATGAAAAATTCGGGAAGGTTGTAATCGTTGCGATGGCGTCCTCGCCGTGATTCGCTTCAATCCTCGCCCACTAAATGGGCGTCAAAAAATCTATTACGATACTAAATGAGCTACGGGCAGCATTGGGGTGTCCGACCGGATTCGAACCGGCGTTTTCCGGGTCACAGCCGGAGATCCTTGCCACTGGATGACGGACACCATTGAATGATTTGGCAGGGGCGGCAGGGATCGAACCTGCGACACCATGAGTCAAAGTCATGTGCTCTACCAACTGAGCTACACCCCGATTGAATACCTTGGACGCGCGAGGCGGAGTCGAACCGCCCTCATCAGTTTTGCGGACTGCTGCCTGGCCGCTTGGCTATCGCGCGTTAAAACATGGTGCCCACTGACGGACTCGAACCGCCAAATCCTTGTTTACAAAACAAGCCCTGTACCATTGAGGCAAGTGGGCGAACCTGGTGGTGACGGCAGGAATCGAACCTGCGCTCGGTCGATTATGAGTCGACTGCTTTAACCAACTAAGCTACATCACCATTGTTGGCCTCCCCGGTAGGATTCGAACCCACGCGATCACGGTGTAGAAGACCGTACGGCACGCCAAAGCGCGAGGAGAGATTGATCTGGTCGGACGGGCCAGACTCGAACTGGCATCCCGTTTCCGGGCTCATCGGGTTTAAGCCGAGGGCGTTTGCCACTTTCGCCACCATCCGTTTTTGGTGCTCCGCGTTGGATTCGAACCAACAAAGGCCGAGGCTCTGAATCTCGTAGCTGTGCCAATTTGCATTAGCCAGCGGGGCGTATTTGGTGCGAAGCCCCGGATTCGAACCGGGAAGCGCCAACTTTTGAGGAAGGCAGGTATACCAATTCCACTCAGCTTCGCTTACTGGTGCCCCAACCGGGATTCGAACCCGGAAAAACTACGTCCTCAACGTAGCGTGTCTGCCAATTCCACCACCAGGGCAATTTGGTGCGCAAGGAGAATTTCGAAATCTCGACCCTCTGCTTGTAAGGCAGACGCTCTTCCTCTGAGCTACCCGCGCGTCATACTGGCGGAGATGGCTGGATTCGAACCAGCGGACGTTATTGGGTAACGCCTCTGTCTTAGCAGGACAGCGCTTTAAGCCTCTCGGCCACATCTCCAAACTTACCTGGCCCGCTGACCTATTGCGATACCAACTGAGCTACAGCGAGAAATCTGGCGGAAGGTGAAGGATTCGAACCTTCGTGCTGCTTGCGCAACCATCGCATTTCGAATGCGCGCCGATTAACCACTCCGGCAACCTTCCATCTCTTGGCGACTCGCGAGGGAATCGAACCCCCAACCTGTGGTTTTGGAGACCACCGCTCTACCAATTGAGCTAACGAGTCAATCCTGGTGGATGTCATTGGAATCGAACCAATGACCTGGGCGTTATCAACACCCTGCTCTACCAACTGAGCTAGACATCCAAAATCTGGCGGAGGGGACCGGATTCGAACCGGTATAACGGTTTCCCGTTCACGCTGCTTTCCAAGCAGGGGCCTTACCAGTTCAGCCACCCCTCCAAAATCTGCAAACCTGTATAGGTTCTGCTGCTTGCTCCTGGCGGAAGATAGAGCAATCGAAGCCCACGCCCATGGTGAATGGGCGCCCTCTGTTTTCAAGGCAGTGCCGGCACGCCTGTCCGGTTTATCTTCCATGTACTGGTCTCGCGCCACCGACTCGAACGGTGATCATCCTGACCCCAAATCAGGCGACTTACCAATTAGCCCAACGCGAGAAACTGGTTGCGGGACGCGGAATTGAACCGCGTATTTACGGCTTATGAGACCGTTGGCGTGCCGGCTGCCCCTACCCGCGAAACTTGGCTCCCCAATCACGATTCGAACGTGAGACCTGGCGGTTAACAGCCGCCCGCTCTACCAACTGAGCTATCAGGGAATTGAACATCATGCGACTAGCAACTGACCCAATCGACGGTCGGCTGATGTCCTGGTGGGATGTAAGAGAATCGAACTCTTGTGTCTCTGGTTAAAAGCCAGGTGCCTGTATCCATTCGGCCAACATCCCGCTGTGTTTCCATACTTTCCGCTCTGCGCAGCGCTTTCCTGGTCTTACCATGGGCACCCGCCTTGCGTTGTTTCGCTGGTACAACGAATGGATTTCGTGGCACCAGCCGCAGCTTTCGTATCATCACCATCTCCTTTCAAGTAAATCGTTGTTTATCGTTGTTTATGGCGCCGTTGGCACGGTAACGATCCGGCCTTCTCCGCATCTTCAGTGCGGCGCTAATCCATCTCAGCTACAACGGCAAAATGGTGGAGAATGTGGGACTCGAACCCACCGCTGGTTGCTTGCAAAGCATCCGTGCGCCCCTGCGCATTCCCCAAATCCAAACCTCGGCTGTATTTTTCGTCGCGGAGGGACCGACGGGAAGCATGGAGCGAACAGCGAGAGTCGAACTCGCGACATCGAACTCGGAAGGATCGCGCTCTACCAACTGAGCTATGTCCGCAAAAACCTGGTGGTACACCTACGGAGAATTGAACTCCGTTTTACGGGGTGAAAACCCGTTGTCCTAACCGGTAGACGATAGGTGTATTGGCGCCGATGAAGAGAATCGAACTCTCATAAGGCGGATAGACAATCCACTGCTCTACCAATGAGCCACATCGGCAAAACTACAGCGCCAGCAGACAATATGCGTGTTACCTCACCTTTCAGGCCCATGCCCGACAGCGAACACCGCAAGTTGCCTCGCACGTCGGCATATTGCCGCCAGCGCTTTTACAACCTTCTCGAATTGTTAGAGATCGTCCGCTGATGGCCCATCGGCCGGCGGTTGTTACTTTTTATTTCAATCCACGCCCATCCTTTGCAAGACGGGCGACAAAAATCTATTACTGTTACTTTCCGAGGCCCCACGCCTTGCGTGTCGTCTCGATAATTCTTTTCAGTTCATCCATCACTTTCAATCCCTCACTTCTATCTTTGGTGGGTGCGGGTGGATTCGAACCACCGAGCCTTTTGAGACCGGATTTACAGTCCAGCGCCTTCAACCACTCAGCCACACACCCATAATCTTCCCTGCAAAAAAACACAAGGCCCGGTGCTTTTTAGAGCATCCGGGCCTTGTAGCCTGAGACCTTCCGGTCTTATCGGTTGGAGTTATTCGTCTCCATCTGGGATGCTTCCTGTTGCTTTTCCGCCCCAATTACAATTCCCCCGCTCATATCTTGACGACTTACTTGTCGGGTAGGCCGATGGGGGTGCGTCAATGACGGACGATAGCGCACGCAATGACACGGCTATCGCCTGCCGCTTGTGTGTTCTGTCGATGGGTCGTAAATGTCGCACGTCGGATTCCTTGGAAAGTTTATGCATAAACGCATTAGATAATTCACATTATACAGAGTAAATAGAAAAATGCAATACCTTTTGAAAAATTATTTTTCGACGCCACGACCGCCAGAATGAGTGGTTTAGGAAGCCAGCGCAACTTCAACAACCTGGGTTTTAAGAAAACTAATCGACTTGAAGAAATGACGGTCGGCATGAAGAATGTGATTGGATAGCCAATCGACCAGAAATGTCCGTGCGTAGAACGCCAAGCACAAGGCATCCGCATCGCCTGCCGCCATTTGTTGAGATAGATTATCCAGGTGCCCAAAAAAGCGTCGATGCTGCCGCGAGTGGATATCAATGAATGGATACCCAGCCTGTCGCATCATTCGTTCTTCCACCACAAACACATGCACTGCCGCCTGGCGGACGGCGTCAATCAGCGGCGTCATTGAATCAGCGCCAGCCTTATACGCCTTTCGTATCAATTCATGCGAGGCCCACAGCAACGCCTGATGCCCATTGTCAATAACATCAACACCCATGTCATAACGCGGATGCCATGCCATACGCTCATCAGCCCCGCTCCCATGCGCCTCATGCACGGAAGCGATGGCGCGATTATCCAATCGGTCTTGGCATCGGCGCAGGTGCATCCTGGCAACCGTATCGTCAAGCGCCTCTGAAACGCACAGAGAAAACCTGTCATAGGCTACCAGAAATTCGCCCGCCCTGTAGTGGGCCAGTCCATGCTGAAATGCAGTCAATGTTTTTTTCTTGGCGGCGATCAGGGCGGGGGCGCCCGCATCAAGTAATTCGTAAACAGATTGCGGATCGAGCTTGCCACGAATATATGCCTGGTCAAGAAAGCGAGTCGGCCAGGCCGCTGGATCATCAAGGCTGCTCAGGGTATGCTCGCTAACCAGCACCGGCACACGGTATTCTTTGGTCATATATTCAAGCCGCGCGGCCAAGTTGACCACGTCACCAATTACCGTACCATCCATCCGGATAGTGCTGCCGATGATCCCTAGCATGACAATCCCGGTATTGATGCCAATACCAACCCTAACTGGTGCGTGCCCATAACGTGTCGCATTGAATTCGTCCAGCGCGGCCAGCATCGCCAGGCTGCATCGCAAAGCGTCACCTGGCGACGACGGGAAAATGGCCATGATGGCGTCGCCAACGTATTTATCAATGATGCCGCCATGCGCCGTAATCACCGGCTCCATCCGCATCAGATAAGCGTTCAGGAAATCAAAATTCTCCTGTGGCGTCATATTTTCCGAGAGCGAGGTGAAGTCACGAATATCGCAAAACAGGACGGTCATGGACATCTCAATCTGCTGTCCTGGGCGCAACTCACGGAAGTCATCAATGCCGAGCAATCGCAAGAGTTTCCACGAAACCAGGCGCTCATACGCCAGTCCGGTTGCGAGGGAAATACCCCCTTCATTTTCCGGGAATGGCAAATGTGACGAAAAATGAGTATTCAATGGATTGGGCTGCCAAATTTAGAGCCTCAATCCTAACACAAACTATTGCGGTTATTGATGTTTTAGTCTTTTCGTTTTCCCGATACGACAGGAATGCGCTACAGCCTTAACTCACCAAGACTTGAGGACACGCACAACATACTGCGCCAATGGCATGCCCATTGCGACAGCCATCCAAATTTCCATTATTGTCGTTTTTGCTTTCCAGGTAATTTGAACCCAGATCAGGAGTGGAATGACTAAAGCGGCCCACCAAAACAGGTTTGAGTTAAAAGTTGGGCCATACAGCGATGTAACACCAGACAGCGTTAGCGCCATGAATGCAAGGCCAAGCCAGCCTCTTGCTCGTCCAGTTACCGGGAATTTTTTGAAAAAAAGATACAGCAGGACAAAGACTAAAAGGATGACCAGGAATCCTGCGTATTCCTCTGGGGAGCGGCGATACCATTGATGCATGGCTTTATTCCTTGATTACAACGATTCACATGGCTTGACCTCAATCTGCACCATGGTTCCATCTGGTAAGGGGGCGACCGCATCCCGTATTTTTTTGTAGTAACCAATCGCCTCGACTTCGGGGACGCACATCAGATTATTGATATGAACTCTCCCACCGCTAAACTCCTTGCGTTGTTGTAGCGGGGGGGGGTTCGCGGGTCACAGACTTTGACTTGGCGCGTTGCCGCGCCAGCGGTTTGGGCACAATCTCCCAACACCCAGAACAACGCTGCGACGGCTTGAGTTGGCGCGTGTTCGACATATGCAGGCGCGTACCAGCCTCTACCGCTTTGTACGCGAGCATTTGATGCGCCATGCCCAGCCCCGCCGAAAGA